>VTLG01005187.1_pt1 | contig 51708 bp, 71 predicted proteins | sample 4694571 | NCBI WGS metagenome assembly VTLG01 (sample SAMN12604809, study PRJNA352737) | marine metagenome | biome: ENVO:00000447; feature: ENVO:00000209|ENVO:00000569|ENVO:01000036; material: ENVO:00002151; isolation source: viral sequences binned using virsorter ... | reverse complement strand
AAATCATGTTCCCGCGTCATCTTTTAACCACTCCTCTGGTATGCTACCCTCTGCCCAAGGGAATCCATAACGGTTTGCCCAATCAGCATAGGTGGTTTTGCTTCCCTTGTAAATCTTATTAGACGCCCGCACAAAAACAAATCGTATGTCTAGGTCAGGGTATTGGGTCTTGATTAGTTGCATCTTAACCCTGTCACCCTTATCCAAGTGTCCCTTTGCCTCAATTATAATTCCATTTTCTGTAAGCACAAAGTCAGGAGTATAGGTTCGCGGCTTGGGTATGTAAGTTAATTTCATTTGTTCGTATTCATATGGAATATTCTTGCTTGCCAGTGACTTTGCCAGCCCTATTTCAAACTGTGACCTGTACTTTGTGTTTCTCATAATTCTAGCAACGGAAATGCTTCCTTCACCTCGTTCAGCCTTCTTGATAGATACTGTTCTACTTTTGGTGTTCGCTTTTCTAGTGACATTATTTCTTTTGCCAGCAACAGCGTCGGAAGACATACAGTCACCCCCTGTCTTAAATGATTGGTGATAACCCGAAACTCTGACTCAATTAAACGTGTATCACGCATTTCTGTGTCAGACATCAAGTGGCCTTTAGATGAAAAGTTTTCTTTCAAAGTTAGTGGGAGTGACCTTTCTAATCCGCGAACCTGAACGGTTGCAGGGTCACCCCCTCTTTTTGTGTGTGACTCTATATATACACACATGAGTCTTGGATTCAGCGTAAACAATTCACGAGGATAAGAGTGTGTATATAATATGGGCATTACAGTTCCTTCCGCGTCATTTTAGTGTACCAAGCATTTGGTTTGAACTTAGCCTTGGACGTTACCTTCGGTGCGTAAACTGCTGACTTCCAACAGTTTTCCTTGAACGAACAGAACGTACAAGTCTTAGGCATGAGGCGGTTTCCTGTCTCAATCTTTTTGCCCTTGTCCGTGTAGGTTTCTGGCACTGACTGGAATGGTACACGAAAGGGTGCATCGTTCACAATAGCTTCGACACGGCTTTCGGCCTCTGCTATGTAAGTCCTGCTATCCTCTTCTTGGTCGTCGGGTGCCTGTACAAAGTCCCACTCACCACTGGATTTATCAATTACAATCCAACCACCAAACGGTCTGTCTTCTGCCTTGGCATACAAATGACCCTGCATGATGTAGCCGAATGGGTCATCCTCTTTGATAACGTCATAGCCACCCCTACCTGAAAACTTGTTAGAGAAAGACCACGGACTTGCGGACTTGATGTCCCAGACCTTTTCTTCCCCGTCTATATCCAAGATTACATCTAGGGTGCCTTTGACTTCCTGCCCTGCAATGTCTAGCGTACACTGGCGTTGCTCATCTACAATCTTTACCCCTGTAGACTTCAACACGAATATAGCCACGGCCTCAACCAAATCACCCATGAGGAATCGCATGATGTCGTTGTAGGCTACATCTTGCTTCATCCCTTGCTTCTCTAGTTGTTGCTGACACAAGGGGCGTCCCAGCCCAGACATGCGTATGCGATAGTCCCCACGCTTTGTGAGTTGCTTACGCAGGGCGTTCTTGCACTCTTCACCAAACTTGTCTATCAAAGGTTCGAGGCGGGAAGAGTCTATTTCTCCCCGCCCCGCTTTTTGTAGAAAGTCTTGGACTTCTACAAGCGTTAACATGTCTATCCCGCCAGACGACTGGAAAGGTCTAGGTCATCGTTACTAACGCTTGCTTTGGTTGCCTGTTTGAACTCACCCATAACAGATTCGTTATGACCGCGAACCGTGTCAGCAAACTTCTTCATCAGTTCTTTATCTTCATCCGTGATGCTCACCTCTTTTACGAGGGACAACTTAGGAGTCCAGTAAAGTACACTACCCTTCTTGTGCTTTTCAGTAGACATTTCGACCACTGCTTTTTGCATAAGAATTTTCTTACGGGTAAGGTTATTCTCAATGAAGTCACGCACAGGCATGAAACCTGAACGCTTGAAGTACGCCACAAATGCCATACCCTCAATAGGAGAAGGTGTACCATCAGCAAGGGTTGCACTAGGCGCATCCAAGATACCATAGATAACTTGGTTACAGGCAACTGACTTACTTAGAAGAAGGCGTGGGTCATCTGAAGATAGCCCTTCTTCCTCTTGGCGTGATAGTCGTCCGCACTTGTTGCCACCAACCGAATCAGGAAATTCACCTGACATAGATGGCTTTTGCACAGACTTAGCCGCGAACTTACGCTCTTCGGCATCCCACAGTGACCACTCATATGTACGCATAAGTGGACGAATGTTAACAGCATCTGCATATACAGGAGCATTACCGTTCCAGATACGCCACGCACCACGTTTCAGTGGAAGACCGTCATCTGTTTCTGTATCATAGTTAATAGTCAAGCGGGGCAATCCCATCTTAGGTGTGTCACCACCTTCGGATGCTTGTCCGCTTGCCTTCATTAAAGTTTCCACGTCATTCGTATCGAATGCCGCTACCATATTATCTAGTTCATCATTTAATGTTTGGAGTTCTGTTCCCATGATTACCTCTCTATGGGTTGTTAGTCGTATAAAGATTATACTTCCAATATGACTTCGGAGTCAAGCCAATTCTTACCTATTTTTAATTCTATTCCTATAGGCATATCATAGAAGATGCCATATCTTTTTTGTGCTTCATCGTTTATCATTAACATACAGCTAGATAACACGTCAACACATTTTTCTTCCTCACCCGGAAAAACATCTAGGACAATGGAATCGTGTACGGTGTTACAGATGATTGACTTCATTTCTTGACGGATAATCTCCCTGTCTAGCAATACCAGAGCCATAGGAAGAAGGTCAGCCGTGGCAAATCCCTGCACAGGGTAGTTGCATATAAGGGTGCGGTCTGTGGCTGTACCATAGTCTGTCCACCTAGCATACGGAAAAGCGTACTGCCGCCCAGACGGTAGCTGAATGTACTTGTGCATCACTGCATGTTTTTGCATGTCGTCTTGCCACTCAGCAACCTGTGCATACTTGGTCTTGAAAGTATTGTAGTATCTCTTCTGGTCATCGGTACCGCTGGTGCCACCGTACAAGGGTTTGAATGTGTGAGCCTTGGCTTCTTGTCTGGTACATCCAATAATACCTGCAGTGATACTGTGTACATCCGTACCTTCCTGCACATCGGACATGACTGTCTCGTCCCCCGCAAGAAACCCAGCAACCCTGAACTCCAACTGTGAGTAGTCACCTTCTAGGATAGACCCACCCTCGAACCTGCTTTCTACGGCACGACGAATCTCGAACGTGTTACCTCGTGGCATGTTCTGGAAGTTTGGATTACGGCTAGATAGTCTTCCGGTTGCTGTCACGCACTGCATAAACTCTGTGTGGATAATATCGTTGGCATCCATGTTGTTTTCCATGCCCTCAAGAAAGGAACCAACGTAGGTGCGAACCGCACTGTACCGTATGTACGACTCAGCAAACTCACGGGCTTCACCTCGTAGGCTAGACAACACTTGCTCTAGGGTTACCTTGTCAGTCTTGAAGCCCGCCGCCGCAGTGCTATAAACATCACGGGGTATGAGTTTGAAGCCCGCTACCTCACCAGTCGATTCGTAGCGCACTCCCTTGCCACCACAGGTCTTACAGATTCTGACGGCCTTACCTAGTGTCCCGTCCTTCTTGCGCTTTGTATAGCGTCCCTTGCCCCCGCAATCGGTACACTGACTGCCCTTTGTCTTGTACATCACATCTGTCTCGTTGACTACGTACCTGTTGAAGTCTTGGCGGGACATGCGGGTTCGTCGCTTGGGTTTCATACCCGCACCACGTATTTCCATACCCAAGTTGAAGATGCTTGCCCAACGGGACTTGTTGCGTACAGCGCAGGAGTAAAACAGTTTGGAACGGTCATCCGCACTAGCTAGGTTGATAGGGGTGTCTCCCATTGCGTTCGCGGCAAGTTCGGTGAGCCTACACTCTAGGTTGAATAGTTCAGTCTGATACTGGTCACGTATTTCTTTTAGAGTTTGTTTGTTTACTTTGATTCCGTTCTGCTCCATACGGGCAAGAACTTTTGTCATGTCAAGCGACAGCCGCAAAGTGGGCAAGAGAGTCTGGTTGTTCATTGAATAGTTCCTCAAATGTAGTGCCAAAGGCTTCGAGTTGTGCAAGTGCTACTTGCTCTGTAGATAGTACATCGGCAATGCCGTATTCTATAATCACATCCCAAGGAATGTCATAAAACGTTTTGCCTTCCTTGAAATACGGTGCGATAACGTCCTTCTGCTTTTGTATGTCACTATACTTTTCTGCAAGAGAAGCAAGTCCCAAAGGCCATCTCTGCGACCTCGCCAGTATATACTCCGAAACCATCGTGTCATAAATATGTCCCTCATATGTAAAGCCACATTCTCGTAGCCAGTTTAAATCAAACTTAAAGTTCTGTCCAATGATAACGTCAGCGTAGTTGAGTGCTGTTTGCATATCTTGGGCGGCACTGTTAGTGGGTGGTTCAGTGCTATGATAGTAGCAGTCATAGAATACCTGCTCCTCGTCTAACCACTTGTAACCTATTGAAACCAAAGAGTTTCCAAAGTAGGGCAAGGGTGTTGACCTACCATTGGCACGTTCCCTGTGAGTTGTCTCCACGTCTAAGGTAAGTACGTTCATCACATTTCCTCAAATATTTTACCTGCAAAGTATTTGGCTAGTATTTCTACAGACGCCTCATTAAACTGTGGGTATCTTTTACGCAAGCGGTCATACTCTTCTTCGTATATGCGTTCAAGTATTTCTTCGTTCTCGTGATTGCTCATCCTTGTAACCTTTCTGCTGTTATCTTCTCTATTTCTGTTACTAACCATTCTGGTCTAGTACGAAATACTTCTCTAAGTTTAGATTGAAAGTATTCCAATTCCTGTTCTGGTGTAGGTGGCTGTTGAAAGTCTTCTTTGAGTATGTAGTTACATACAAAATGATTCATGTCATGCTTATGACTGTACCATGTTTGTTTACCTAATATGCGCCAATTATTAGACGAAAGACTTACAATATACTTACCATTTACAAGAACTGTTCCCTGACTATAATCTTCTATATTAAGACGATGACCTAAAAGTTTTATGAGTTTGTTTAACCTTCTGACATTCTTAGCATACGAATTGTCGATGCCTTCATCACCATACTTCTTATAATCTTTTCTAGCTTTACTCAATTTATTTTTTAGTTCGGGAATATCTTCTGCTAGATAACATTTTTTATCCTTATCATCCAAATAATATTGCATCAGTAGTACACTCCTCTTTGCACATCAATGTGGCTAGTAAACATCCCGTGCCACCCGTTCAATTTATTTTTTGAAATACATATATGTCGTACCGTGTTCTCTTCTTCTGACGTTCCTGTCTTGCCAATGCCTATGATAACATCAGCTTCACCAGCCTTGCCTGTACGTGAACCATCTAGCATAGCATAGTCAATAAACTGACGGTCATGTGCCTCGAAGCTTGCCTGACTGACAGACCATACCATAAGCTTGTTACGTTTGGCAATCTCCCGCGCAAGCACATAGGTTTCCTTGAGGCGTTCATCCCCACGGTTAAACTCGCCAGCAACCCTGAACTTATCTAACTGGTCACAAAACATAACATCGGGTTCGTTTAGTTGGGCGTACTCATTTAGTTCATCCATAGATGTACCGACAGAATCCATGACAGTCAGGTACGGTTCTATCTCTTCGGCGTATCGCGTCTTGAGTGTGTCAGATTGTTGACGCATCTCTTCACGGGTCAGTCGGAATATTGACTGTATGATTCGCAGCTTTATCTTTTCGGATGGCTCCTCGTTAGCCCAATACACAACACTTTGTTTTTGCCTAATATAACCTGCGGCAATGAACGCACAGAACGTGGTCTTGCCCACCTCTGGACGTGCAAAGATAATACCAAGGTTGCCCCTGTCTGTTCCTGACAAATGTTCGGACAACAAATCCCAATCAAAAGGGAAGTCGGGTTCACCTGTCTCCTCTTCCATCAGCTGTTCAAAGCCCTTGTCCATTTCACTGTAGGTAGTCTTGTCTGACATGCGACCATCTTCTACCATGTCAATCAGGGTCTTGAGTTCACCGAAGTGTTCGGACTCACCTGTAAAGATTGCTATAGCTTTTTCACCAATCTGCCGCGCACGGTCACGCACCCAGAAGTTACGAACAATGTCCATCTCTAGGTCACCAGCATCGGACATATGTGTGGACAAGTCGTTGGCTATACCATACAACTCTTCCATAGCTGACAATGGTGTGGCAGGATTGCGGTCTGCAATAATTGCCGCCAGTTGTCGGGGGTGTAGGGTCACATTATATTTTTTGTGTCCATGTGTAATTGCATCGAACACGGTGGCGTACCGTCCCTCGAACATATCACGGGTAACAATGTTCTTTACCCGACCATAAAAGTCCTTATTTAGTATATAACCCAGAACCTGTAGTTCAAGGGATGTATTTTTCGAGTACTCGCTCTCGTTCATCATTATTCATGTCCTTAAAATCTTTGTGTAAAACAAGTAGGCTAGTGGGCATATGCCCCTGTAGTTTTCTGACCAGTTGCAAACCTTTCGAGGTAGCATCCTTGTCTAAGGCTACAATTACTTTATCATATCTTTTTAGAATAGGCAAGTGACTGTCCAATAGGTTAGTACCCAGCAGGGCTATCCCCGAAAACAAATGTGACACACAACAAGCACTAGCACAATCTTCCAAAAGAATAGCGACACGTCCTGTGCCGCAAACGAAAGGATAACCTGATTTTCCATATCTCCACCATTTTGGTTTTTGATTTGTGAGGGTACGACCCGCCGCATCTATAACCTTGCGACCATCCTTGACAAGATAGACCACGCGGTTCATGCGAAAGTCGTAACGAATATCTGCGCGACCTTCTTGGTACGCAGGATAGGCATTTACTTTTTTTACGTAGGATTCTGCTGTGTGTTCGCGGGACAAAGCCACGAATGTATCAGGCAACTCGAAAGACCCTGTATAGGTTTCGGGTCTTGGGTTGGGTTTAACTTTGGAAAGCAAGGGGTGGTAGGGTGCATCCTTCCTGATTCGGAATCCTGTCCTACCGCGTACACCGCAGTCAGCATGAAAACAAAACCACAGGCGTTCACCACCAGTATCGCTAACACTAAACGTATTCTTTTTGCCACACGCAGGGCAGTCCATACGCAACTGACCTTCTGGTGCAATAGACAAATCTGCAACGTAATCTTTTATCCAAGATGTCATGTGTGTTTCCTTTCATGGCAAAAGGGATACGCTACAAATTTATTTTAGTCAAGTGCATTTTTATTGTTGACGTGGGTTGACAAACCTGATAGCCATTAAAGAGAACAAACCATATGGGTAACCCTATTATGAAAAAGATTAATAGAATTAACCCTATAGCTAAACAGTTACCTAAGTTTGGTAAACAAATAATACCTGACAAAAGAAAGACACTACAGGATAAACAGGCAAAGAAAGAAATACATAATGCCAAGACCGATAAAGATACTTGAACCTACAAAACCTTACAACCTGTTAATCAAGGTTAGTCAGTTTGAAAGGCTAACTACAATAGCAGAACATATGCAAAAGACAAGTCTAGAACAGGTGGCAGTAGCAGACTTGATAAGAGATGCTATAGATGTTTACCTAAATGTTATTGAGGAAGAAAATGAAGAACAGCTTGAAGACTAAAAAACTTGAAGTAGAAATTGTATCTCCCGCCGAAGGAAGGTGGGAAGTTCTTGTACCCGCATCTTCTGTTAGGCTAGGTGAAACATCCCGCGAACTTGTTAAGTCAAAAGACTGTGTAGATTACTTGCGATTGGTTACTGCATACGTTGGAAAAACTGAAAAAGAATGTCGAAAGTGGCTTGACCTCAACCAAAAGTCCGTGCTAAGAATAGGTATTGCTTACGAGGTTGGTAGCTTGTAAGTACCTTACTATGTTGTTGTGTGGAAAGCAGGGGTAGCATTAATTTGTTGCCCCTGTTTTTTTTTGTTGACAAGTGATTTTGATTACTGGTATGGGTAATTCAACGCAAACAACACAAGGATAAAGCAGATGCAGAAGAAACTATACAACGTAAAGATTGATTTATGTGTTTGGTATGACCGCAACTTTGAGATTGAGGCAACCTGCGAAGATGAAGCAAGGAACATAGCACATGACATTGCCAGAGAGCAGACCACGCACCTGATTGGTGTTGGTATAGATGTGGAAAACGATGGTGACTGGACGTATGGTGACCAAGACTATAGCACTGCGTATGTGGAGCTAGAAGAATGAACTGCTGGTATTGTAAAACAGAATTAATCTGGGGCAGTGACTTTGATGTTGAACATGAAAATGACAACTATTCAATGATGACTGCCCTGCATTGCCCTACTTGTGGGTGTGATGTTGAGGTGTGGTATCCAAAGGATAAGGAGATTGATGATGCCTAGAATACTTGAATTACAAGATGATGAAATTGCAATCGTATGGTCAGCCGAAGATGTGAAGCAGGAATGTGAATGGCTGACTGATGACGAATCTTGTGACGTACTCTGGAACATAGAACACAGACACGATGCTTGCATTGGTATTAATTGGGAAGTGATATACTACACTGCCGAACAAATGTACCCAAAGAAGGAGAATAAAAATGACGACGCTTGATTTACCACAGAAAGAAGTGAACGCTATACTGGTAGCACTTGACGCAGAGATTGAAAACCAGTTAGGGGGCAGACCTGTTCATTGGGAATCGTTCCCAGAGGTTGCCGCACTGTTGATGGCGTATTATAACACACGTTGTAAGTTTGAGGAGATTGATAATGTTTAACCCAGATAAAACCTATGGTGCAGTGGTGTGGGATATGTCGATAGCCGTAACGGATTTTGAAGCTGATGATTATGTTCGTAATGAGGATGGAAGCGTCAAGCTGTTTAACATGCCTAACTACAACTACTCATACATCTGTGATGACCTAAATGTAAATACCTTAGTCGGGCATGAACGTGAGGGAAGCAACGTAATGGTTTTGCACAACGCGGTTTTTACTGTAAAAGATTTGAGAGACCGTCTTAACCAAGTTGGACTACCCTTTGATGAAGTTGATAGCGGTGCAGAGGGTATAATTTGTTTAGCGTTTGCAACAGATGATGAGGAGTATACAGAATGATTAGAGTATACAAACTAATCATGGACAGTAAGCACAACCCACTGTCACGCATACCAGACAACAACACACGGCACATGGTAATGCAGGTGTTGGCATGGATGTGGTGTATTATCTTTGGTATGTCTGTCGGGTCTGTCACTGTCTTTGGTGTCAGTGCCGTAGCACACGCCTTGCTGATAGCTGGTGTGTTTATTACGGCAGGTGTATTTGAAACAGCCCGACGCAAGCCTACCTATTTCGGTGGGCTAGGCAGAGGCAGGGGTGGTGAGCATGAGTGAATATAAAATACTGCCTCGCTCTGAAGTTGAGCAACTTGTAACAAGTTTTATAGAAAAGAACAAAATATATGCAGAATATGGCAAAGATGCAGAAGGTCTTTTTGTTGTGCATTTTGTAGTTCAAGAGGAAAATGATGATGAATAAGCTATGGCACAAAGTAAAGCACTACTGCCACACGCATGATGACATTGAAATGCTATTGTTATCATGTATGCTTGGCTCTCTAGGTTGGATGGCCTACCACGCTATAACGGGAATCATAGAAAGGATAATAGGATGATTGAACATGACCGCAAGAAACTACTGAAAGTAATCAATCTAATAAAAGACATCGGCATGACCACCGATGACAAATGCCCTATCACATACAACCAAGTGTGTGAATTGCAGGATGCTGAATATGTATTGCGCGAGATTGGTGCATTTGCTAGACAGTTCTATTGGCAGGATTATGAGTATGCAGAAGATGCACAGGATGACACCGATGAAAACGACTAGGTGCATTGATTGTGACGGGGAAGGCACATTGGAAACAGAACGTGCTTACCCTGACCCAATACGCGGCGGTGAACTTGTCGGCGTAGTTGTAGAGTGTTGGTACTGTGATGGTACAGGTGAAATTACAGATTATTATGCAGAAGAGGATGATTTAGATGGGTAAAGTAAAAGACTGGTTAATTGAAATGCAAGAAGACGCAACGTGTATGACTCGTGACGAATGGGTTGACAAGCATGGCGAGTCCGTAATAGATGTGTACAACGACTTAAACAGAAACAAACAAGGCGAACTGTTCGATGTACAAACCACTCCCCTATCCGACACCTGACGTTGACCCACGCTTGACAAATGTTGTCTCGCAACTAAAAAGATTACGCAGACAAATTGACGACGCCGAATGGAATGACAAACCCGTGGCAAGAGCCAAACGAGACAAATTATCCACGCTAAAAAAGCTGGTAAACGCGGGCATATTATGGGAACCAAAATTTTGACAAACCAACCACGCCGAAAGGCTGACAAACCGACCACGCTTTCCCGTGATTACCTGTGCGATGATTGCTATGAACCCGCTATGGTGAAGACGGGCGGCGGGTTGTGGTGTCCAAAGTGTTACCTTAAAAAACAAGGCCACAAAATAAAACCACTTGACCACGGGGGATATTATCCTTAACGTTTGCGAACCAACAAACGAAAAGGAACCAACGCAATGCAAAATCTAACAAATTATCAAAAACTCGACTGGGTAAGTTTTGCCATTCAAGAGGCGTTGAACGGCAACCTTTTTGAACTTGACACCGCGCTCTTACTTATTGAAGATTTACGCGAACAAGAAACCGAAAAGGAACCAACGCAATGAAAAAGCGAATCCACATAAACCAGCATATCATTCGCAGTAATGCCCGCAACGATGAAAACAAACCCGTTATCACTGTTAAAACCAGTCGTGATAATGTCTATTATCATGCGATAAAGATTCTGGGGGAATCAACGGTTATTTATTCACCTGATAAACCGCTATCTTGCGGGGCGAAAGTTTGGATAGAAACAAACGCAGATGTGGAGATGACCAAATGAAAAAGGCAGATATAAACAAGCCAGCTTTCACCATGTATCCAAAATCCGTAAAGTTTTTGGGTGATTATCCGTACAAGGTATTAAAACAATCTAAAAACAAAAAGCTATCAAAAGATAAATTGCCCGTAATCAAAAAAGGTGAATTTAAAGGTTATGTAATCTATACTTTGACTTTAGAAGAACGCGCCACTTGTCCGCGTGAATGTTATCACTGGGACGATTGTTATGGTAATAACATGATGTTCACGCATCGTATTGAACACGGCGAACAATTAGAACAGCGCATATCTTTAGAAGTAAAAGAATTGTGTGAAACGTATAAAGGCGTCATAATCCGTTTGCATGTTTTGGGTGACTTTTATTCTGTGCAATATGTCGAACTGTGGCAGTCGTTGCTTGCCCGCTTTGCTAACTTGGCAGTGTGGGGATTCACGGGGCGAAGCTATGCAAGCGATATTGGGCGGGCTATCAAAACAGTGAAAGACTTGTTTGGTTCACGGTTTTCTGTTCGGTTTAGCAACGCACCTGACATCAAGTTTTCAGCTAATAGCGCAGATTTGTACAAGCCAGTAAAAGGCGAAAGCTTGGTCTGTCCGGAACAAACGGGCAAGTCTGAATCTTGCGCCACTTGTACTGTTTGCTGGTCTGCACCTGATAAACAAGTTTTGTTTTTGACGCATTGATGACAAATTGACCACGCCAATAAAAACTTTGGGGCTGTCATGTTACTTTCGAGCGGGCTTGTCGGGCGGGCTTGGGTGCGGTGGCGGCGGGGAATCTTTGCGAGTCGCGGGGCGGGGTTCCATTTTTTTAGGGACATTTTTTGCTTGCACTAATGCCGGGCTTGTGTCTTTAATAATCAGGCGGCGGGTTGCCGCGTAACATAAACAAAGTTAAGGAAAGAAAAATGCCATTAGATATTATAACAAATGATGACCGTGTTGAAGTCTTAGGTGACCGGATGCAATTAATACATCAGGACATTAACGACACAAGCATATATGAAAAGTTTGGTGCAATCCGGCGGGTGCCAGTCGAAGCAATAAAGCCGTATGAGAATGAACCAACCATATCGGAACCCGTACCGATGCCGAACTATTCGGCGTTAATGAACGAAGCAACGGGTGATATTTTGGACACTAGGCCAGTAGCAAAAAGCTATAACCTTGTCCCGCACGATGGTTTGTTTCAACAGCATGCGGGGATGTTAGATGCTGGGGAACTCCCCACCAACAACGTCGAAGTGCATGATAGGCTATACGATGGGGGGCTTCGTGCTCATCGCACTATTTACTTTAACGACCTTGAAAAGCAGATAGGCGACTCAACCGACCTTGTGCGATGCCGCGTCGATGTTTTCAATAGTGTGGATATGTCATGGGCGTTTCAGGTGTTTAGCGGCGCATATCGTGACCTGTGCCGCAATACGCTTGTATTTGGCGGGCAGAAATCATACCAGCAAAAAGCCAAACATACCCGTAATCTGTCACCAACGGCTATGCTAAACAAGGCCAACAACGGGCTTGAAATGTGGACAAGCCAAAGCCAGCAGATGCAAGATTGGGCGGGTGCCAAAATGAGCCTCGAACAGTTTGGTCAGATATTGGGTGAATCCATATGCCGAAAAAATACCCTTGCAAGTAATGCGGGGCAAGGTTCACAGGTGAATGAAAAGCTTATGAATTATCTTTTGCATAGGTTTTGCAAAGAGGAAAAAGAACTGGGTTCAACCATGTGGGCGGGTTATAATGCTTTGACGCATTGGGCAACCCATACAAACGAACAATGGGAAGGCGATGACGGGAAGGTACGCCAGTCTGGTACCAAAACAGGTAAAACCCATATGGTACAGCGAAAGCGCAACGATGACGTGCGGGCAGTGTTGAATAGTGATTCATGGAATCATCTAGAACAGGTTGCCGCATAAACATGGAAGCGTTATACGTAATATATCGGACTGTTACAGTCGTTTTAATCTGCCTGATTATCTGGGCAGTGTTTATCGCATAGACATAGGAAAGGAAAAAACCATGTCAAATATTACCAAAGGAATACCAGCCGAACTTGCCGCAGAACTTGCCAACCTTGCTAATCGTATTGAATTGGCGGTACGTGAAGATGAACGAAAGCTTGTCCTGATTGAAAAAGGCATTGAAGCAGATAAACGAAGCAAGGCGTTATTGGGTGTCGTGTTTGGTACAGATAAAGAGCAAGACCAGTACATTGACATTGCCACGGGTGTTGCGACTGGCATGCACGGGGAATCCCTCGAACCCGTCAAGAAATCGCGCAAGCTTTGCCGCAAGGAACAGCAATTGATTGTCATGTTAAAGCGCGGGTTTCAAGCCGTACCAACCTTGGCGGGCAACCTTGGCGTATCGAAGCAATACGTATATGCTATGATTCATAACCTCAAGCGCGATGGTATGAATTTGGAGATTCGCAACGTGTCCGGCACTGCCGCAAGATACCAAAAGATTTATAGGCTTGCCAAGACTGGCTGACCTATGCTTATAATGACGGGCGGGCAGGTTTGCCCGTCCACGTTAATCAGTTAAGAGAAGGAAAGTAAAATGCAAGTTGAAATATTCGCACATGAAACAAATAACTATAATGTTAAAAAAGTAGGTAATGCCGTAGTCAACGCCAAACGCACTAAGCATAAAGGCTTTGATGTGTTCAAGCTTTATGGCACTAATCAGGATGGCGCGGCGTTTGAAGTGAACGTTTATTTGGATAAAGGCCAAAAGATTACCCAGCTAGTAGGCGATGCGGGCGATGTTGATTCGTACAAAAAGGCTAATCCGGCATCAGGCTATAAGGCCTAAGATGATGGTTAAAAAACCTATTGAGCCATTTACAGATGAAGAAATTGCAAATGCTTGCAATAATTATGTTAGTGATTGGGACATAGAAACGCTGGTTTCATTTGCATACGATGAGATGTACAAATACTACAAAGAACATCCAGAGCATTTAGCAGAATTTATGAAAGATAATTCTTGATTAGGTACCAGCCGCGAACAGGTACCCTTTCCCGCTGGGGTTTATCGGCGGGTTCCTCCCTTAACTTGCCCCCGTCCATTGTGGCGGGGGTCTTTTTATGCGGCATGCGTTAATATTCCGTGCGGGTTGCTGTTATTGCTGGGCTTTTGTTGTCTTGGATGTGGTTCCGAAAGCTATGAATACTAAGACCGAAGGCCACCGCCCCAAGTAACAAACGCATCTAACAAAAACATGACAAATCAGTAACGCGCGGGTGCGGGCGGGCGTGTGTGTTTGGGTCTGGGTGTTTGTTGCTGGGGTTTGGGTGTCCGTTTGGGGTGCGTGACGTTTCGGCGAGGTTACCAAAAAGATAAATATTTGGCTCGTGCGCGGGCGTACGCAAGGGACACCCCACCCCCCCGGCATATGCTATGCAAACCCGACATATTTTTTGTATTTTCAGGTTACCGATACGTGTTTCCCGGAACACGTAGGGGAAAACCCACGGGGGAACCCACGGAAACCCCGCGAACCCGTAGTGTGGGGGGGAGTATGGGGATGTATCCCGGCGGGCTTATGCCCATTGTACAGTCAAAATTCGCATTTGTCAACCTTTTTTATTTTTTTGTTGACACAAAGGTTAAATACCCTTAAAATAGAGGTGTGTACGAAAGGAAACCCACATGTTCGCGGCGTTGATACTGATATGTTCGATAGGTCCCATACCAAATTGCGTAGAAGCCCACGATACTCGTGGTCCATACCGTACAGAAGAGTCGTGTGAGGTGCGGGTTGCCGAAATGATACGCGATGTAGCCTTTATTGTACTTCCACCCTACGAAGTTAAGTATAAATGTGAGCAAGTAGCAGGTATCTGATGAATCTTCTTCCCCAAACCAACAATCGCAAGCCCGCCCTAACCGAAAAACAGGAGTCTTTCTTGGAAGTTCTGTTCGAGAACGGTGGAAATGTGAACGCAGCAGCCGAATCAGCCGGATATTCCAAGACTTCCGTGTCGTGGCTGCGCGAACGCCTTGCTGACGAGATTGTAGACCGCACCCGAACCATGCTGGCGGGCCAATCTCTAAAGGCCGCGAACAAGTTGGTGAACCTGATAGACACCCCAGCCATCGAACGCGGTGATGACCTGCGTATGAAGGCCGCTGAAGCCATCCTGAACCGTGTCGGTCTAGGTAAACAGGAAACAATCAATCATAATGTACAGGCAGTCCACGGAGTTGTCTTACTGCCCCCAAAAAAAGAAGTAGTAATTGATGGGTAAACCCCGCAAACGTGTCCTTGTCCCGCCCGACCCCGCGACATTGGACCAGCCCCGTGGACCGGGGCGACCTAAGAAAGACCCGAACCAACCCACGGCACAGTACAAGACCACTGACAGGGAACGTGCGCGGCGTTCTGTGCAAGCCAAGTTGCGGAATGCAACCAAGGCTGCTGCTAGTCAAGAAATAAAGACCCAGACAAAAAGAAAAAAGGTCAAAAGGCTAAAACAGTCTGCTAAGAAGGTAGAGGATGCTCTCAAGGGAACAAAGACACGGGTTGTTGACCAAGGGGACCTTGCTGCGCTACCCCCAGCAGTGGAAGACCTCGTGGATGGCTCTCCTGTCATCTTCAAGCCCAACCCCGGCCCCCAAGAAGATTTCCTTTCTGCCAGTGAGCAAGATGTTTTGTATGGCGGTGCCGCTGGCGGGGGCAAGAGTTTTGCCCTGCTTGCTGACCCGCTACGCTATTGCCACAACCCTAACCATCGTGGCCTTCTTCTAAGACGTACACTCGACGAACTAACAGAACTTATAGACAAAGCCAAACAACTATACCCCAAGGCGTTCCCCGGTGCAATCTTCCGTGAGGCAAAGTCAACGTGGGTGTTTCCATCTGGGGCAACGCTATGGTTTACGTACCTAGACAGGGACAAAGACGTAACACGCTTTCAAGGACAGGCTTTTAATTGGATTGGCGTAGATGAAATCACACAATACCCGTCCAGCTATGTTTGGGATTACCTGCGTTCTCGTCTTCGTTCTACTGACCCTGAACTCCAGCAACACCTGTGCATGCGCTGCACAGCCAACCCCGGAGGAGTGGGTGGTTGGTGGGTCAAGAAGATGTACATCGACGCTCACGAACCAAATATCGCTTTTGGTGCTAAAGATTTAGATACGGGCAAAACGTTCGTGTGGCCTGTGGGTCACGAGAAAGAAGGCCAGCCGCTGTTCTATCGCAAGTTTGTACCTGCACGGTTGACCGATAACCCCTTCCTGATGGCAGATGGTCAATACGAGGCCATGCTTCGGTCACTCCCAGAAGTCGAGCGTAGACGACTCCTAGAAGGGGACTGGGATGTAGCGGAGGGAGCCGCCTTCCCGGAGTTTTCCCGTTCGCGTCATGTTGTCGAACCGTGGGAGTTGCCAACCAACTGGCCCCGCATACGTGCAGCCGACTATGGTTACTCTAGTCCCTCTTGTGTCCTGTGGGGTGCAATTGACTGGGACAATAATATATGGATATATAGAGAACTATACGTAAAACACTTGACAGCAGAGCAATTAGCTGATAAAATATTAGAATGTGAGGAGTTGGACCCGTTACCACATTATACGGTCCTCGACTCTTCATGTTGGAACAAAACCGGATTCGGTCCGTCCATAGCAGAAACTATGATGCGGGCTGGTGTTAGGTGGACTCCCTCAGACCGCAACCGTCTACAAGGAAAAATGGAACTGCACAGGCGGCTTGCTGACGACCCCTACTCTAACGAACCACGGATGCGGATTTTTTCTACTTGTAAGCATATAATCGCACAGCTATCTGGCATTCCACTCTCCAAAACAAACAGCGAAGATGTAGACACGAGAGCAGAGGACCATGCCTATGATGCTTTGCGTTATATGGTTATGACGCGAACAAGTAGTTATACCTCAATACACAAACAGTTGCAAGGTATAAAAGACCAGACCTTCCAACCTTTTGACCAGACCTTTGGATACTGATGGCAGACCTAAACCCCAAAACCGCAACTCTCCGTGAGGTTGCCGAAGCTTACGCCAAGAAATCGGGGCGTGGGAAAGCTTTTGTGACTCCGACTCTACAGTATTTTAAAGACATTGCAGATGAACCCGGCTCTGCTCTACGCCTATTCCAAAAGGATGAAGAGGGCCGTACTCTTCTATCTAAAACATTTACTAGCGTACCAGAAAATGCCGCTATCAAAGCTCCTATGCAGAATCTTAGGCAGGTTGGTCTTCTTCTGAAAGAAAACGTGGGTCCCGATACACCAGAGTACAAACTGCTCCCGGACAAATCACCCAATACCGATTTAAATAACCGTATTTTTGGCAGAGCAGAGCCACCTAAAACGGAAGCCCAGATAGCAATTAATCCGAACCGCAAGGTTCAGTCTCAGTTTTTTTCGGGTGTTGCAAAGTATTTAGATGACCCTGCTACTAGACCTGCGGCACTAGCCATCATATTTAATTTAAATACGGGCCTTCGCCCTAATGCTGTTTTAAATCTTAGCATGAAAGAATACATGCCTGATACTGGTGCAGTTTACATTGAAACTGATGTAGGGGGAACCAAGGGTCGCCCTGTTAATATCCCCCTAAATCCTGTTGCGGATTCCATTCTTCAAGAATTGTTAGTAGACGTAAAGCCGGGAGATTTCTTTTTTAGAAATCCCAATGGTAAACAAGTTACAACAGGGAATATAAACAAAATACTAAGAGCCGTAAAAGTTCCGAACTTGATGTACGACCAAGCAACTAAAACTTACTACGACTCACTTCATCCAGAAAAGGGTCCGGGTAAGACAGGCTCTCCTCTTCTTCGTAACGTACACTCAAGCATAGCAATAGATATTGGAATACCACAGGAAAGAACGGCATACCTGCAGGGTCGTAGTCTAAAAGCTGCATCTAAAGGCTCAACAGGAGAGTTGGCAACTTATCAAAAAGCATTTCCGGGAAATGTAGGAGATTTAGACAGAGATTTTGCTTCTCAAATATCTTCTTTTTGGGGGCAGTCTGCTACGGACGCAGGATTTGATGTTCAATCTAAGATTCCAATGCCAGAAACCCGTATCACAACCCAAACCGCTGGCTACGAGGGCTATTTCGACCTTCCAGTCCGCGAAGAAGTACCAACCACAGCTAAACCCCAAAAAACAGACGACACTGTTCCTGAATCTAATCCCCAAGCCCGTGCATCACTAGAATCAAAAGGTTTCGATGCAAAGGGCATGGCAGATGGCATAAATAAATTTTTAGGTAAAGGCTTGAAGGTAGGACTCACAGCCGTAGGAGGTTCTGCTGTTTACGAAGCGGTTCGTGACCCAGAGGGTGCAGGAGCAGCGTTTGCGCGGGATACAGCTATGGAAGCAGCCCTGCTTGCAGCTAAAGCCCCTGCAGCATTAGCAACAGCAGCTACAGCAATTGTTGACCCTTCTTTGGGTGTGCCAATTCAAGGACAAAAGGAAGAAATGCTAGGTTTGTCACAGGACATAGAAGCCCAAGGAACAGACCCCGGACCGTTTGCAGGTCAAGACTTCATCCCTACCCCAGAGGTCGAGGAAACATCCACCGAACAAATGTCCCGTATCGCAACCCAAGATGCCGGATTTGTACAACGCAACAGGGAACCTGAAGCCAACCCTGCCGCTAACCAAGGCTTCGCACCACAACCATAAAACTAAAAGGAGGCAGAAATGCCCGGCAATAATTACAACTACGGCGCATCGTACGTAATGAACTCTGATAAGGTCAGCGTCGATACAGACGAAGGCGCATCAACGCTCTACCGTGAAAAGCCCGGATTCGATACTGCGGTTAAAAATCTAGGTGGACTCGCAGAAGCTATGCCTAAAAAGCAATCTAAGCCTACTGTAGAAGCTTCATTTAACAAGATGGCTGACGACAGAAACTACTTTAGCTAGGACTTTACATGTCTGAAGATAACTTTCTCCAACCAGCGGATGACACCACTATTGGTGTGACGAATCCTGAAGAACAGATGCCGGGTCTTGCGGGCTACGTAAAATCCAAATTTCAAGATGCGGAAAACGGTCGCTTTGCCTACGAACAACGGTGGCTTCAAGCCTATAAAAACTTCCGTGGTATTTATGATTCAACAACCCAATACCGTGATTCCGAAAAGTCAAAGGTATTCGTTCGTATAACCAAAACCAAGGTGCTTGCCGCCTTCGGTCAGATTATCGACATCCTATTTGCAAACAAGAAGTTTCCACTTGTTGTGGAGTCCACTCCGGTACCCGAAGGTATTGCGGAGTTTGCCCACATGGAAACCCCCTTGGATGAAATGGGGCAGGAAGACCCCTACGGCTTCGCTGGAGATGGTAGAGAGATGGCACCGGGGGCCTTACAGGCTGAAGAACCCAAAGCCTTTCTAGGGGGCTTGCAGGGCGAATACGGGCAATTGCCCCTCGCTGAAGGTCGGTCCAAGATGGGAGAACCCCAGATTGAACCTGCCAAGATTGCAGCCCGTCGCATGGAAAAGACTATTCACGACCAGTTGCTAGATACCAATGCCGTGAATGTTCTTCGTAACTCTGTGTTCGAGTCGTGTCTGCTAGGTACTGGTGTAGTAAAGGGACCGTTTAACTTTTACAAGCGGGTGCATAAGTGGGAGCGTGACGAAGACGGTGAACGTAACTACGTACCAGAAGAAAAAATCGTACCTCGTGTTGAGATGGTTTCTATATGGGACTTTCACCCAGACCCTTCTGCTACGAGCGTAGATGATTGTGAATACGTTATCCAACGACATCGCATGAACCGTCAACAGATGCGGGCGTTGATTAAGCGTCCTCACTTCAATGCGGAAGCGGTAGAAGAGTGCCTAGCTAAAGGGCCTAACTACGAAGACAAATACTATGAAGACACCATTCGAGAAGACGAAACCGAACCCTTCTATCAGGGCAACCGTTACGAAGTCCTAGAATACTGGGGCGTTCTCGACTCCAAGCTTGCACAAGAAGCAGGTCTGGAAGGTGCTAACCAGATGTCAGAGTTTGACGAGATTCAGGTTAACGTGTGGGTGTGTGGTACAATGGTGTTGCGATGTGTTCTCAACCCGTTTACTCCTGCTCGTATCCCCTACCAAGTGTTCCCGTACGAAATAAACCCATACCAATTGTGGGGTGTAGGCGTAGCGGAAAACATGGAAGATGCACAAAAGCTGATGAATGGTCACGTTCGCATGGCTATCGACAACCTTGCCTTGGCGGGTAATCTTGTGTTTGACGTGGACGAAGCCTCGCTGGTTCCCGGACAGAACATGGACATCTTCCCCGGCAAAATATTCCGTCGTCAGTCTGGTGTAACAGGGACAGCCATCAACGGCCTCAAGTTCCCAAACACAGCGGGTGAAAACCTGCAGATGTACCAGATTAGCCGACAACTTGCAGACGAAGAAACGGGCATCCCATCTATTGTCCACGGACAAACGGGTGTGACCGGAACAGGACGTACCGCCGCAGGTCTATCCATGCTCATGGGTTCTGCGGGTTTGTCGATGAAGACTGTAATCAAGAACATAGATGACATGCTTCTCAAACCGTTGGGTGAAGCGTACTTCCAGTGGAACATGCAGTTCAACGAAGAAGCTGAAGACATACAGGGTGACCTAGAAATCAAGCCGCGTGGCGTAGCCGCAGTTATGCAAAAGGAAGTACGCACACAGCGTCTGACTTCATTGTTGCAAACAGTTGCTAACCCGATGCTGGCTCCGTTTATCAAGATACCTAACCTGATGCGTGAACTGGCAATATCACAGGACATAGACCCTGACAGTCTTGTCAACGATGCTAACGAAGCGCAACTCTACGCAAAGATGTTACAAGGAATGATGGCTAATGTACAGCAAGGAACAGGCGAAGCTGGTGGCCCCGCTGGTGACCCAGCCGCAGATATGGGCGGGGTTGGAGGAGTATCTCCTAATCCTGAAGGAACAGACGTTCAAGGCTCTGGTAACGGCACAATCGGAGTCGGAACTGCGCCAAATGCAGGGGAAAGCGGCTTTACTGGAAACGCTCCTCAAACTGAAGGATAATCACGAGGCAATAGTTAAAAATGGTTGACCGCATTGACATAGGCATGGATAGCGACACAGATGGGACAGAAACACCCTCGTTCTTTCAAAGTCAGCGTACTGTCTCCCCCACGGAGTATGGAAGCAGCTTTGTCAATTTCTATAACACGTCTTTGGGTCTTCCTACTTTGGAAGAAGAAACAGGCATTGAAGTCAAGACTCCCGAAGTAGAACTGGCTACGCCCACGGTACGGGATACAACAACGGGTGGTGACGATTTCCAACCCAACATCCTAGAACAGACTGCGTTTGGCACGGACGACCCTATGAATGAGGTCGTGTTTGGTTTAGGTACAGGAGACTTTAATAGTTACTCTGACTATCTTGCGAGTGGGGCCGATGGTAAGTTTAGTGACAGGGTTCCACTGGTACAAAATATTATAGAGCCATTAGCCGATGGTAGATATAGCGACATCAAGTTTGGTGAAACTGCCAGCACAGAAGTAGAGCAAAAAGCAAAGTCAGTAGGTAAGGATATTCAAGAAACACCCGGTCGTCTAGAACGTCTTGCAACAGGAAAGCTAACAACAAAGGACTCAAATAAACTTGTTAAGGGTGCCTTGACTGTGATGGGTGGTCTACCCGGAGCAATAGCGGGTTCGTTCATTGGGGGTCGCCCTGTAAAGAATGCCTTTAATAAAAACAGTTATCGCCCTAATGGTGCTATGGGTTTAGTAGCAGACGTGGTACACAGCATCCAATACAAGGATATAGCTAATATTCGAGCCGCTGAACAAGCAGCCGGGGGTTTTTATGATACGGCGCAAGGAAAGTACATAACTAATAACGCTTTAGATACTGGTTTTGCGATGCGGATTGGCAATCGGGGTATTACCCGCAGCCCCGGCGACGGAACCTACACTGGTAACATGTCTGGCTTATCCCGCGAACACGTAAAGGCACTAGAGGCTGTCAGCAAGGGCTTCGACCCTCGCGGCTACAACATGTCTGACCCCACCAAGTCTAGGTTACGAATCGAAGAATCTGGCGGTTCGTTTGTTTCGGGTAATCCAATGGAAGGTTTCTATAGAGCCAACGGAACCTTTTACAGCCCGTCAGCCAACATAAGTTCGGCGTATGGTACTGTGAGTAATCGGAATGCGTTAGCGGCTAAGAATGGTATAACTCCTGACCAAGCGGACAATGCCCTGTCAGCAGCCCGTTCGGGGACAAAGACACTTGCACAGGCCATACAGGATATTCGGAACGCTTCACAACCATCTGCTCCTAGCCCCAAAAAGTCAACGGAAACTTCAGCCGAATCGGGTACCTATACTGACACAGGCAAACCCGCAGCCCCTGTTGATTACGGAGCGTTGAGTCCGGAAGATTTTACGAGTTATGAACAGCCAGAATCCGGCGCAGACTCAGGTACCCAAAGCATAGGTGGAATGCCGGACTATAGTTCTGGTCCGGGACAAGACTTTAGGTCCGGTGGTCGGGTCGGTTACGCACCCGGCGGTGCCGTAGCACAAGGCGGCAGTGGTTTTGTAGACCGTCCACCAGAGCAGGTATCCGAAGCGGAGTCTGTTGCGGACAATCAACCCGATGCAGTACCCGAAGGTACATTCATCATTAACAACCCCGCTGTTGAGTTTGCGGGAAGTGATGACATCCGTAAAATGCTGATGGATGCACACAAGGAAGCCATTCGACGTGGAATAACAGTTGACAACGATGGAAAAGGTGCTAAACTAATAGACGTGGCTCTTTCTAGAGGCGAAGTCAAGGTCGCACCACATCTAGCTAAAATTATTGGATATGACCGCCTAAACAAAATCAACAATCGGGGCAAGCCCGAAGTTGAGGAACGTATAGAAGAAAACGGTCAGGCGGCTCCTGCAGGAACTATGCAAGCTGCGATGGGTATGTTGATTTCTGGTCAGATGAAAAAACCGGACCTTACCCAGCAAGATGTGCAGGGATTTATACCCCAACCTGAGTTTGCCCCATTACCGTCACCTCAAGGACCACCCCCACCACCCCGCAAAAAAGATGAGGTTTTCTTTAATTATAGATTAGAGGACATTAAAAAGGCCGTAAGAAATGTAGAGATTAAAGGCTTTGAAGACCAGCCATATATATTTACAGGCGTAAGACCTAAAAAAGGCAAATCCTCATCTGCTTTCGGCCCTATGCAAATTACAGCATCTTCTTTAGAAGACGTAAAAGAACGCAGTAAAGGGTACAAAAAGTTAGACAAGGATACAAAAGCGTACATAGATTCTCTTATCTTACAAGGTGACGATAAAGTTAATCTAGACCTTTATGGTGGTACGTACAGGGACGATAAGAAGCGTTCTGTCAGCAAAGAATTAAAAAGCAAGTTTGGACGGTATGGCATGGGTGTTATACCCGTAGAAGACCACGAAAAGTATTATGACGTGGCTGCAGACTTAGTCCTACGACAAAAATTACTAGACCACAAAACACTACCTGAAGCCCTCGCAGCGTACGGCGAAGGAGAAGGGTACGCAAAAAAAGTTTTAAAAGGTCTACCGTAATTCGTCAGCTACCCGCCTAGCGGCCCTGACATAACCGAAGCGGCTACCTACAAGCCAAAGTAGCCCCGCAATGAAGAGGTAACAAAATGGCAAAAGCAAGAGGCCACCGTGCCAACAAACCAAACGATTCATTTGGTGCAATAAACAATGATTCGTTATATCGTGGAAAACACCGTGATGCAGTCTACATTGACGATGAAGACGAAGCGGTAGAAGCAACAGAGGAGCAAGAAGCGGACCCCCAAGAGGCTACTCCGCAGGAAAGCACCAGCTTCGTAGAAAACAAAAAAGAAGAAACCCACGATTACAAGAAACGCTATGATGATTTGAAACGCCACTACGATGAAAAAGTAGGGGAGTTCAAAACAGAATTAGATTCACTTCGCAAGACAATGACAGACCGGGCTGCTGAAATGCCCAGAGGTGTTACACCACCCCGGACGCAAGAAGAACTCGAAGAGTTTAAGGAGCGTTACCCTGACGTTTTTGAAGTGGTGCAAACTGTGTCTTCTATTCAAACAGAATCACAGGTTTCACAACTACGCGAAGAATTGGGTACTATTAAGGAACGGGAAAAGGAATTAGAAAAGCAGAAAGCCTTCGAGGAACTGCTACGGCTCCACCCAGACTTTGATGAACTCAAGTCAAGTGATAAGTTTCTTGCGTGGCTGGAAGAACAGCCACAGTCCATTTCAGATGGCATCTACAAGAATAACAAGGATGCTAGATGGGCGGCACGGGTCATAGACCTCTACAAAGCCGACACAGGCTCAACCAAGAAGAAGTCCAAGGCTTCACCATCAGCAGCAGATGCAGTTACAAAAACCCCTACAAGGGACGTACGCACTGATGCTACTGGCGATAAAAAGATTTGGAAGTCTTCAGAAATCCGTGGCTTAAAACCGTGGGAGTTTGAGAAGCTAGAAGCTGAACTCGACCTAGCACGGAACGAAGGCCGGATTGACATGAATAACTAGACTTAACCTCAAAACTATAATGGAAGGATTGAACAATGGCGTTCAGTACATCTTCTGGATATGGAAACTTACCATCCGGTAATTTTGCACCAGAAATCTTTAGCCAAAAAGTTCTCAAGTTTTTCCGTCGTGCTTCGGTTGTGGAAGATATTACTAACACCGACTACGCTGGCGAAATTGAAAACTTTGGCGATACAGTCAAAATCATTAAGGAACCTACCGTAACAGTAGCCGCGTATCAGCGTGGTTCTGTGGTAAATCCACAAGACTTGGCTGATGACCAAATCTCTATGGTTGTTGACAATGCAAACGCTTTTGCGTTTAAAATTGACGACATCGAAGAGCGTCACTCGCACGTAAACTTTGAAGCACTTGCCACCTCTTCTGGTGCGTTTGCTCTAAAGCGTAAGTACGATGCTGCCGTTCTGCAGCATATCTCTGATGCCGCTGGTATTGCAGCGTCTGCCGTTTCTGGTACGACTCTGACAACTACTGCTGCAGCAGGTACATTGGGAACAGCTAATGCTCCTATCAACGTTGAAACAAACGACAACGGCATCAACTTGATGCTGGCTATGGCTCGTTTGCTTGACGATGAGTCTGTGCCTGAAGAAAACCGCTGGTTTGTAGCACCTCCAATCTTCTACGAGAAGATGTTCCAAGCTGGTAACAAAATCGCTGAAGTCCAAGTGACTGGTGATGCTTCATCTCCGCTGCGTAATGGCCTTGCCATCAACGGTACCTTTGCTGGTTTCCGCTGTTACAAGTCTACTGCACTAAACAGCACAGGTGGAACTGACCAGTTAACACTGACTGACGCTTCTGCTACTCTTGCAACAGATGGCTCTGAGAACGTTGTTCTTGCTGGTCACATGTCTGCTGTAGCCACTGCTTCGCACATTGCTAAGACCGAAGTGGTTCGTTCAACTGAGTCATTCTCTGATGTCATTCGTGGACTTCACGTTTTTGGTCGCAAGGTATTGCGTCAAGAAGCTGTTGTTCGTGGCGTCATTGACTTCGCGTAAGGGAGACATATAAATGGCTACTTTTGACCATACCATCACTGGTGGTGGAACTGTAGGACATCCCGCACATGCGATTCGTCCTTACATCATGCAGTCAAAAATCTTTGACGCTGCAGATGACAACCTTACAGCTAATGATGTCATCAAGGTGATTGACCTTCCAGACAACTCCATTGTTCTTGGTGGTTGCTTGGACGTTCTTGAAGCTGGTGGTTCTAGTGTGACTTTTGACGTTGGTATCAGCACCGACATTGATGCCTTCTGTGATGGTGTTGATGGTAACGCTGATGCTATCTACAACTTTCACCCTACAGCAGCAGGTATTAACACAGTAATTGCAACAGACGCTATCCAAGTTAAAATCTTGGGTGCAAACTCTGCTGTAGTTCGTTTCCGTGTTATTGCTTTGATTGCTGACATTGGTGACCCAACTACAATGGTCCAGACTGCTGCAGTCCAGACTGGCGTATAACATTAATCAAGGGGGCGGGGCAACTTGCCCTCTTGACTCTTTATTTATTTTGTGATATATATGCCCATCCCTTCAGGGGTAAACTACACAGGAGATGGCTATGAATTATATCACAAGCAATATTCCATATTTTAAAGCTTGGGTACGAAGAGAATACACAACCAACTTTGACCGCTATCATGGTGAATTTTTACACGCAATGGTGATAGCAGTAACTACTTTACCCATGAAGACACTTTCTTTTCAAGTATTGTTTACAGGGTGTGAAGACGAAGAAAACAACGTACACGGTGGTGCTATGTGGGCAAGAATGCCCTTGACTGCACTGGTAGGTGATACACCCCTAGAGGAATGGCCTACACCCATACCAACACATTTTGCCCAACCGTGGGACTGTCAATCGCACCATCATTCGGTATTTGTTTTAAACAGGGCAACTCCCTGCCCGTGGTTGGCTAAGATAGACGGAGACTTCTTTCCTGCCAAGTATTACTTTACTATAGACTACACAGACAGCGAAGTAGCAGACGACCCAGCCCAACACAAACAAAGTCATGTGTTAGAACTAATGGATGCTGGTGAATGGACAGGCAACATAGTTGCACTACCAAACAATAGAGTAAGGGTAACTAACCCTGCTTGGTTTGTAACGGGCGATGGCCCGCCGGATTTCACTCCTAGTCAGTGGGTCCATCATTCTAAACAAGACCCGAACTATGTACAAGATACAGCACGGGTATTTGATAACCTTTATTCGGAGAAATAAAATGGCAACACTTATGGAAAAGCTTAATAAAGCCTTAGAAATTAAAAAACCCCTTACCCCGTCTTTAATAAGAGAATACACTGCAATACGAAGTATGTTTTCTCCAGCCAAGAGAAAAAAATTGGATGCCTTAATGGACAAAATGCCCGGGGCTTTTAGTAAAGGAAATCTTGCTAGAACAATTGTTAAAAAAACTGGTGGCGTAAAAACACAACGAAAAGCCAAACAAGGCGGCAACCCAGATATACAAAAGAAGCAAGGTTTTGTTGGTGCTATGGCTAAAGGTGGTAAAGCCACAAAGAAAGCCAAAGGCATGGCACGAGGCGGCAAGATGAAGTCAAAGGGTATGAAGCGTGGCGGCAAGATGATGAAGTCTAAGGGCATGGCTCGTGGTGGCAAGGCTAAACGCTAATGGCACGTCGTGGACTATACGCCAACATAGCAGCCAAGAAGCGTCGCATCAAAGCTGGTAGCGGAGAAAAAATGCGTGCTGTCGGAAGTAAAGGTGCGCCTAAAGCATCTAACTTCCGTCGTGCTGCACAGACTGCAAAGAGGACATAGCATGGCAAAGAAGGCACCACCAAAGCCCAAGAAGAAATCTAAGGGCGCAACACCCAAAAACAAAGCATTGTACGCTCGTGTGAAGGCAGAGGCCAAGCGTAAGTTTGATGTATACCCTAGCGCATATGCAAATGCTTGGCTTGTTAGGACGTACAAGAAACGTGGCGGGACATATGCCTAATGGCTAAACCAAAGGGCGGCTTAACCAAATGGTTCAAAGAAGACTGGCGAGATGTAAAGACTGGCAAGAAGTGCGGTCGCTCTGGTTCAGAGAAAAAGAAACGTCCCTACCCAGCCTGTAGACCTGCCAAAGTTGCCAAACGCATTACCAAAAAAGAAGCAGCAAAGAAGACCGGACCACGCGCAGTAAAGTGGTCTGTTACTGCATCAGGAAGAAAAAGGAAGAAAAGTGGCACCAAGAAAGCCTGATAAAATGCCAGCCCGCAACAAGAAAAACTTTCGTGCCACAAAGAAGGGTGCGGGAATGACTAAGGCTGGGGTAGCTGCTTACCGCCGTAAAAATCCCGGTAGTAAGTTAAAGACTGCTGTTACGGGCAAGGTCAAGCCGGGTAGTGCCGCAGCAAAGCGTCGCAAGTCATACTGTGCAAGGTCAGCCGGACAGATGAAGAAGTTTCCTAAAGCAGCTAAAGACCCTAACAGTCGTTTGCGTCAAGCACGGAAGAGGTGGAAATGTTAGCAGCCCTTATTGGACCAATAGCAGACCTTGCTGGAACGTGGATGTCCGGCAAAGTAGAAGAAAAGAAAGCCCAATCGGCTACCAAAGTAGCAAAGGCACAAGCCGAAGCCGTAGTCATGCAAAAGAAAGCTACGGGGGAAATTGACTGGGACCTTGAGATGGCAAGGGGAAGTCAGTCATCATGGAAAGACGAATGGCTTACAATACTATTTAGTTTACCACTTATTTTAGCGTTTGTTCCGGGGATGGAAGAACTTGTACGTAACGGATTTCAACAATTGGAGCAAATGCCTGAATGGTACCAGTACAGCTTGGGCGTTATTGTTGCTGCAAGCTTTGGAACAAGAGCAGCGACGAAGTTCTTTGGAAAGAAGTAATGACTATAGTTATGGAAAGAGTGTTGGCGTGGAAAATACTGCCTCGCCTAATGATGATAATGATGTCCCTGTCAGCGTGGAGAGTGGTGGAGTGGTTTATGACTCTGCCCGAACCGACAACCCAACAGTCAGCACTGGTAAGTGTAGTCACGGGGGCAATGACAGGTGCATTTGCGGTATGGATGGGACATGAAAAATGAAATATAACGTATCACACTTTCTTGACAAACTAATTGAACACGAGGGTATGGTGCTTACAGTGTACCAAGATACTTTGGGCATAGACACTGTAGGCATAGGACGAAACCTAAAAGACAGGGGTATCAGTCCAGAAGAACTAGCCTACATGGATATACCAAATATGGCTATCGTGTACACAGAAGGTATCAACGAAGCAGACGCCCGCTACCTCGCTCTAAACGACATTAAGATTGTAGAAAACGAACTGTGTAAAGTACACACATGCGTAGACGACCTAGATGCAGTGCGCCAGTTAATCTTGATGGACATGGCATTCAACATGGGTGTGCCGCGTCTATGTAAATTTAAAAAGATGTGGAACGCTATCCACGAGGGTAACTTCGACGCCGCAAGCCTTGAGATGATGGATTCCAAGTGGGCAAGGCAGGTGGGTTCGCGGGCAAGGAAGCTTGCGGATGCAATGAAGTCAGGGGAGTTTTGACTGCTCACGTCTTTTTGTTGCTTGTGTATATAGGAACAGGGGACTTTCGTACCCTAGACAGCGACAATATGTATTTCTGGAACATAAACGAATGTAACTACTTTGCTTCTCGCGTAACTAAACGATACGGCAATTACGAATACAGTGATTTTATAGATGCAAAAGACAGAGTAACAGCGTATTGTGTACCTCGCTATGTAAACCCAGACGACGTAAAGGTGTATTGAATGCCCCCTAGAAATCATAAACAGTGGACTAAAACGCCGAACATCGAACACATCAACTCGCTTATTTACTCTGACCAAGACCTATACGAACAAGAAATAGAAAAGATATTCTTTAAAGTGTGGGTGCCAATGTGTCACATTAGCGAGATGTATAACGAAGGTAACTACAGAACAACACAGATTGCTGGTCAAAATGTGATTGCAGTAAATACCAAAGATGGCGTTAAAGCGTATCGTAATTATAGTTTTAATTTTCCCTCTGGTACAGTGGCTGCACCAATCGTAACAGTTGAACCACAACTACACTGCGAAGTTAAACACGGTGGCATGGTTTGGGTAACACTTGACCCTAATCCGTCCCAGAGTGTAGAAGAATGGACAGGCGGTGCTTTTGATTGTATTGCTGGTGCTATTGATGCTGAAGAACTAGAAGTGTTTCACTATCACAAGGCAGTGATTGATACCAACTACAAGCTATGGCACGACACAAACTCTGAGTTCTACCACGACTTTATGCACTACCACAATCGTGTAACCGGATTCAACGATGCGTATTTTGCACGTAAGAACATACCGTTCAACAACGGACACGTAAACGTCAGCAGCTTTACTGTGCAGTATGAAGAGTACGAGGGCTTTGAAGACAGGGGTGAACTGTCCTTTCCTAGCTTGCCACCGAACCAGTGGTACATGGTTGACTTGTTCCCCGGCTTTAACTTTAACTTGCGTGGCAGTGCGTACCGTAGCGACAGCGTAACACCACTTGGACCTAACAAGGTACTGATTGAATTTCGTGGATATGGCCTATTGAGTGACAGCCCAGAAGACCGTGCTACACGTATTGAACATCACAACTCTATCTGGGGACCGTTTGGTCGCAACCTACACGAAGACCTAATTGGTGTTGCCGGACAAGGCACAACCATGCGTACAGGCACAGAACCACGTAACATCCTGCACGGACGACACGAAGGCGGCACAATCCACGATGAAGTGGGTATGCGTCACTACTACGCTGAATGGTCTAAGTGGATGGGAGTATTAGCACAAGAACCAAAACAGAAAGCTGCATAAATGGACCCAATTACTGCAATGGCTACCGCATCTGCAGCCTTTGGCACAATCAAAAAAGGCTTTCAAGTTGGACGTGACGTAGAGTCAATGATGTCTGACATTGGACGCTGGATGGGTGCGCTATCAGATTTAGACCAAGCAGCCAAAGAAGCCAAGAACCCACCCATATTCAAGAAGCTGTTTAACGGCACTAGCGTTGAAGAAGAAGCTATGACTGCTTTTGCTAACGCTAGGAAAGCAAGAGAACAGCGTGACGAATTAAAGAACTGGATTGAGTTTACATTAGGCCGTTCTGCTTGGCAGGATTTGATTCAGACAGAAGCAAACATCCGCAAACAAAGACAAGAAACGCTATATAAACAGAGAGAACGCCGCCAGAAGTTTGTAGAGATAATAGCGTGGATTGTTTTAGTGGGAATAGGTTCTGCAATTCTTTACGGTTTTGTTTCGTTTCTTATGTCTAAACAAGCTAGAGCAGACGAAGTAAAGTGGACTACATGCAGACTTGTTAACTACGAAAGAATTAAAATAAAAGAAAACCCATACACAGAATATATTTGTACATACAGGGGTGCAAATAACACTATAGAGTCCATGACAATTAACGAGTTCTGTCCTCGTGAATATCAGTGCGTGTACAACCCCCGTAAAAAAGATGAGCCTACACTAAAAGAAACACTTGACAGTATTCGTAAAGAATTACAATAAACCTTGACTATTAATTGTTTATGTACTATAATGGTGTAAGAGGTACCTTATGAAACAATTAGCTATTGACGCACTCACCTACAGATACAAGGCCCAACAACGTGATGCACAGTTTGTATTTATCAATTATATTACCAATCCAGTTGCTATTGGAGAACACCCGCAGTTGCTTGACGAAATGGATGCTGCGCTTGAAAAATGGGCTTCGGCTAGGGATAAACTTGAAGCCCTTGAAACGCTTCTTGATTAGGTATTTAGGATTAGGTTTGCTGTACTGCGGCAAGCCTTTTAGTCGTATAGGCGACTGGTTCTGGAAGTTACATCGTACTGTTTTAGATTGGAATGACTACAATGGCTAGTACGTATTTGACATTGACGAACAACGTTCTTCGGGACTTCAACGAAGTGGAGCTTACCAGTTCTAACTTTGGTTCTTCGCGTGGTGTACAGACCGTTGTAAAAGATTACGTTAATCGTTCAATCACAGACATCCTTAACTCCGAAATTAATTGGCCTTTTACTCGTGCTGAAGGTTCAGTAGATGTGATTGCGGGTAAGCAACTATACAGTCATGCAAGTATAGCTTCTACTTTAAAGTACGTAGACTACGACAACATGTTTTTGAAGCCAAAGAACTACATCACTAACGGTGACTTTGAGATTGATGGAACAGCAAGTATAACTAATTGGACTACTGTGTCGGGTAGCCCTGCCGCAAGTTCTAAGTTTGGTAACACCCTGCTGCTTACCAGCGCAGAGGCATCTCAAGAAGTAAGCGACCTTATTGTGGGTCGTTCGTACGTCATTGTAACACAGACCAGCGGTGCTACTCTAACCTTAGAAGTAGGGACAAGTTCTGGTGGTTCACAAACCAAGTCGTCTACTCTTACCATATCTAGCGGCAACGAAGTGCTTCTTAGCGAAACCACGTTTACGGCTACAGCCACCACACACTACGTAAGCTTTACCGAAGCTGCTGGTAGTGCGGCGTACGTCAAGCTAGTAGAACTTAGCGAAGATGTAACATCTATACCTCTCAAGTATCTGTCGTACGAAGAATACAACGAGTCGTTTCGTGAACGGGACTCCCGGCCCGACACTAGCAGGTTTGCTGACCCAGAGTATGTTTACACTACGTACAACGATGAAATTGGTTTGACACCTATTCCTGATACAAGCAACCGAACTTTAGAGTTTGATTACTACGTATCCCACACTGACTTGTCTGGCGCAACAGACACATCAATCATACCAACACGTTTTGAGCCAGTGATTAATTCCCGTGCAAAGTATTACACTCACATATTTAGGTCTGACGTGCAGTCAGCACAGTTTGCTTTAAAAGAATACGACGATGGAATCAAGCGTATGCGTGTCGAACTACTAAACCGTAAGAACTACATGAGGGCTGTGTAATTGGCTGACCTTTCTCAAGCACAACCAGTAGCATTTAACTGTGAGGGCGGTCTAATAAAGAACCGTTCTACCTTTATGATGCAGCCGGGCGAAGCACTTGAGTTAGAAAACTTTGAGCCAGACGTAGAGGGGGGTTACAAACGTATCAAAGGCTTTTCTAAGTACGTGACTGCTGCTGTAACGCACACATCCAGCACATCTGAAACAATTCTTATGGTAGCATCGTTTGCTGACAAGGTTGTTGCAGCACGAGGCACCAGCATATTTCAAGCCACTCCGGGCGGGTCTAGCTGGACAAGCATCGACAGCGGCAGAACCAACGCAAAGAAATACAACTTTGAACGCTTTAACTTTGACGGTAACGACAAGCTAATCGTAGTTGACCAGACTAATGCTCCTACTGTGTTTAACAGTTCGTTCTCTGCTACAGACGTAAGCGAAAGCAGTGTAGCAGGTTCTAAATTCGTAGCAGCATTTAAGAATCACATGTTCTACGCTGGCAATTCTACGACCCCACAAGAAGTGGTATTTAGTCAGCCGTTTGATGAAGACGCATTTTCTAGTGGCAGTGGTGCAGGTAGCATAAAAGTAGATGACAATATCACCGGACTAAAAGTATTTCGTGATAACTTATTTATCTTTTGCGAAAACAGAATATTTAAACTGGGTGGCAGTAGCCTTAGTGACTTTGCTGTTGCCCCTGTCACAAGAAACATCGGATGTCTAAATGGCTTTACAATACAGGAATTTGCTGGTGACCTTATTTTTCTTGGCCCTGATGGGTTGCGAACAGTTGCAGGTACGGCAAGAATTGGTGACGTAGAGTTGGGTACTATAAGTTCCAACGTGCAGTCTCTTTTTAATCAAAACATTGCAGACTCTTCTAATTTTGTAAGTTTAGTAATACCTGATAAAACACAGTATCGTATATTTTTTACTAAAGATACTACCGCAGAAACAATTACCAAAGGCGTCATTTGTGTAATGAAGGGTCAAAAGTTTGAGTTTGCGGAGATGCGTGGCATCAAGCCCGCTTGTACTGACACTTTTGTGGACGACGGAAACGTAATTGTTTTGCACGGTGCAGACCAAACAGGATACATTTACCGTCAAGAGTCGGGCAACGATTTTGATGGTGTTGCTGTTCTAGGAAAGTATCGTGGTCCAGATTTGACGTTTGGTGATGCGGGTTTACGCAAACACATGCAACGAGTCATTGTAAACTACAAACCTGACTCTGCCATAGATGCAGACATGTTTCTTCGTTACGACTACGAATCTGCAGACGCCCCTAGACCAGCAGCTTACCCTTTAGATTCAGAAGATGTGGTAGCTATCTACGGTACGTCTGTGTACGGCACTCCTACTTACGGTGCTGCATCAACGCCATTATTTAGACAATCTGTAGAGGGTTCAGGATTTGCTGTAGCTTTGCGGGTAAACGACGGGGGAACTACCGCCCCATACTCTTTAAAAGGGTTCCAACTAGAATTTCAAACAGGAGCAAGACGTTAGATGGGTGCTACTTACACACGCCAATCGTCCTACACTGATGGCGATACCATTACTGCAGCACATACTAATGACGAGTTTAATCAGTTATTAGCCGCTTTTGCTGCCAGCACAGGACACACACACGACGGGACTACCGCAGAGGGTGGCCCGATTACCAAGTTGTTAGGCAACACACTCACGTTTGGTGCAGCTACGGCTGGCACGGACATTACGATTACATTTGATGGTGAGTCAAACGACGGTGTACTCAAGTGGATGGAAGACGAAGACTACTTTGAGTTTTCTGATGACATATTAATTGCCAGCACAGAAAAGTTGCAGTTCCGCGATACAGCTATCTATATCAACTCAAGCACAGACGGACAGCTTGATTTGGTTGCTGACTCTGAAATACAGATTGCTGCCACTACTATTGACATTAACGGTAACGTAGACATATCTGGCACACTAACTATTGGTAGTGCTGGTATCTCTGAAGCTGAACTAGAAATACTTGATGGTGCAACAGTCACCACAACCGAAATAAACATCATGGATGGTGACACATCCGCATCCTCTACGACTGTGGCAGATGCTGACCGTGTTGTATTCAACGATGCTGGAACTATGAAACAGGTGGCGGTCACTGACCTTGCTGCCTATTTTGATGACGAAATTACAGCAATGCCTAACCTAGTTACGACTGCTGCCACTACGGTTGGCGCACTTGACTCTGGTTCGATTACATCTGGCTTTGGTACAATTGATACAGGCTCATCCACCATTACAACTACAGGGCTTATCTCTGGTGGCTCCCTCGACATTGACGATGTACTTATCAACGGCACAACAATTGGTCACACAGACGATACAGACCTAATGACTGTTGCTAGTGGCTTACTGACTGTAGCTGGTGAAGTTTCTATGACTACACTAGACATAGGGGGTACAAATGTCACATCTACAGCCGCCGAACTTAACTACAGCGACACGGGTGCTGCTGTAGGCACAGTTGTAGCTAGTAAAGTAGTTACAGCAGATGCCAACAAAGATGTAGCCAGCTTCCGTAACATTACCTTAACAGGGGAGTTAGACGCAGGTTCGCTTGACGTATCAGGTGACGCAGACATAGATGGCACACTTGAAGCCGATGCTATTACCGTTAATGGCACAGCACTGAATACTGTTATTGCGGGTGTGACCGTTACTGACGCAACCAACTCTGCCCACGTTTTAGTAACTGACAACGAAAGCACTAACGAAGAAAACCTCATCACGTTTGTGGAGGGGGCTACTTCAAGCACTGGCAATGTTGGCTTAGAAATGGATGGCAACCTTGCATACAATCCAAGCACAGGCACAGTAACAGCAACAATATTTAAGGGTAACATAGACGCAGTAGATGGAGACTTTGATGGTACGTTAGAAGCTGATGCAATCACGTTAGATGGTACAGCGATTACCACAGTAGCTACTTTGTCTACTGGTATATCTAATGGCAACCTGCCTGTATTTACCAGCGGTGCTGCCGACAATGACTTCCTACGTATTGACGGTACATCTATTGAAGGACGTTCTGCATCAGAAGTGCTGTCTGATATAGCAGCGGCACCAGCAGCAGGAAGTTCTAACATTGTTACAACAGGCGCACTGAACAGCGGCAGCATTACTAGCGGATTTGGTGCGATTGACAACGGTTCATCCGCTATTACGACAACAGGCGTTGGGTCATTTGGTTCACTAGATATTTCTGGTGACATTGACGTAGATGGCACGACTGATTTAGACACTACGAATGTCGTAGGCGCATTCACGGTTACGGGTGATGTGACACTAAACGATGGTTCGCCAAACCTTCGACTTAACGATTCAGACGTAAGTAGATTTGTAGATATTCTTTATGGAACTCGTGTTGTAACTTTCCGCAACACAATGGCTTCCGGCGAGGATATGGATTCTGTTGAGCCGTCTATGGTGTTTAGTTTTAAGGATGATAGCGAAACCAGAACTGCTGTAACCATAGACCACGATGCTAATACTCTTTTTAGTGGTGACATAAGAAAAAGTACAGCAGGTACAAGCAACTTTGCAGCAGGAGTCAATGCAGGTAACTCTATTCAAAGTGGTGGTAATTATAATACTGTAGTTGGAGATGAAGCAGGTACTGCAATTACTACAGGTGACAGAAATACAGCAGTTGGATTCGAAAGTTTAGATGCAAACACCACTGGGACAAGACATGTTGCAGTCGGGTATCAATCTCTTACCACTAATACGACTGGAAGTTTTAACACTGCCGTTGGCGATATTGCTTTGAAGCTAAACACTACAGGCGAAAAGAATACGGCTGTTGGTTTGGGTGCTTTAGAAGCAAATACTGAAGGCTCAAACAATGTAGCGATAGGAGTGCAAGCCCTTGATGCAAACACTACCGCAGATAACAACACTGCCATTGGTTTTGATGCCTTAACAGCAAACACTACAGGCGCATCTAACGTAGCAATCGGAAAAAATGCATTAGCGTCAAACACTACAGCATCAAGCAACATTGCAATAGGCTTGAACGCAGGGGATGCAATAACAACTTCACCAGCCAACACTCTTGTTGGTCACAATGCTGGCTCCGCTATCTCTACTGGCAATGGTGAGAATGTTTGTATTGGAAATAACGCTGGTGCGCTTATGACGACAGGCCAGCAAAACATCTTTATTGGTGACCAAGCGGCGGCTGGTGCTGTGGTAACAGGTGCTACAAATACTATTGTTGGTGACAACGCTGGACACACCCTTACTAGCGGAGCCAACAACTCATATTTTGGCGCAACTTGTGGAGATGCCACAACAACAGGGTATCAAAATTCGGGAGTCGGAAGTGCGGCATTATCTGCAGTCACGACTGGATTTAGTAATACGGCTAACGGATTTACAGCACTGCAAGTGCTTACTACTGGCTTTAATAACACTGCTATTGGAAAAGGTGCGCTTGTAAATTGCACGACAGGTGATAACAACACTGCCATAGGCGAGGTCGCTGGCGCAGACGCTGTTCACAATGTGACTACCGGAGACAACGCAATTATTGTTGGAAACAACTCCAGTGCAAATGCTTATATTAAGATTGATTGGACTGTAACATCTGACCAAAGAGACAAAACACAAATAACTGATTGTCCACATGGTTTATCTTTCCTTATGGATTTACAACCACGTTCTTTTTATTATCGCAAACAAAGAGATTCTGATGTAACGTCTGGACCTAAAAGATATGGTTTTCTAGCCCAAGAAGTTATTGCTTTAGAAGGCAGTGACCCTGTAATTATTGATAATGAAGACACAGAAAACCTTAAATATAAAGGTGAAAGTTTAGTTCCCATTCTGGTAAATGCCGTTCAGGAATTAAAAACACAACTTGATGTTGCAATGGCACGTATTACAGAACTGGAAGGATAATAAAATGACTAGAACAACAGAACAAAAAGCACAAGACTACACAGCAATGGGTCACAGCGTTGAATTAATTACTGATATTATTGCTGGCAATGCAATGGCAGATAAAGAAGCGTCTGACCGCCAGTCTTGTGTGGACAGAAATGTAGAACACTTGGAACTTATGAAAGCCAAGACTGATTGGGGTAGTGAAGATATGACTGCCACAACTAACGCAATTACAGCGGGTAAAGGCTACACAGCTTAACAGTAAATGGGCAATGTTAGTTAATGAGCATGACACAAAAGCAAACTATAGAACCTGCACTGAAGGTACAAATGGAACTTGACGCCCACGAAAAAGAATGTGCTATGTTCCGCGAGTTGGTACACGGTAAACTGGATGGGCTGGATAAGCGCATGTGGCGTCTGGAAGCAATGATAATGGGTAGCACAGTTATGGTAGTGGCTATGGTCGTTACAGTATTTATGGGGATGAACTAACATGGCGGCTGTTCTTGGTGGTCCAAATCAAACGGGTGGTGTTGTACCAAACATAGCACCCGGCGGTGAAATGGATGGGCCAAGTTTTTTTCCCGCACCCACACCTGACTACAGTAACACACCCATGACAAACGCAGGTAATACTCGTATGGCTGTACCAAACATGGCACCCGGTGGTGAAAAGAAAGCGAATAATATGGCAACTATAAAAACAGACGCGGACCTCCAATTACAGATGGGGACATTGGCTGGGGGTGCTACGACAGCCCTACCCGAAGTTCAGCCTGTTTTGCAAACTGTCGGTACGGGTGACCTGATGCCAGCTACAAGTGGGCAGGTCGGCACCTCTCCTGTTGCAGTAACCCAAGCCGCATCAGAAACAGGTCTTGCACCCCTTGCTCCCGTGGCTCCCGCTGCAAGCGTGGGACAGGTTGCCGGGATTTCTCAAGTTACACCCGGTGTGGAAGCATTGGGTGGCGCACAAGCTGCACAGCTAACTCCCACATCAGATTACGTAGATATGACGGGTGTAGAGGGTACGGTATCTGCAGGGTCTATGGCTACTGCAGCAACAGAAACTCTCGACCCCAAAGCCACAGTACAATACCAGCTAGGTGAACTGATGTCTAGCCTAGAGTCTGGCTCACCTATGCCAGCGTGGGCAGCACCACAGGTTCGCAAAGTCAGTGCTGTTATGCAAGCCCGTGGTCTTGGTGCATCGTCGATGGCGGCTGCGGCAATCACACAGGCTCTGATGGAATCCGGCGTACAGATTGCTGCCGCAGATGCAAACAAGTACGCGACTATTCAATTACAGAACCTCAACAACAAACAACAGACCGCCCTTAGTAATGCAGCCACAGTTGCGGCAATGGACAAGGCCAACCTATCTGCACGTCTTCAAGGGGCAGTCACAGAAGCACAGGCTCTGCTGTCTGTTGACCTGAAGAACCTAGACAACAGACAAAAGAGTGACACGCTCACATACAGTGCCTTGACTCAAGGATTGTTCAAGGATGGAGCAGAAGAAAATGCCCGCCAACAATTCAACGCCAAGAACCAGCTACAGGTTGACGAGTTTTTTGCGGAACTAGGTTCGCAGGTCGAGACAGCAAACGCCAACCGTGTAGCTGCTATGCGCCAGTACAACACTGGGGAAGCAAACGCAATGGCACAGTTCAACACACAGGTTGCTGACTCCCGCGACAAGTTCAATGCAAACATGGGATTTGCAATCGACCAGTCCAACGCCGTGTGGCGCAGGGACATTAACACAGCGAACACAGCCCTGCAGAATGAATCAAATCGTATCAACGTACAAAACGCCTACAACGCAAGTCAAACAGCTATGAACAATCTGTGGCAACAGTACAGGGACAACGCTTCTTGGAACTACCAAAAGTCTGAAAATGCACTGCAACGCCAGCACGATATTGGCACAATGGCTATGCAGTTTGCAAATTCTAACGAACTGTACGACAAGAAGCAAAAAGATAATTTGGTTAACGGGATTGGTAGTTGGCTTGCACGTTGGGCAGCAGAAAGTTAAGAGACATGGGATTTAGTTTTGGTAGCATAGGTGATTGGCTAGATGAGGCCGTAGGTTGGGTTTCGGGTGGCGAAGAAAACACTGACGAAACATATCTGCTACACAAGGATGAGGGCAGTTCTTCAGGCGACATCTTTGGGTTTATCCAAAAGGGTGCAAAGGCTTACACAGCCATGACCGATAAGGATGATGACAGGGAAGCCTTTCAATCTGTACAGCACACGGCTCCTAAGATTACACGCTACAGTGGACAAGCCCCTAGAGCAGCCGGACTAGAGGCACTCCGCAACCCTGTGGGGCTACGTAATCCTGACGTTGCCAGTGCCTTGCGAAAGTTTATAAATCGCACAAGCGCAAACCCTCACATGGGACGTATGCAAAGTAACATAATGGTAAACAGAAATATACAACAGGGACGTCGCACAGTTGCCATAGAGTCGCCCAAATCACCTAGGGCAACTAAGGTTAAACCTGCAACCGTCCGAAAAGAGGCTACGTAAACATGTCAGAAACAGACGCACAGATTTTAAATCGCGGGTCTATCGAAACTATGGACCCTTTTGCCTACGCACCGCCGGGGCATTCCCTGACGCAAGATAATTCTCGCTGGCCTTGGGGTAAGCCCCCACGGGATGCTGACCCGGAAGCTGCCCTAGAACGGGCTATTGCCGGACTCAAGAAGCCGAAGGTTCGCGACGAACTAATGAAGTTGCTTATGGTGGGTGTTTCTGTGGAAGTGCTTGTGGAAGGCTTTCTGTTGCAGGGATTCCAAGAGGGCAAGTTCACACCGGACATTGCCGTACTTATCAAGCCCGCCTTGGGTCTGTTCATTGCGGACATGGCAGAGGATGAGGATGTCCCCTACCGCCTGTTCGAGAATGACAATGCAATGGACGAGGGTGAGATGGATGACGAAACATTCTTCCGTATGATGAAACAAAACAACCCGCGCATGTTCGAGTTTGTGAACGAAAAAGTAAATGCCCAGATTCGGGCAGGGTTAGCCCCGCGTGAACCGCAGGAACAGAACTTCTTGGATATGGGGGAGAGTGAATAATGGGATTTGGTATTGCACTTGCAAGTGGTTTCATCAAGGAATCTAACGCTATAGCAAGAGAAAGAGCCGCGCAGAAAGCCAAGGAACAAGACGAAGAAAGAGCGTTGGTTACTTTTGAAAAACAAGAGGAAATAAAATCTGGGTTTAGGCAACAAGAAGGTGTAGCTGCAGCGGAAGTTGCGGGTAACAAAGCCATTACTGCTGCCAAAACTAAAGCGACTGCGGGCCGTCTTAAAAATATGACGGATGTATTTAATAAGCTTGAATCATGGGAAAAACCCGATTTTTTAGAGAAGAATCCAGACTTTGCTAAATACCTTGGCATATCAGGTTTTGGGGCAGACTCTGACATGGCAGCTATGCACCGGGCTATAGAAATGGCAAAAACCACTATTAAAATAGGTAATGTTATAATGCCTTTTCCCTCAATAGGGATGGGCAACGCCGAAGAGGTTGATACTGGCATCCGCAACATAGAGGGCTATCTTAGTGAAAATCCTGAAATTATGGACGCACTTACCAGCGATGAAAATAAAGATGCTGCAGCTACGTTCTTTGGAAACCTTTACGAAACCTTCAACCTTAATTTTCATTCCAAACAAACTAGAGTAGGCACTGATGGTACAGTAATAGACCCCAAGTATTATGATTGGAAAAATGGAGAGTTAAAAAATGTTTATGGTCTAGTCCAAAGGTTAGGCGTTGTAAATACAGGCAAGGGTTATAATCCTGTACCTAGTAATGTAGAAGAAGATAAGGCAGTTATTCCTACTAGCGTAGACGGAGAAAGCGTGGCAGGTGCATTAGTTAATATTCAAGACATAACTGCGGAATACTCCACAACACCAGAGAATATGGCAAATTTAGCTGCGTATTGGGGTATGGAGCAGGGTGCTGCTCAAATATATTATAACTTGGATATTGCAACTTATGGTGACGATGCAGAAACTCCTATGAGTGTTATGTTGGCTGACGAATCTAAAATGATGGCTGTGGCTACAGGCTCATTGCTTGTAGCCGCAAACACTAAAGACATGTTCCTTCTTGATAGGGGTGCGTCAAATTCTGTTCTAAACGACACTACAAGAATATTGACTGCTGCAGGGGGCGGCAACTCTAGCGACAACTACGCAACAGAAGACGTAGGTGCTATGCGTCGCGCAGTATTTACCATTACAAAACCAGCACCACATCTAGTAGGAAAACCTCCGTACACGTTGACAGGAATTAGTGGTGTAGAGTACGCTAAAATTCAAAAATATGATATTAACGGACACAGGGACCAGTCTAGTGCCACTAATGAGGCAGTAGATATGCTAGAAGAACTTAGACGTGTTCAAAAAGAAGTTGGTACTACGGGCATTTTAGCAAAGGGTGAAAAGTTTTTGCTAGGGGTTGTGGGCCAATTTAAAGATGCTAAAACAGTGTTCTTTGACAAGGGGGAACCCGACAATGATGTATTTACACAAAACCTCTACGCAGATGAAGATGGTGGAAACGCAACAACTGCTTCAATGCTCTATAAGACAGCCGAAGCAGCATTGGGCAGCGAACGAATGAAAAATCTTAGCAAGATGGACGCTTTGCGTTTAACTTTGGCTGCAAAGATGGCTCGTGCTGTTGACCCCTCTGGTCGTCTATCTAACCAAGATTTTGAAATTCAACTTGAGCGTTTGGGTGGTACAGGGTTCTTTACTTCCCTAGAGGGTAACGAAGCAAAGCTAGACACAGTAATTGCTGAATTTAAACGTAGACGGGACTCCCAAAGGGATTTGACTTCTATTCTGGCTAAAGAACAGATAACAGTAGAGGACCGCAGGTTCATCAAGGCTTCTGAAGTTGTTCGTAGAACTATAATGCACCGTCGCAAGGGACAAGATAGAGTGAGTAACGCTGGGGATGATAGTGCTGGCAGCGGCGAGGGCAGGAAGCTTGCAGAAGTTGAGTTCATTGGTCCTGATGGTACTGTAATTAATGCTTTTACTGATGGCAAGGAAGTATATTTAGACCCGGAAGGCACCATTAATATTTCAAAAGAATATGACGCAGCACAAAAAAAGGGAAGTAATTAATGGCTGAAGCAGCACAAGCTAGTCCCGTAGTCTTAGACTCTACCGAAGACAAGGATAACCCTGAAGCACAGACTACCTCTGTGGCTTCTGCTCCTGTCACGGACAAGGATGAGTCCGAAGTAACAACGTTTGCAACACCGATAGAAGAAGCGGTCACGTACAACGAAGATGGGACTCCAAAGTTATTGGTTGACCCTATCAAGGTAAAGCCTAGACCTAGTGCCAATGTACCAACACGAGAGATAGTGACACAAGTCTATCCCCCTCGCGCCGAGTTCAAGTCCTTGGAATCTGACGTGCTTGCATCTGTTGCAAGGGCAGAGGAGCCTGAACCCCCATTAACTTATGAAAGTGTACTAGACAAATTAAACGCAGGAGAAACCGTTGTATTAGACGGTGCAAAGGGTGAAGAAAAGTACGTCGGGCAAAGGTCTGCAACTTTAATTTCTCAAAGTCAAAGTTTGGAAAGACAGTTGAGGCTTGCCATAGCTATTGACGCCTCAAAGAAAGCCCAGCAACCCCCAGATGATACCCTTCCAGAAAGACCCACACAAGCCTTTGTAACTGACGAAGGCACGATTGATGTGGGCAGTGTAGACCCCGAATTGAGGCCCGTTGCTACAACATACGCAGAGGGTCGTTTGGCTCTAGATAAAATTATTTCACGGCACATTAATACAGGACGCCCTGACATTGACCTCGCAGTACGTCAGTATTTTTCAGACGATTTTGAAATGGGAGAATCCCTACAAAACTTTGGGTATCGTTTTTCAGAGACACGCCGCTTCTTTCAAAACGGGATAACTGCATATGGACCTGTTATGGCTAGGAGTGCAGTAGAAGCGTACAATAGAGCAAACGAACTGGGTACAACATTTTCTGATGAATGGCAAGCCCTAGCTGGTGAACGCGAAAAATCTATACAAAGCATCTTTAGATTTATGGATGAAAATGGCGGCTCCCCTACTGCGGCATTGTATTTTAACGACATGATACAGGAAAGAGTTCGTAATGACCCGAACTTGAGCGACGAACAAAAAGAGTACATTCTGTACGATACGGCAACCAGTGGTGAAAAGTTTGAAAGACAACTTGTTAACGATGAAATGGCCTATAGCATAATAGAAGAATCTTTTATGGAGATGAGCAGACTCGAACAGTGGGGCGTTATTTTTGCAGAGGGACTCTTTGGCGGGGGTGTTTTTGGACAAGTAAAGAACGCAAAAACTATTAAATCTGCGGATAAATTTACAAAATTTACAAAGGATAATGGGCTAGATTACTTTGATTTTACTGTGGCTCAAGTCAGGCAGTTGGCGTTATCTCAAGGCAAAAAGATTAAGCATAGCAATGAGATGTTAGAACTGGGATTCTACAATAAAGCTATTCAAAAGCAGTCAGGTGATGCGTTGGCACGTATACAGAAACTCACCAAAGATTTAGATAAAGAAAAGTTGAAACCTAAAAACCTTAGGAATGCTAACACAATAGATATACTAGAATCTGAAATTAAAAACCTTTCTCGCCTTCGCCGCAAAAGCTACTACAAACAAACATTAAGCCCTTTCATGTCTGAAATAATAGGGCCTGATGCTGCTCTTGCAGGTTTTGCTGTTGCGGGAAGAACTCTTTCAGGCACGTTTGGCATGGATGAGGAAACAGGTGAAGTGGTAGGTCTTGTGAAGGGTTTAGCCTCTGAACTAACGGGTCTTAGCAGGGTGGGTCTTAAAGTAACAAAGTTTGCAGTTACCAAGCCTTTGGGTTTAGGTGTGGGTCTTGCACGTAGTATAACACCAGAGGGAATATTAAATCCCTTAAATGCTTTTTACAACAAAATAACTCAGGCTGACATGACTATAGAAGATTACGAACGCACTGTGTTTAAACCTAGACACGATAGAGACATGAATCGTAACGAAAGAAAAATGTTAAAAGCAAGCTTTAATCAAGTAGAAAAAATGGACTACGAAACAAAGCAAGCTTTTTTAGATAAGCTGAGTGAAGGCGTCGAGTTACAAAACGAGGTTTTGAATATGTTCCCGGAGGGGCCAGAGCGTATTAAAGCTGCGGCTGCACTAGACGGTGCGCTTGGAGAAGTTCTAGGCATACCTCGCGTAATGAATGCGTACGAAGCGGCAACAGAAGATGCCCTGACAAAAGGTATAAAGAAAGAAGGTTTGGGTGCTATGGTATCGGCCCTGCAGGACGCGGACAAAAGATTATCTAAAGCGCAGCTACTACTATCAAATTTTGAAAATCAAGTGGCTTCATTAGGTAACCCCACCTTAAAAACAGCATCCGCAAGATTGATAGACGCAACCAAAAATAGCCTAGCAGGTATGGAAATTACCTTCCTAGAAGAGTCCGAAAAACTCAACAACAAGATAGGTGACATGCTAGTCATGGCGGTGGAGGATGTTACAATGCCTCTAGATGACGACTTCTTTGCTTCATTCCTAGAAGTTCAAGACATTCTTAAACGGCGTCTGGGTGAGGGTAGCGAACAAGTTGCAGGTCTTGAAAGGGCCAAAGTAGACCTACAAGAAGTAAGAGATAATTCGTTAATAGTCAATAAGGCTCTCCTAGAACGCTTTAAGCAAGTTCGAGCAAGAAAGGACATTAAAGACCTGTCCAACTCATCTTTAGAGTCTGCAGTAGAATCTCTAGTGTTTGCACGTTATGGTAAACTAGCCGCAGAAATGGATGCTCCATACGAAGGATTCCGCGAATTTGTAGCAAAAGGCCCTCGTCCCAAGATTGATATTGCCCCTGCTGTACAAGAAATGTTGAAACTAGCAAACGCGGATGAAAGGAATATAACCACGTTCTTCGGGCCATCCGCTACATTCTTTAGCGGGTTCATGGGTAAAAGGTCTATGAAGATGTTTGACCGCATGGTTAAACGCACTTTAAGTGAACTTCCCGAAGAAGAAAGAACAGAAATGTTCACTGCGCTAGTGGAAAGCGGCGTAGATGCTGAAGATTTAGAGAAGCTGCTTCGTGAAAACCCTGTGCAGTTCGGTCTGTTATTACATCAAAACGGTAAACTAAACGTATTTGCCAACGCAAATATTGAAGAGGCAGAAGAGTTTCGACGTGCCTTCCGGGACTACGGGTACAAAACAAATAACCCAGCAGTTTCGCGGGAGTACAGGAATTTTAGTAACCTTATAGATGGGATTATGAAAGAGGGTGACCCCGAAGGCCATGTAATCTTAGAAGAAGCAAGAGCAGCTTACACCCAATTGAATGACCCTAGCAGACAGGGTTCTGTCTTGCAAAGAATACTGGCGTCTAAGGTAGGCGAAAAACAAACCTTAGATGAGTCAGGTTTGAGTGGAATCTACAAGGGCAAGACACCTTTTGAAATAATAGGTGAGGTAGGCAAAACTGTAGAGAAAATAATGTCAGGCCCCCGCAACCTAGAGGAAATGAGTAAACTAAAGCAACAGATAGGTGGTTTATCACAGTTATTTGGAACACCGGGTTTGGACGGTAAAATGCGAATTGACCTAAGAACCGAAGAGGGACAAGTAGCTATGGAGTTGCTTGAAGAAGTTATTGAAGCATTCGTCTACAACGGATGGGCAGGTGACTTCTTGTCTCGTCAGCCTACTGTCGGGTCTAGGATTAGGGACCCCAGAAGTCTAGGGTGGAAGAATACAATTCAAGAACAGCTTGAAGGTATAAATGACGCATTTCAAGTAAACATAATAGACAAAAATGGTAACAATGACCAGAGCCTTGTCTTTAATATTACGAACATGCTCTCTGCAGAAAAAGATATTTCCACGCTAATACAAAAAGGTGGCAAGTACCACGACAAGGGAGTCAAAGCAGTCCGGAAGCTATCAAGTGTACTCAAAGAGTCAGCCAGTGCAAACAAAGTACAAGTAGCTAGAGAACAAGCTGCTGTAAAAGACTTGCAAGATATTATCAAGATAGAAGGGGATACAACTAACTTTTATGATAAGTACATAGCAGGATTTTCAGATACAGACTTGCTTAGGGACCAGTTTATGCTTGTTGCTAAAAAGGACCCTAATCTAAAAGGGGCAGACTTAGATAAGCTGTTTGACCACGCGGTACGTGACATGACGTATCAAGCGTTGATGAAGAAGGGACAGTACGGGCCTGTAGGAACAAAAACTGCTACAAGACTTAAAGGTAGCGACGGTCTACTTTCAGGCGAAGAAGATAACCTTCTTATAAACGGTTTGGCTAGTACCGAAGGACTTCTTGCGGAATTAGAGAATCCTAATGTAGTTAACAATCTGTTAAAGATTATGCCAGAGGAACAAATAAAAAGTTTGCAGAACATAACCCGTTATCTGCAAAGGCAACAGGCTAATAAGATAGCAGGAAAATTAATACACCAAGGGATGTCTGCAGAATCTGCACTCAGTCGTGCTTATAACATTGCACGAGGACAAGTTGGTGTCACCTACGTGGTTTCTGAAGTTGCCCTGCGTCTTATACGAAAGAATAATTCAGATGCGCTTCTGTTGGCTATATCTAGCCCGGATGCTGCGCGTATCATGGATAAGATGATGAACTACCCTGACTTGATTACGAATAAAGACTTAAAAACTTTTGACATTCTTTTACAGGGATTTTTATCTATAGAAGTGGCCCGTAAGGGTAACGAAGCACTAATGAAAGATTACATGGACCTCTACACTGGCGACAAAGAGCCACAAACTAAGGAAGAAAACGATGATGAAACCAGTACCGAAGAACAATAAAGGCTTGGGCATGCTACCCAAAAAAGTCCGCAACAAGATGGGCTACATGGCTGGCGGCGGTAAAGCAATGCGTAAAGCCTATGCCTACGGCTCTACAGTGCGCTCTGCTATGAACGCAGACAAGAACATGAATATGACCATGAACCCCATGATGCCCCGCGCACAACAGGGCATGATGTCCTCTCCTATGACTAACAAGATGGAAGGCATGATGTACGGCGGTAAGGCAAAGAAAAAGATGTAACCCAATGGGTCACCTAAAAGAAACCCCGCCGTGTTCGCGGGGTTTTTTATTGGGTTAAACGTAGCGACTAGATTTTTCTATTGCTTCGTCACCCATAGATTTTAAGTAGCGCACTAGGCTTGCAATCTTGTAGGTTCCATCAAAGGATGGCATACCCTTTTCCATTGCCCGTATGAAGTGTTCGGGATTGACGCAATCCATGTCCATCTCTACGTTACCCTTGTCGTTCATAACAGCCGTTAGCTTGAACAGGTCAGCCCTTGGTCGTTTCTTGTTCATCTTTGTACGCCTTAATAACATCGGTTGAAAATAACTTCTGTAGATTCAGAAGGTACATCCGTGAGGCATTGTTATCCCCGCCATTCACAGAACGTTTGTAATCTAGTTTATCTATGATGCGACGTAAAGAAGGAACGTCGAACACAAGAGTTGCAAAGGTACCTTCGCCTACACATAGGTTGTGGAACCAGTAGTCTGCTTCTGTGGCGTTGATGCCACTAGGCTTGCCGTAAGATTCATACTCAATAGCAATGTTGCCTGTCTTCATCCACATCCCACGCTCCGACTTAACCTCAATCTTCTTTTCCTGTAGCATGTCAGCAACCTGTTGCTCACGCACTTTGCCATAGGAAAGGTCTAGGTCAAACTTCTTGCGGTTAGCCGCGCTAGGCTCTAGGTTACTCATCACTTTTACTTTCTGTCACAAGAGAATTTGCAAGAGACTGCCCAAAGTATTCCCGTGCCGCCCGCATCTCATCCAACTCAAAGTTTAGTTTGCGTATGCGATTGTCTAGGTCTTCGATGTGTAGCACATAATACTTCTGTACCCCATCAAAGTCTTCTACTTTGTGTTCTTTGTCGTTTATATTTATAGTGTCACTTTTCATTATTTTGCTTCTCCTCGTGTTTTTGTTTAACTCGTTGCCACTCTTCCCACTGTTCTGACTTGCGGGGTGGATTGTATATAAGATAATCCTTTCCCCGCTTCCAAACAAGTGGTTTCTTTTCTTTAGGCGGCATTGAGGTCAACCACTTCACACACACCTGCAGTACACGCCAGTTCCCGCGAACCTGTGGTGTTGTCTTCTTTTTCAAAGTCAGTAAGGCGTGACCAGTCAATGTTAACGTACGTCATCCTTTCCTTCCACTCTAAGTAGTCATCAGGCTCTATGTCTTGGTATGGTGCCTGTTGGTACGTGTGGTCACTGAATGGCAAAAAGGACACACCAGATGCCACGTCAAAGTTTTCGTACACCCACGCACCCACTTCCATCCACTCTTCTTCTTTTACAGACACGGTGATGGATGGCTTGTGTTCGCACCAGTGCAGGGCATAGGTCTTCCACAACTCTAGCTGTTCTATGGCTGTCATTTCAGTGCGTGTGACTGCACCCTTTGGTGATTCCATTGGGAAGCTAAACACGGTTGTTGAGTCTGGCTTCATCACGTCACGCTCTGCTGGCACACCTGAATCAATAAGGAACTGTGTCAACGGGTCTTTGTTGTCCCCACGTACTGTACGTATGTAGTGTGGATTGTGACGGGCGTGAATACCGCTGGCGGCATCGACAAGTTGAGACACAGTTCCACTAGGTTTGACACAGGTTATAGCCGCAGACTGTGGTATGCCCAGCACTTCTGCGTACTTCTTGTTTACCTTGACAGCTTCGTTCTTCATATCCTCTAGCCATCTTTTGCTGTCCACATTCTTTGACAACACGGAATGGTCCATGATGCCTGTCAGTGACACACCCAACAGACGCTCTTCTTCTGTGTTCTTTTTCCAGATGTTACGCAGATACTTGAAGTTGGTCAGAGTAGACTGGAACGTGCCTAGTATAGTAGACAGACGCACCTTACGTTTAAGTGAGTCTAAACTGTCTGATTCACGCACTACTACCTCTGACAAATTACAAAATTGGTATGGGCGTAAGACTATCTCCGAACACGGGTTAGTCCCCCACATGTGACCTTGCTCACGGCGTTTGTTGCGACCTACCTGTATGTCAGCAGCTTGGCGATTAAATATACCACGCTCACCTGACTTAGATTCGTACAGGGACACCCACTCACGCATAAACGTACCCATCTCTGGTTTACCTTTGTAGGCTACAGAGTTGTTAGCCAGCGCACGTTGCGGTTCGTTCTCCCACCACATACCTGACTTGGCGTGTGCCATCTGGTCATCGTTCAGGTTGCTGAGTGAGATTAGGGCAGAACGACGTACACCACCCACAACCACAATCTCGCCTACCTTACACATCAAGTCGTGACATTCAATAGGAAACAGCTTACGTCCCCGTGCCTTTTGAAATGTTTCAATGCTAAAGTTAAATAGTTCTACCAACGGTTGCGGCCCTGATGCACGTCCACCCATTACCTTGAGGCGTTCACCAGCAGGGCGTACAGCAGACACATCTATCTGTGGTACCTGCCCAGCATACAACAACGCAATCAACTCACGGTACGCCTTTGCCCATCCGGGCTTGCTGTCACCGACTTTGATAACTGTGTCTGAATCGTGGAAGTTGTCTGAAATGGTGGGTAACTTGTCCACGTTCTCACGCTCAACAGAGAAGCCCACACCTGTACCACACATAAGAATGTACATGCACTCATCAAACGAACGCGGGCTGTCCACAGGGATGTACGAACAGTTGTAGCCACACACGTTGTCACGGTCTAGGGCATCACCCGAAGTCATCATAGCCCGCATAGATGGCATGACTTCTAGTCCCAGCACCGCGTTCTCTAATTCGTTACGCAACGTGCTAGTAAGGGTGTAGGCGTGGTTGTTCTTTAGATGCTCCTGCATGTAGTCAAAGTATCTTGCTACTGTTTCGCCCCAGTTTTCGCGGCGTTGGTGGTCTTCTTTCCAACGAGCGTAACGTGACTTGTGGATGAACTCTTGGTATGGTGTTGGTAGTGAATTACTCATTTGTATCTCTCTCTTCTATCAATCTGTTTAGGTACCACTGGGCTTTTTTAAGGTCTTCGTTTCCGTTTTTGTATCGGTATCGCCAGAGGTACTTGATAATGTTTCCTTGCAGGTAGTATTGGAACCCATCGCCTGTCGCCGCCGCGATTGCTTCAATGCACTCGATACCTGCTTTATTGTAGTGTGGCGGATTGTTAACATTGTCTGCTTTCTCTTTCATGTACTGTTCGTGCCTCATCTGTTATCACCATCTCCGCGTATCTTACCACTTGCCATACGCTCTTTCAACTTCCAAATGTTCATGTCTGCAATCTGTTGAAGGTCATAGCCTAAGTCGTCAGCCAATACAGCACAGTACCACAGCACGTCACCTATCTCTTTGGCAATTTCAGTGCGGTACTCTGGGGTGTCTTTGTCGTCACGTATAATCTTCTTTACCTTGTCGGCAACCTCACCTGCTTCACCAGCAAGTCCCAGCGCAGGATATGTTATCTTTGCGTTGGCTGGGTAGATAGCTGTCTTACGAGCCTGTATTTGATAGTCATTCATGGATGTCATTGCTTCACTCCAAAGTCTACCTTCAATACATTTCCTTCTGTGTTAAGCACCCTATTTTCTGATATGCCAGCCTGTTCTTCTATTTCTTCCATGAGGTCATTAAACGAAAGCCTTGCTAGTCCAGCTTCCATAACCCTGTCTAGGTCTGTCTCTAGCAATTCCATAATTCCCTGTTGTGCAACAATTCCTGCTTCTAGGTAGTCATCATCAGGGCTGGGCATAGGGGTGGTATCATATGCCGACACCCTAAACCCTTCCTTATCTTCGTCCTCTACAGACTTTAGAATTATATACCACCTATCTTTTAAGAGACTGCCTATTTCTAAATCATGTTCCCGCGTCATCTTTTAACCACTCCTCTGGTATGCTACCCTCTGCCCAAGGGAATCCATAACGGTTTGCCCAATCAGCATAGGTGGTTTTGCTTCCCTTGTAAATCTTATTAGACGCTCTCACAAAAACAAATCGTATGTCTAGGTC
>VTLG01001732.1_pt1 | contig 51773 bp, 35 predicted proteins | sample 4694571 | NCBI WGS metagenome assembly VTLG01 (sample SAMN12604809, study PRJNA352737) | marine metagenome | biome: ENVO:00000447; feature: ENVO:00000209|ENVO:00000569|ENVO:01000036; material: ENVO:00002151; isolation source: viral sequences binned using virsorter ... | reverse complement strand
ATATAAGTGATTAGTATCTTCTAAACCATCTATGCTAAATGTTACAACTACCCCGGCATCTGCTAAATCCTCCCAAAAGTATTCTGGTCTGGCGCCTCCATTAGTATTCATGCCTAACCATATATTAGGGTTAGCATTTCTAAAGGATCTAAATCCCTCTATTGCATAACTGCTTATACATGGATCACCATAGTTACCACACATATACATAGAGTCTAGTTGTTCTATAAAATGCCTAGGAAACATTTCATAATAATCGGCAGAACTTAGCATTGCATTTTTAAGGTAAGGATTATCCTCACCGCCATTTATATTACGATCACATTGCGGGCAGGCGGCATTACATCCTTGGGTAGGTTCGATATGTAAACTTTTTATGTCTTCATATTTGATCATTTATATCCTATAACCATAAATCGTTTATATCCGCCTGGCAATGGTAAACTACCAGCAAATTCTATATTAGTAAGTTGGATTTGTTGCAACAATTCTTCTACAGTATCAACACAATGTTGATGTTCTTTAATGTGTTTCATATTATTGCTTTGGGCAATTATTCGTATGCCTTCTGGAATACGTTTCGCCCAATATGTTGGATCAATATGTTCACAACTTGTATTAATAATAGTGTCTGGTGGAGCCCACATTGATTGCTCGTCACCATTAGATTTTTTTGTAACAAATTCTCCAGTATTATATTTTAAATTATATATGTCTGCGGTTGTTGCTTTAAACTTCCAATCGTTAGTAACCCAGGGTTTGTTACAGTCTTCAGCAATTTTAACACAATATTGATCTACATCAAAACTATATATGTTTTTAACGTTACACTCTGCTTCAAACATCATTGTTGCTAATGTAGCATACCAACCCGCACATAACCAAACAGTACCTAGGTCCAGATGGTAAACGTGGTCTATTAGCCACTTTTTACTGAGTATTTGCCCTCTGCTTATTGCATCTTTTAAATCATGTTTTTTAGTTATAGATATTATATTACTTGCACCTTGTAGTTTTAATATTCTATACAATGCATTTGTGTCGTCATTTAAAACTGCTTTACCCAAATCATCATTATTAAGCAATCTAAAAATTGAATGTAAATTTTGTTCATTAACGGCTTTACCTAAATCTTCATTGTCAACTAAACGAAAGAGAGCATGAAAGTTTTTTTCTAGTATTGCTTTGCGTAAATTTTCAAATGGTTTTCTATACTTTTTAAGTAAACGAAATAATGCATGCCAATTTTTTTCACAAACTACTTTTCGTAAATCCTCATGTTCATCACCCAACAATCTAAATATAGCATGAGGGCTCTTAGATAATACCGCACTTCGCAAGTCTTCATTTTCTACTAAACCAAAAATACTTGCTACATCTTTATCAACAACGGCACGTTGAAGAGCAAATGCTTCTTCTTTATTTGATAAAATGCTGTGCCGGTCTAAGAGTTGGTGGGTTTCCATACGATGTATCGAATTTTCTTTTTAAAAATTCAAAGTTGTTTATAAGGTTTAAATCGTGACCTACGTCAACAAAAAAATGTGCATCCTCTGCTCCTAAGTGTGCCCACTCACCAAACTTGTGGTTACCACATTGAGTACGCCAAGACCATAATCTAAGTTCAGTTTCATCATCTTTTTGATTTTTAATTACTTTACTTTGTAATTTAGAACATTCTCTAAAAGCACTTTTCCATGTATTGTATTCACTAAAATCAAATGCAGTTATATTGCTTATCTCTGGCATTGGACGGAATGCTTCAGCAACACTTGTCGCAAAGTCTGGCTTCCATACTGTATGATTTAACACACCCATTCGTGGAAATAACTTTACTCCACCATAACCATATACTAAGTTGTTTACAGGGTTTAAACTTCGCCATACGTAAACATATTTGTCTTGGAAGTTTCCGCCTGGCCAACGTACTTTTGGATCTGGTATAAAATCAAATTCGAAACTATCTAGTATTTTTGCGTCACCATCAACTACATAAAAATAATTTGTTCTTGCAATGTTTGCACATTCACGATGAGCCGCTCCTATAGGGCTAATGTTTTCTACTCGTTGAGCATGTGGGACTTTTTCTTTTAATAGCCACCAATTCTCTTCAGCATTTTCTTCAAAAAAACTTAGAAAAATAACGTCCAGCATGGTATGTATGACTGTTAATAATTTTATGTTGTTTACTTAGATTTGGTGTTAGTACTTGTATTGGATAGTCTAATAACTTACTCAACTTGTCTAGGTCGTCATCCAGCCATTTCATGTTTCCACTTATAGCATTAGTAAACTTTTTATCTATAACATCAAAATCGCTTATGTCGTCTGCTTCATAATTTCCACTAAGCACCATTAACGATCCGGTTACTGCACCATTAATAGCATTTAATCCATATTCGTGATCCCATCCAACAGTATACCACGTAAGCAATCTACAAAAGTTACTCCAGCAATTTTGCTTTAAAAAATCTACCCCTTTAAACTTTCCTTCATGCATTAATAATTTTGCACCTTCTCTGTAACCTGCTCGCCAGGCTTGTTGCTCACTTAAAAAATGAACCACACCAGCAGGTTGTTTTTCAGCAACGTAGTTAAATGCCCAGCAAAATTCAAATCTATCTTTATCATTAGTTGCTGATTCATGTGTTGGTGTGCTTAACATACTTGGCGTATGCCATACTTTTGTACTCCCATTTCCATAGCACAAACCATTTAATGAGTTTATACTAGGAAAACTTATATTAATGCGTGGCTCTAGTTTAGTTTGACTAGGAACATGAGCAAACCAAGGAACAACTTTGCAATCTGCATCAACAGTAGCAAAATATTCTTCATCAATTAATCGTGCGGCCGCTTTATGGGCGGCGTCTGAACCTTTAATACCATCAACTCGTTGTACATTAAAGTGATGTTCGTTCAACCAAGCAAAATTATCATTTGCTTGTGGTTCATTGTAACTTATAAAAACTATTGGTAAGTCTTCAAGTTTAAATTCGCAATCGTGCAAAGACATGTCCGTAATCGCAGTATAATAGGCTATCGTCTGGTTGAGCCCATTGTTGTTTAGATGGTTGTACTAAAATTTTATCTCGTATTATTAATTCATTATCTGATGCAACTGCATAAACTGTTATGCTGTCTATATCTTCACACCAAATTTCACTTTGTTGATACCAAATTGTGTATCGTACAAACGGTTGTTCATCTGTTTGTATTTGCCGTATTCGTTTATGTTCACTAATTTTTGGTCCAAGACAATATGTTGTTCCAGTTTTGTATATTTGATAATCAAATCCGCAACATCCAGAAATCCATTCAGTGGCAATTTCTTCATCAATTGCCACTTGTGGCCAAGTGTCACCCTTAGATTGAGTTGCATTTAATATTGCAAGTGTTTCAGGATGTACATCAAGAAACCAGTTCTTTTGATTGGACATGGACATCGTTATTTGTTATTTTTGTTTGTATATAATCATCAGTATCACGTGGAATAGTAATAATAGACATTGAGTCACTGGTGAATTTACGAACATAATCTTCTGGTGCCATTTCAAATGGTTTAACTGGCAATGCTCCAATTAACTCGCCATGTGTTAGTGCATTAATTAAAGTAAGCACATAATCTGTTCTAAAAGTTGGTCCTCTAAATCCTAGCAACCCACTAAAGTATTCATAATTGTCTTGTACATAATTCCACAATTCAAAAAACAATGATGCTTCATCTGACTTATCAAATGTTATAAGTGTACTCCATAATACTTTATGTGTGTTATCATAATCCATATAATGATGTTTAAGATTATAATTGTTGTATTTGGGTGCAACCTGTTTAATTTTTTGCATACAATTAACATGTTTTGGTAACATGAACGAATACTGTAAAAGATTAGTCATAACATAGTAATCAGCATCCATTAAAATAGTATTTTCAAATGGTGTGTGGTTCCAAACTTCCCATTTGTTTCTGTTTTTAAAATTAGTACCCCATCTAGGATTATGTTCACCAGTGTAAGCAGATATTACTTGCTGATCAACAAACTCTGCTTTAAATTTTTTATCAGTAATTACACAAACTGGCAACTTAAGATATTTTTTAATATTTTTTGCACATACATCAGCCATAGCATGATAGTCAATTATGTCGTTATTATATGCAAATATACAAACCCCAGTTTTAGACGTCATTGTTTTCTTTTTTAACCCATTCTAGTTTTGTACGATGTGTGTTATCACAAAAAGGCATAGCATTAGATAAACCACATCTACAAAATGATCTCTTACCTTTAATATGTTCTACTTTCCCATCTTCGTGTATTAAAGTAAAGTCCCCTATAACTTTTAACGATTTGCTAACTCGTACTTCTGTCATTATAAGTCCTCATGTGTTTTTGTTTTTTTTAATGCTTCCATTTTATCGTAAAAGTCTTTTGAGGCCTCATCATATTTTTCCTTCATCTTATACAAAAAATCAGTACAACTTGTAATTTCAACTGGATTGCCGTACATATCTTGTACAATTAATGGAGAATTCTGATCACCAGAAACAGTTGGTATACTTGCAAAGACAAATCCCATCGTTTCTTCAGTAATTTTAAACAAACTGTTATTATAATATAATAACAAATTATCTTCAAATGCTTTTTTGAGTGATTCTTTTGAATTAGATATGGATTTAAAAAGACTTACTTTTTCATCAAGTGTTTTTTCCATAGAGATATATTAGAAAGTGTTTCTTATATTATACAAGAAAATGTACTGGATGTCAACAAATTACCATGTACCGGCGGCACTATCTAATGCTGTGACTGTTGGAGGAGCACCAGTACCAGAAGCATCTTGTCCGGTAGTAAAACTTGTAGGATAGACAACAGTTGTTGACGGGCCACCCGTTATTGGATACATACTTGGTTCAACATTAGTATAGTATCCTTTTACGCCTATTTGAATATTGTATCTATTTTCTGATTTATTATATAGTCGTAGACCACAGTCAATATACCAATTATCGCCACCACCTGGACCTAATCTGCTTACAATTTCAAGTCTACGTCTTGCACCTTGACCATGATTTCCTGTTGACAACAATGGAATTGAACCCAAATTTAAAAATTGATCACCAGCAGGGTTTGGACCTGCATAATCTTCTTCACTTCCAGTTGAAAATCCAACAGTTTCTCTTTTTACTTCATATTCTTTATATTGATAGGTAGTATCTGAACCACCACCCGGAAAAGGATTAGAGATGGTCTCTGTCCAGTCTGATCGGTGTGAACCTCTACTATATTTTTTGTTTCCAGTAAAAAATTCTGATGGCATAGCATTATCATTAGCACTAGCAAATTTTTGAGTTAATGCATCTGTAACAACACCGTTTTCAACAATTTGCATTACGTAATTAGCACCCCAAGTTCCACAGTTTGCAGAACAATATCGTCTGCGGAATGTTGTGTGATTTTGATTCCAAGAATAATTATAATCTGTAGTATATGTCATTACACTTGGAGTAGTCGTTTCCCAATATGCATTTGCCGCACTTTCGGCATTAACCCATGTTTTCCAAGCACCCTGTGCAGAGCCACCACCTGAACCAACATATTCTGACATTAATCCACCATCACCATATGCTGTTAAGTAATCTGCTCTAGTTGCTGTTCCACTATCAGTAGGACCGGCAATACGTCTAACATGCATTCCGCCAAATTCAATAGTTCCAAGTTCATTAAGAACCTCTTTCCATTCATCATCGCCAGGGGCGGTCCCAGCCTCATAATATGGATATATTGTTACTGTTCCGCCTTGATTAAGGAAATGTCGTAATTTAGTTTGATTATCAAATTCTAACCTCATAAATGCGGCTTGCCATTTACCAGAAGTAGCCCATACTGGATCTCCAGTATACTGGTTGTTATACTTAAAATTGGGATACCATCCTGATGCAAAAGTTCTAGAATCATTAACTCCCCAAGTACCCCCATTAGTAAGACTAATTACCCTGGTTTGTTCAGCACTACTAGATGATTTGCGTGTTAAGCCTCTATAATAAAATGTACCATTAGTTGTCCAATTATTACCGTCACCAGTAAATCCGTTTGTTGATGCATCAAACATTTGATCGATTTTTGTAGATATCATATTATAATAATATTCATCACCATGCACTACACCACGTATTAGTTTATGTTGTTCAGGTAATGCGGTAGAAGGAATTATAGGTAATCCACAATGTATTAATGCCGCATTAACTGCATTACCAAAAATTGACCAATCAGCGTATGTAACTGCATTGTCTAAATGTTGTTGCACTATTGCGAGAGGATTAGTTAGATAATTGTCCCATGTATTTGGATCAACATCAGGAGCGTTACTGGGTGCTGATGTATTGTTTGTTTTGCAAAGCCAAGAAATACCATTATGAGCAATTAATTGCCCTTCAACATAATTGTTGCCTTGTGCCCAAATCATACTAAACCCTTCTAGGGCCGCTACATCCAATCTACTTTCCAGTGTCCCTAATCTACCAGATTGAGAACCCCACCCTTTATTTGCGTAAGTATAATTTGGATTTTGGGATGCTCGTGGAGTAAACATTTGACCCGAAGCATCATCAGTCCAAATTGAATTAAATTTTTCTACTAAATCATTAAAATTTGCACGAGTTATTTTACTATCTAAAGTTACTTGTGGCATAAGTTACCTTTTATTGTTTTCCTACTACGATTTCAATTAAATTTATTACATCATTTCTTCCACGCCAATCGACTAAACTTCTGCCGATGATTGCGAAACTATGAATGTCTTTTAATGCTTTATCATCAAGGGCCATTGCAACACCTGGAATGTCGCTACTAACAAGACGCTGACCTTTTTTAACCTCACCAACAACTTTACAGTTTACACGCCCTGTCATTGCGACAAAAGGATGTGTCTTGTCATCACCCGCTTGTGCATTCATCGAAAATCCTGGGGCGGTGCTTATAACACCAAATATGTCAGGATCACATTGTATGTGTGTTTCTGTTATTTCTTTGGAACCGCCCAATCTTACCACAGTTCCGGGCTCATATTCTTTTTCTGCTTCATAACGTTCTGCAAGGTCGGCGTATGTTGCTTCTAATCTGCTACCTGCTGGCACTGACCAATATCCATTTATTGACCCTGTTGTTTTATTTCCAGCGTCAGTAAAATATCCAAGAGTCATTGTGTTATTTGTGCCTGAAGTTCCAACCTTAATTGTTCCACTAGCATTTGGATTAACTTCTATATCATGGCCTTGTAACTTAGTTGTTACAGCGGATTCTACTGTACCAAGATTAATGGCAGTTGCTTTCATACTAACAGTAGTACCAAGCCGTACACCTAAATCCATATTTGTACTGTCTAAATTAATATCAGTTGTTGTTCCATCAGTACCTACATTAATTGTAGTGCTTTCAATATAAGATGTTGGCGTTGTTGTTTTAACACGGAACTCTGTACCAGCATCCATATGAATATCAGTACCTGCTGTAGCATGGATTTCTGCCGCAGTAGCAGTCATATGAATGTCTTGCCCAGCAAGCATATCAATATCTGTTGTAGCATCTAAAGCAATGTATCCGTTTGCGGCTGATGGGCCGTATGCTCGTATTTTAATTCGTGCTATACTTCCAGCGTCAGTGCCTTCGGTTGTACTAAGAATTCCTAAAGTTTCATCTGTCCCTGGTACATGATTATGAACTCGTACATTACGTGTATATACATCTAAGAAATGTTTACGTATATCACCAATTACTACACCTTGAGCAGTTGCGTCACTAATGTTTCCTGGATCAATTTCATAACTTGCATTATGTACATGTCCGTCATAAACTGGATGCATATACTTTCTTACAATCATATTACCATCATGTTCATGTGCATGGATTCTTCTAAAAAGTGCTGGGCCTTCATAACCAGATGATGGGGCTGGATTGCTAACTGTGGTTAAACTACCACCAGTTATTGAAACTGTACCTGGGTTACCACCTGATGCGGCTTCGTTACTATTATCAATTGCAAAAGAAAGTCTATTTAGATTTAAATAATTTTTACCTATTGCAATTTTTGTGTAACCTGATATACCTCCTGCTCCGTTATATACTGGTTCATAATGAGCCCCAGTACCTGGACCAAGTAACCAGTTACCGTCTACGTACTCTGTACCGCTTTGTGCATCATTTGTTACTTCTGCTATTTTAAGGTCTGGTCCACGCCTACCAATATCATTACCTTTTACTGCTCCAAGTACACCACCTAAACTTAAATTACCAGGTACTTGTTGTACATAAAATTGTGCGTCATGATCGTATGCATCAAAATCTCCAGTTGCTTCTCTTTGAATGGATGCAAAATTTGCAGTACCATCCCACGCAAACTGTGGTATTGTTGCTGATGAATAATATGGTATTAGTGGAAATCTTGTTGTAGTTTCTGCAACTTTTTTACCTGTACCTTTAATATGATAAATTGACGGTGGGTTAACACTATAACCTGCACCTGGGTCAGTTACTCTAACACTTGACAAACTACCATCATATGCATTTTTTGGTACAATGTCTTTATAAACTACATAATTAACATTATCAAGTGTTCGTGTGTTTTGGTCAAATAGTTTTAAATCAATTGTCTGACTTTCACCAGTAAGTGTACCATTTATACTTTCAACATTGTGATTTGCATCACTGTACATGTCACCTTTGAATATACCAATATGTTCTGCTAAAAGCCTACCTGGCGCTCTATCTTCATTTTGAGTACCTCCACCTGGATTCCAAGTAATTGGAATTTTGTTGGCTGCACCAGCACCGATTGTTTCTAAAGCAGTTACTGACCAATAACCATAATCATCTGAAGCAGTCGCACCATAAATTGCTCCAGCATAAGCATTATGCCATGAAAGTTGTACTGGTTTTTCTGAATACGTACCACCAGCCGCTATGTCTGGTCCACGCATTACTTGTATACCACCTTGTGGATTGGTGCTAATATTATCGTAACCTGCAGGATAATTTAGTGTACCATTCCCGCCCGAGTCAACCCAATTTAATTGGATTAAATTATCTTCAACAACAACTGTTTCTGTATTTGCAATAATTTGTGTGCCTGAAACTGTAAGGTTACCAGTAATAAAACAGTTACCTGCTATAGTTGCAGATCCTGATATAGTTGCATTAGAACCAACATCAAGTTCGCCAAATATATCACAGTCTTGACCTATAGTTGCATTAGAACCAACAGTTGCGGCTTTATTAAACTTAACATTTTCTTCTACTAGTAAATGTTGTCTTATACCAACACCACCAGTAATCTGTGTACCCATACCAGCAAAGTTAAATGTTGGGTCAGTATTTTCTGCATTAAGTCCAATAGTTGCATCAACTTTTGTTGTACCAGTTAATATTACAATTTCTACGTTTTGGTTTGTAGGACGTAAAATATCTGTACTACCTTGGAAACCTGTTCTATCTCTTATACCTCTACTTGTAAATTCACTAAAAATACCACCATGTAGATAATCACCAGTTACTGAATCAAAATCAAGTTTCATTGTATAATCTTCTACTTGTGCATCAGTAGCAGTTAAATTATCTAATGTACTTGATAAACCTCTAAAATCTACTATATCATCACCACGTAATCCAGCAATAAATCTACCATAGTATCCATATTGTACATTTGTGCTTTGGCTTCTGGTACTCATGTTTATACCAGGATATATATTTGGAAAATGATTAACCATATTTGTTTGGTCTTCATCTAATTCCGCCGCCGCTGGAGTAAAGGTTGCAGTTTCATTACTAACTAATGCAACAACTTTATTGTTTACAACAAATTTAATAACTCTTCGTGCTATTGAATCTGAATCAATAATGTCTTCAATTGCTACTTTACCTTTAAATCCAATTGGACTACCAATATTTCTCCATGCCAACACACCGGATGCGGGATCTGCCGCCCAAATCTTTAATTGTCCATCAGCACTTTCTGATGTGTCTAACCAAAAATCACCTTCACGTGATGCGTATCCTTCTGTGTTAACATTTGGATCTACTGAGCCAGTTGTAACAACCCCTAACTGTTTCCATACGCTTTTTAATTGGGCATCAGTATCATAAAATTTAATTGCACCCGCCGCAGTATCATACCAAAGTTGTCCAGGGATCGAACTACTAGGAGCCGTTGGTGATGCAAAATTTTCCAATAGTTTGATAAAGTTTTTCGCTATTACTGGCCCATAACCAGAGTAATTAGTTCCTACAATATCTAAACTTGTGTCTTTATTGAGCGTTCCATCATATACAATGGTTATTCGTTCGCCCTTGCTGTTAAGTACTTCGTAGCTCATTCTGCTATCCCTGTTTTAATTTTCACTCACCGTAAAACGCAACGTATAGACAATTTGTATTAGTCTATTTGTGCTTTTTTGTACCGGGTGAAATATAGTATGTGTTAAAAGTAATCCTTTACCAAGTCCGGCTGTGCCTTTGGTTTTAAGTCCCAACTCATTAAAAGTAAAACTTTGTATTGATGTAGTTTGGTCCAAACTTGGTTGATCACGATCGTTTATATCTGCCAGATTAAATGTTGTATCATATGAACTTGGCTCATCATAATCAAGTGTTGCTGTAATAATCAGATCACTAAACAACTCGCCAACAACACTACTTGTTTCGATTTTGTTTAAATTATTATCAGTATTTTGATCTGAAATATTGCTTATAACTTTAAAATACGTTGGGTTATAAAGTTGATCACTACTTTGTGATGTGTTTGGTTTCCTATAACTTAATTTTCCGTCTGTATCTACAACAACACCGCCGTTACCAAAATGTATTTCGTATAAGTTATAATTAAGATCAGAACTGAGACTATATGCAATAGCACGACTCATATTTTCTGAATGAATTGCATTATCTTGGTTTACTAGACATTCTCTGTTACCCTCTTTATCGTAACTAAAAATACCTACGTGCCCCTTAACTAAAGATCCGATATTTTCTATCATAATTACTCCACTATGTGTCCGTTTCCGTTGCTTAATATATCTCTTGCAGAGTTGTTTTGGCTTTCAACTAAAGTTAACCCATCGTCATTAAACAATGCGATTTGCTCAAATTTTTGACTGTCTTTTATTAAAGTCTTAGCGCCTGACAGATGTATTAAACTGTTTAATTTAAATTTTTGTTTACCAGTTTTATTGTAACCCCTAATCACTGATATACTCGTACTATTTACTTGAGTGACAAGCATACGTTCGTTCTGGCATGTGACAACATCACCAATTACAAATTTTGATGGTGTTTCTACAAATATATTAATATCTGTTTCTGTTGATGCTTGTGTAATTTTAGTACTTGTTGAGTTTATAATTTTTTCATAATAAAATACGCCTTGAGAATTTTGGAACATTCTAAAACTGTATAAATTATCAAAAGCAGTTATATCTGTTATTAATAAACTCCAAAAACCTACGTCAGTAGTAAGAATTGCTCCTGGTAATCCAGAACTAGTATGGTTTTCTAAACAAAGATAGTATATACCTTGATAATACACTATATCAGTTGATTTGTAAATGTAATTAGGTGCCCACATTTTCTTAAATTCAACTGCGTTTTCAATTACCCGTGGACTGCGATAACCTGCTGGACCAGTTTGTACTATCATTTGAAAATTGTTAGTATAATCTAATGCAACTGGCTCGTTAATTTTCTTTTGTTTTGTTATTGTACCAATTTTTGTTCTGAATGGCTTAAATTCATTAATAACACTTTCCAGATTATCAATATTATCTGGTTGCTGATATGCAGGTTGATCTAATTGATCACTCACATCAACTTTAAGCATACTACTCTTATGATACCAAGTATTTGGTTTATTTTCTGATACCATATACTTGCTTAATTCAAACCATAATGTAACTGTATTTGATGAAAAACTTTCTATAAAAATTTCATCTACAAGTACATCAAATATAGTAGCAAACGTAAAGTTTAAATTTAAATCAAATGCTACTTCATTCCATAAATCATTATTCCAACCAAAATTTGTTAAGGTTGTGTCCCATAACTTGTCTGATATTTTAATGGTTCCGTCTTTCTTTTTAACTTTTGTCCAATTACCATCTATATTTTGGTAAATTGCATAACTTCCAAAACCATCATCATCATTAACCTTAACAATATTTAATCCCGTTTTATCTGCTGTAATAAAATCTTGTCGCTTATCATAATAAAATTCTGGAATTGTGTCATCGTATCCAGATGCTGACCAATCTACTTTCTCCCAATAATCTGTAATTGATTCTGTTATAGATACAGTATTGTTTAAATTATCATAAGCGGTATATGTAATATTTTGTAGTTTTGTTTCCCAAGCAGTAAAAATAGAATCACTAATATTAATGTTTGCTAAAAGTCTATTTGCTTCTTGTACAAAAACTTGTCGCCCTAAGTAGATATCTTTAATCCATGATTTTGGTTTAGGACGTTTTTCTGTCCCATACATTTCTAATGGATTTAAATCAATATCTGGAACGTTCTTGTCTATTAGTATTCTAATTTCTTTTTCACCAGCAATTATATATGAATTAATCTTTCTCCAAATTTCATGTGAAAAAGCACCAGCCTGAGCTCCTCTGTGTGCAATATAAAATCCTGGCAAATAAATGTCTACTTCTATAACACTATTTGGTACGGGTGCAACATCAAAAATTAATGTATCGTTGTACATTTCAAATGAATCTTGAGGTGCTGGGTTGTTGTTTACTCTAACCTCAACAAGTCGCTTATCTAGTACACTGGTACCAATAATGAAGTTTCTTATACCACCATCGGTTGTCTTTGTAGTAGTAGTTGGTAATGTTTTTTCGTCACGATAAAGAACTACACTTCCATATCCATACGTTAATGTTGGATCAAAGTATTCAAAATATTTTACAATAGGGAAGTCTAATTGTGATGCTAAACTTTCCTTCATTGTATCAACAGCAAACTCAGGTAAATTTGTATCAGATGGGTATATTAGTCCCCAATCAACATGTCTATAAGTTTTTGGTCCTTCAAAATTAATTTGAAATACTGTATTCTTATCAGCAAATAATTGTAAGTTAGCAACTACTAATCCATTATCACCATTTATACCAAACCAATTAATTTCTGAGTTTGTTGGATCAGTAAGAATCAATGACAGTTTATCACTAGTAAAGGTTCTACCTGTGGCCGCATCTTCAAGATACTTTTTATTTTTAACCCAAAAGTAATACTTTGTTTCAGTATTATTTGTTGCAACATTGTATTCATCTTTTACTGTATAATAATACAATTTTGTTTCTTCGTCAGTATCTAATTTATAATACGGTACACCAGATAATAAGTTATCGTTATAAGAAATATTGTTTTCAACTAAATTTTCCCACTCGTCTGGTAATACTGGACTTTCAGTCCATTCGTAAATGTCCATTGAACTGCCAGGAAATGCTTCGCCCCAATACGTACTTGCATAGTCGTTATCATCAATTTCGTATTCTAAATATTTTACTTTGTCTAAATCCCACCAGGTTCGTCCTAGTTCACGATTTGACCAAGACGCAACATTATTATTTTGGTAAGAATCATCATTACTGTTTGTGTAAACTGCTTTGTCAAACGGGGCAATAACATCTAACTCTCCTTGTACTACACCTGGTATAACACCTTTAAAAGGATCATATTGTTCAAACAATGCTTTTGTTTGTAATGAAACACTATCGTATAAACTTATGTTGGCTATTTGATCAGTTCTACTCTTTGGTATTTGAACTCGTTGTTTTTTCAAGTAGTCAGTAAAACCAGCACTTAGGCTATATATAAAAACTATCTTACCAGTTGCTGGATCTAATGTTTCTTCATAATTAAAACATGTAACACTAGAAATTGATTGATATTTAAAAGTCGCATAAGTGTTTAATATGTTTCTATCATCAACCATGTAAAGTATATCATTAGTTGCAACTTTTACTTCTTTCCAATACAAATGCCAATTTACAGTAACAGTTGGTTCGATACCTACTGCTGTTCTTGTACAAGAATATACAATACCACCATGCTTTACGCCTTGTCCAGGAATATATTCAGTTGTAACACTATAATTATCTGGAATGTCTGTTAATAATGGTAGATATAAGAAATATTCATCAAGTAATTCGACTGTTAATGCACCATTTTCACCACCGCCTCCACGTACATAAAGATTTGGTATTTGTGTATATGCTCTACCAGCAAAACTAATAGATGAAAAATCAATAATTGCACCACGAATTCGTGGTTGGGCTTCTATTGATTGACCGGCAGTTCCAAGAAGTCTAGTTACAACCAAATCAGGACCAGTAGTATATCCACTACCTGATGACGTAACTATAAAACTATCTATACCACCAGCAAAATTAATATTATCATAACCTAAAGTTACAGTTGCTCGATCGGTTGCAAAGTTTAAGTTAAGTGTACAACTAGTACCATTACCACCAGTTACTGGATAGGTAGCAATTTGATTATACGTATAAAATGATCCTCTCCAAGTTTTTGTACCATCATTATAAAGTTCTATCATTTCAACTGCGCCTGTGCCGCCGTTAACTTGAGTTACTTTAAATTTTGCAGATTCATTTCTATTAACAGGATCAACAGCACCAGCATAAGCAAGTTCTACTATATCATTTACTTGATAATTCGTTCCACCTACTGCGACCCCACCAACAGTACTAATGTAATATGGAATATCAGCACTTCGTACTCTTACAATTGGTAATGCATCGTATTCTGATCCTGAACTAGTAACTGTAATTCCAGTAACTTGGCCAGTATCAGCATTAATAATTGCTTCGGCTGTCGCTTGAACACCAACACTTGATGTTGGTGGTTCTATTTCAATAGTTGGCTGTATAACATAACCAAAACCTGGATGAGTTACACTTATTTTAAAAATACTTGTTTGTAATTCTGCAACTAAAGATGCACTACTACTCCATGTAGCATTTGATAAAACAATATTTGGCATATTTTGGTAGCCATTTCCTGGCTCAGTAACAGTAACACTTTGTAAAACTGAATTCAGTTTTGCTTCAACACCAGTATGTGCGGCCGCACTTGGAAAATTACTATCAGCATCACCAGTAATTGTAACTAATGGTTGGTTATGGTAATCACTACCTTGATTTGTCATTGCAATATATTCTTCGCCCGCTACACTTTTAAGGGTTCCATAACCTGACATACCTACTGTCCAACCAAGAGAGGCTTTTGTACCTGAATTAATGTCTTCTCCTGCTACTGTTATCCAAGTTGGAGCAGTATAAACAGTACCACCATTCAATACTCTATATTTTTTAATTACATAACGTACCGCACTTAATTGGGCACTTGCACCAGATCCACCGGAAAGGTTTGCACCAGTACCACCGTCCATTGCGATTGTAAATGCACTACTAAGTTCATAAATTTCATCACCAGCAACTTTTGTTATTGCTGTTATTGAATTGTTGGCTTGGGCATCAACCGCAGTAACTTGAAAAGTTGTAGGTATTGCATAACTTGCATAATCAGAATTAGGAAATGCTACTCCCACATCTAATGTAAGAATATCATCAACAGCATAATTTACACCTGAATTGAATATATTCCAATCTAGTACTTCAAGAGCAACCACAATAGTTGTAGTAGTTCCACTACCGTTTGCTGGTATAGTTAATCCTGGAATTTCGTTTGTTTTAAATGTTGCAATACCAGCCGTACCATCATTTGCAAAACTTCCGTTTCCTGCAGATAGTGTAGCAATAGATCCATTAAAAAGGATATCACCGGTATCAATTACTGCATCAGTTGGATTATAACCAGCACCAGATGTATATGTGTTATCATTAGCGGCAATAGTTATATTTGGATGTACATAATCTCGTTTTGTATGATTAGCACCATTTTGATCCGTTTCACCCAAATATAATGGATCACAATCAACAACAGAAATGCCCATAACTGGACCTCTAGTATGACTTGTTCCAGTTGCTAATGTTCCACCAGAAACTTCTGGGGCACTAAACGTTAATGTAGGAGGTCTATTAAATCCACCACCAGTATTATCAACTCTAACATTAGTTACATATCCTGCTAATACTGCTTGGGCAGTTGCTTCACTTCCCAGACCACCTTGTAATTCAAAACCAGGAAGATTTGATATACTATAACCCCATGTTGTGTCTTGGCCGTCCCAGTAAAGAGATACTAGTCCAGGTGTTTGAGCACCTCCTACATTTGGACCAGACGGTTGGAGTGCCTTGTAAAGAAGATTGTCATAAAATATATGATCATTAGTGCTATAATCTATACCGTTTGACCATTCGCTAAATCTAGTTAATGTTGCTCCCGCAACTTCCCACCAAGTTCCTTGTGATGATGAAGCATTTGGATAATTTCCAGTATTACCACTCGCTAAACTCTTATAGTTTACACCAAGATGTGTTACAGTATTTTCAACTTCATAAGTTGTACTAATACTCCATGCAGTTGCATTAGCAGGTAATAAAATATCATCTAATGCAGTTGTATATTCTAATGCCGGGCCGTCATTTATAGTAACAGTAACGAATGATGGTTGAGAAATTATTTTTTCAAGTTGTATTAATGATATAGGTCCTGGTATATCTAAATTCTGCTCGTTACCATTAAGTATTCTACTTTGTAAATAAATTGTTTCGTTACTTTGGTTTTTCCATCTAATTTTAACTACTGTACCTTGCTGGTACCGTTGGCCTAATAGTAATTCAGTAGTAACATAATTTGTTCCTGGATTATCAATGTTAATACTTGCAAGTTCACCATCTGTTACAACTGTTGATAGTTTTGCTTGTAAAAGTTTTTCTGGTAACAAATCAACTTTGTATGTTCTATCTTCTGTGTCACCTGTAACAGTTACAGTCCAATTTGGTAACGTACCGCCTAATATGTAATCAATTGCTGGTAATAATTCTACGTTATCTAGAAAAACTTGTATATTATCGTACCTTAATATATTAGGTGTCGTTACAGTAATCACGGTTGCATTAGCAATTAAATTACCAGTTTGTGATGTTTCAGCAGGTGCACCACCAGTTAAATGTATGCTTGGTGCAGATCCATAACCTCGCCCTTCATTTGAAACTGTAACATTTGGATTTAATGTACCAGTTACAAGATGTATATTTGGCATAAGTTTTTGTAATAATCCATCACTATCAATATTATAGATTTTTATGTCATTAATATCAGTAATTCCATATGACATAATTCTAAGTGGCAAATACCTTTGGGTTATATATTTGTAAATGCCATATGGATCAAAATTATCTACATAGATGTTTTTATTTGTTACAAGATTATATTTTGAATCATATGCTAATTCAATAGCCTTATTCGTATTATCAACTCTGGTATTTCTAAAAATAAAACATTTGCCTTGATAGCTCTTATTGCTTATATACTGATCAATGTAAAACTGTCTAATTTCTGCCAATTCATCTGCTGAATCACAATAATCACAAGTACCAGATGGAAACCCAGTAACTTCATGTATTCCATCTATTGTGTCGTTGCCGGTACTTGTTATGTAAACATAATCACCTTTAACTAAATCATGGGGTCTGTTTAATTTGACAAGTCCTTCATCACCAGTATCAACACCTTCACAAACCTCAACAATGTTCATATCTAGATCTTGTAAGTCTAAAAATTCCCAATCTTTACTCTCATTATTTGCAATCCAAACACTCATTAGGTTTGCTTCAGCATGTTTAGACCAGTTTATAACATTATTAACTTCTTCCCAATTTCCACCATCATCATTGATGTTTGTTGCAAAAATATATCCAACAGTTGTTCCAACCACAACACTTAAAAACCAAGGATCATATGGTTTTGGAACAGGAATACTGAAATTTACTGTATCAATAAATGTATAATCTATAGTACTAATTGTTTGAACTCGTGTGGTATACGTTACTTCAGACATTGTAAATTCAAGCACAAATCGTCTAGTATCTAAACTAAAACTCATACCATTTGCTGGTGCAATTAGTACATCATCATTAATTTCTCCATCTGTATGGAAACCATTCATTTCTTGTAATACTAAGTCACTAATTGTAATTCTAACTTCAGTTGCATCTGGACTAAGGCCCAATGCTGTAATTGTTCCCGTTGATTCTTCTAATCCTGGAAGTGCGATTGCATTTTTAGCACGTACATTTCTACCATATTCTCTTAATAAAGCACCAGCAGTATATTCAGTTCTATCTTTAAAGTCAGCCGCTAATGCCAATGTACCTGTTACGTCTCTGTTTAAGTTCCTTACCCACATCAAATTATTTTGACCTGGAATTGAACCATACACATAGGTTGATAACCATGCGGCATATTCATTATCTGCAACATAAGTTAATGTACAATCACCACTTACCACATCACCAGTAGTATGTGTTGGTACAGTTGTGCCTAACGCACCACTAGCCGCATTTCCAGTAATTGCTGAAACCGTATAAACATTTGTTCCACTAACTACTTGACTATCTAACGTAACTGTTCCGCCTGATGTCCAATTAAAATCAGGTGCATTATATGGTGAAACAATATAAACTGGCGTACATGCAACAACCGCTTCGGTTGCAGTACCAGCATTTATTGTAGCATCTTCTTCTGGACCAACATAAGTTATAAAATATTCTCGTGCAATGCCAATTTTATCTAATGCTATACTTTGGCCAATTACAGGTCTATTTGCACTTGATTGTTGTGTTGTGTAATCAACAAAATTATACAACAATATTTTTAATACTTCGTTTCGTTCAACACCAATTTCACCAGCACGATGACATTGTAAGTCATATCCTGCCATTACACTTTGGGTTGCTTTAAACAGTTGGCCTAAATGTCGTACAGTTGTACCTTTAATATAAGCATTTGCAGGGTCATAAACTGGAATATTTGAAAAAATACTATTTGAATCATGCAACGTTGGCATGTTGTATTTGTAAAATAATGTTTTTGTTGCTTCATCAACTCTTACATATCCAGCAGATGGTAAATCAACTGCATACTCTTCTAATTCATCTTGTGGCGTTTCTGAATAATCGTAAATTGGTCTAGTTTTAAATGTTAAAGGTGCTTCTAATGGTGTAACGAGTCGTCTATCCCCAGGAAGAACACTAATAACATTATCTGTTGGTAAATCAGCGGCCTGGTTAGAAACAAATGATTTAAAACTTATTAATTGTGGATTTGTTTTTGTTAATGAATCATTATATTCAAATTCAACTTGGGTATTGACGATATCAACACCATATTCTGATCTTTTAAGTAACCATCCTTCTTCTAAATTAATTTCACTATTGCCTTGAAGTTTTAATGGATCTTGTAATACTACATTTTTTAATGATTCAGTTGTACCTTTTTTTGCAATTACACTTTGGATATAATTAAAAATAAAGTTTTCATCAAAACCCATGCTTGCGGCCCATTCGGGTTGGAGATAACCCAAATTGCGTCGTCCAAGTTTTTCTAAAGTGTCGTTCCAAGAAAAGCTCTCATTACTTAGATAGTCTTTTTCTATTTCATTAATTAACGAGTTTAAGTTTGGTTGAATTTCACTATTAAGATATACATATCCAGGAATTTCAACACTACCATTCCAATCAGATGTTCGCAATATATTTGCATATATTGGTGCCAATGTTGATCCAGTTGTACTATTATAAAATGTTCCACCAAAATTACTTGTGTTATTGAATAATAGGGCCTGATTTGTAATAATTGGATTAACATAAATGTATCCAACTTGATCAGTTCCTAATACGTTAATAGTTAACTCATTTCCACTTTTTACAGATGATAGATTATCGTGACTATATGTTACTCCATAACTATTTTGTATTGAAAAATATTTTGAATCTAACGTACTAACATATCCACCGCCAATGGTTAATACTATCTCATTATTAAATAAACCAATATCAATATAGTTTCCATTAGCCCAATTATTACCAGCCCAATCAATAAATTCTTCCATTGCTTGGTCTCGTGTTCCGGTTTGTACTGTAAATCCTGCTTCGCCTAAGCATTTAAAGTAACCATATACAATTTCTACAACTTGATTAACAGTACGTAACATCGACCCAAACTGCATGTATTTTTTAGTGGGTTGGTATTGTGTATAAATGTATGCCCTACCACTTGCAATTTTTTTGGAGTCACTTTGGGTATTCCATTCATAATAAGGGAATTGTCTGTCTTTTAAAAATCCTGTTATTTTATATTGATAATTTTCCCTAACTATTCTAATTAGACTATATTCATAAAAATCTTGGCTTGGGTTTTCATGAATTGTAAAGTTATAATCATTATCATTTACTTCCCTACTTGTAGTATTAGGCAGTACACCTTGATTAAAAACACTTGTCTTATCTTTAGCAGTAAATCCATTTACATTAAATCCACAATTAAATGATAAAGTTTTAAGGGTCTCCAAAACAGTAAACATATCTTTGGAGTTTTTATATCGTTGAATGATGCTTAACAAGAAGCGTTTAAGACCAATATTACCAACCGGCTCTGCGAGTGTTATAACATCAAATTGATTTTCATGTGATTCTGTATCTAAATATTCAAAACAGTTTACATAATGAAATGATTTGTCTCGTGTATTAACTAGTGGAGAATTATCACATAAATTAAAAACTTTGAATGGATTTGTTCGCATTTCATACGATAATTTAATAAACTGATATTCACTAGTACGTTTATAAATTGCTTCATATGGATGATACGAACCATACAACATTATTTCACTTTTTTCATGTTGTTGCATCCCTTCACCAAAATTTAATTTATCTGGTGCAACCAATGTTCCTAATGTATTAACAGGAACAAGAGATGTAATATATTTTGGGTTTAAACTTTTTGCTTTCCCAGGTTCACTTACTAATCCAATTTCCAAAGCATTTAACAATGCTACTCTTTTAGCAACATCAGTCCAACTATAATGAACATCCCACCACGTAGGCTTGTTAGTATAACCAAACATACGCCATGGAAGTATATCTGGTCTATCTGTGTTAAAATATTTCTTATATAAACCTCTCCAGTGACCAACTCCTTCAAGTAATGAATAGTTCCACGTAAATCCATCTTCAATATCAAAATACACATTATCATAATTTACAGGAAGATTATATGTGCTTGCCCATGATTCAAAATATCGTTTACACCAATTAACCATTTTGGGATCTGTATCACTTATTGGTTCATATGGTTTAGTTGTTATACTTTTTTGTTTTTCTTGAAGTACATTATAAATTGCTGTTTCAAAATAAAACTTACATTTATCAAGTTCACTTAGTGTACCGTCAATAGTATCTAATCTGTAAACGCAATCATCATGACCTATTAATACCCATACATCAGTTGGGCCTTGCTTGTCTCTAAAAATTTCTGGTTTATGCAACTCACCAAAGCGTAAAGCACGAGTACTATATGGTACAAAACTTTCGCTGTCAATAGCAAAACAATCTATTGTTACAGATTTTGTATCAAGAAAAGGATATGTTACTGTAACATCGTTTCCTGATATAGTATAATCAACATCATATGTTAAAATTTGTTTGTCTAAATATACATTAATGATATTGGTATTGCCCCAACTATCAGTAACTCTAGCAAGTGGCATTGTAACGGTGTCACCACTTGAAATGGTTTTTGTTGTAGTAGTTGGATTTGTATACCCAACCATATGACTATAAAGGTAATAGTGATTTATGTTCTTACCAGCATTTGTTAAACGCAACAATTCTTTCATAATTGTTGGAATATCTGAAGCATCAGTATTTTGTTCTATATAATTTTTACAATTTTTAAATAAGAACTTTTTATAGTTTTCATATTCTCTACCTGACAATGTAATTAAGTCAATAACGTCTACAACTGGATCATTTGCAATTCGCATTAACCAATCGTGTCGTGATAAACTACAAGTTATATTTGCGTCACTTGTATGTGAAACTCCAGATGAAAATGCTTTGCGAGTTGAATTAATTTTATTAAAATTATAAAATAGTTCACCATATTCAAGTTCACCCACATTGTTGTTAAGTTGATTGCCACCAAAATAACTTGGGTCATAATTTTTAATCGTTTTGTTGCTATATATAATGTACTCAATAATAATTTTGTTTTTATTAATTAACTGTTTTGATGTGTGTAATGATGTTTCAGGAAAAATACTATCCTCATACAACGTGTATGATCTACCAGATTCCACATCTTTATGACCCTCAATATATAATTTTTCTCTAAATATTGGTCCAGTAACTGGTATTACTAATTTGTTCCCTTTTAATTCCCATGTTTCAAGTTTTGTTTTATTAACATAAACATCAACATTTACCATTTTAGAAGAATCTAAAAATGTTACTCTATTCTTAGTAAAATCTAAAACACTATTGTTTATATGGCATAGCCCAGTATTAGTAAAACTTGTAAAATCAACAGTAGATTCTCCTTTACTAATTGTAGCCAATTTAGTATTGCTAAGGCTGTAAAGCCATAAATCTTCATCACAATAATTTGTTACAGGGATGGATGAGTCTAATAATATTAATTGGTCTCTAAAATCAACTTGGGTACCATTATAAAAAAGAGTTTCAACTAAAGTACCATTATCAACTGAAAAATGAATCTTCTCAACGTTTAGAAAAACATTTTCATCAAGTGTATAGATAAAATCATCGTGTTCATTTTCAACTACAAACGCTTCATAATCTTTGTTATGTGGTATGTGGGCTTGCTTATCCCAAATATTTTTAAAATTTGCTATGTCAATATTTGGTGAATCAATTGTTGATTCTGTTGATCCAAACATAAAATAAAGGTTTTGGGACGAGCCAGTTAACGTATAGTAATCAACAAAAGTTAAATCATCTGATGAACTAATTTCGAGCCGCAAATCACCAACATAGTCAGTTCCTTTTTTATATGTAAAAAGTGGAAACCGGGTTGTAATTGTACCATTACTTGTTAATGTAAATGCTGTATTATCATTTTTATAATATTTGAATTCTGGTTCTATTACAGTTGCACTCTTAGCATAATCTTCATCCCAAGTTGTAGTATCATCGTTACGTTTAAATAATTTTCCTGAATTTGTGCCTTGTGCTACTACTGCATACTCTGTAGGCTCTACTGCTGCATACGTACTAGACAATAATGATCCATCATTAACAGATATTGCCATATTAGACACATAATTTCTATCAATTGATGTAGGTACATGATATGTTTCCATATAAGAAAGAACAGACAGTTGTGTTGGATTTAATATAGTCTGTTCTACTCCACGTGCCTTTAAAATAAAAATTTGCATCAAATATTGACTTACTGCATTTTCAAAAGATAATTGTCCTATTTCATAATTACCAGCCGCGATATCATTTTCTAATAGATCGCCCAACGGACTTCCTTGGGCAAAACTAAATGCGGTTGGGTGTTGCTTGCGAACGGTTTCTGTTAAGGTATTAAATGCTTCCTCATAAATTTCATTCCATCCTATAGGTGTCCATGATGCGGACTCTAATGCTAGTACGTCAACATTAAATGTTTCTATATTAAAGTCTGGCTTAAATGCTGAAACGTCTGACGTCATCGTCCGTACAGTTAAGTTAAATGCGGCCGCTATTGCATCCTTTTCAATGTCTGTTATATTTTGATGTCCAATAATGAATACAAAATAACCTTCTAAATATACCATTTGATTATCATGATCAATAACACCATCTTCATTTTGATCTAATAAACTTTCAAAAATATTGACCGCCGCATCAAATAATACTCGTCCTGTTGGTGATGCATGTGTTGTATTTCCTGGAGTTTGGTCTGTGCCTGCAATATAAAAGTTGTTAATTCGTGACACGTATACAAATCTACTTTGTAAGTATGCTTCTAAAGTTACATTTCCATCACTTGAAGCATCATCAGAAGATCCAATCTTATACATTTTATTTGTATGATCTATAATTAAATCATTTTCAAGTAATTGTGTATTTTGAAAAATCCGTGTTCCGCCTGCCCAATCTGTTGCAAAGGTATCCCCAACTTTTAATTTAACACTGGTTGGGTTTATCAGTTTATCGTATATCATACATTCATTATGATATTCAATAATCGGATAATTTGCATTTGGGTTGTCAATATTATTAATTTTTATTTGAAAATCTGATTCTAAATCTAAAAAGTCATTAACAGCAAGTATTGTATTTTTATCAACCCATGAATTAACATTACTCCACTGGTTATAAATTTTACCAGGTGCTATTGTTATATAATCAGGTGACCGTTGGATATATTTTCCAATTTCAATGTTTCCACCAAGTGCATTTAAAACTGTATTAGCATTATAACCAATTGCATTTTGGTGTACTGTTACATCTAATAACTGTTGATTGCTAATAACACCGATACCAAAAAAGTTTTGTGTAGCATCTAAATTATTTGTAACGATTGGAGGATACAAATAATGGTTACCATTTTTAGTAATTGTAATAGTTGATCTACTAATATCAGATCCAGGAACATATACAAATTCTGCATCAGTTTGTTGCCCAACTAATTGTACTGGATAATTTGCAACAAACCCAGGATCGCTTTCAACAACAATTTCATAATCAAATGTTGAAACAAAGTCCGGTGTATTAAAGGCTATAATATTACTTTTAACAATCTTAGTAACTGTTTGTGATAAAGCATATCCATCAGACACCCAATTTATATTTGGAATGTTTAATGGTTGTCCTTCAGCACTTAATTTAATAGTAACATAACCAGTAGTTGGACTAACCGTTATTGTATCAATTGGTCCATCAGTTGTTTCATTATCTGAATTTGTATATACTACATTATATTCAGATATAATATCTGTTAAGACGCTTGTTGCACTATTTGCATTATTATTTTGTTGTGCTATTAGTTGTATATTTCTACCAACACCGGTTACTTTATAAACTATCGGACCTTCATCAATAAGAATGACTCGCATTCCGTTTTCAAATTTTAGTGTTTTACCGTTTGGTTGTAATGGTGTTGTATAGTTTATTTTGTTGTTTACTAATGATTGGGCTACACCCGTTAAACCAATTATTGGTAGTCCGTGTGAATACCAAACATAATTTTTAAAATTAATAAACTTATCAATATCAATTTGAGGATAATATGATAATTGTGGTGTATTTTGTAATCCTAAATTATTTTGAATATCAAAATTTTGGCTGTTAAGAGCATTTAAAAATTCAGTATAATTATAACTGCTTGAACCATTTGTGGCAAAAACAGTAACATCATCCATACCACTGCGGATTTGATTTTCATGTGCAGACTCTGGAATACTTTCACTATCATATGAATAACCCTGTACTTGCTCTAATGAGCCTGAACGGGTTACCAAATCTAACGAAGTATCTAATAATTTTTTATTTGTATTCGTTTGAAGATACGCCGGTAATAAAGTAGACGTACTTGGGTTTACTTTTGCTTTGACACCAGGCTGGGTCTGATCTACAACAATAGTTTTTGCATTTTTTAATGATGCTTTAAAGTTATTCTCTGCCATGTTTTATTACACCTGATCAATTCTTAAATTTGTATTATTAAATTCACTAACAACTTGAACATCTGCAACCTTTGCACTACTAACAAATAATTCGTTTTCATTTGGAGTTATTTGAAATAAATTACCAAATCTGCTATTTTCATATTGTGGGACCAAAACTATACTTTGGATATTTCCAACCAGTTGGCTATGTATATACGATGCAAGTTCAGTAAAATAAAAAGTTTCACCAAAATCCCAATTTTCTATATCAAAAAATATATCAGTATTATTAATAACACGACTTTTTATTTCATTGTCTGTAAGTATGCTATCTGTACCTTTAACAACTAAAAATTTTGCTTGTAATGCTGCATCTGCTTCTGAGCCAAACAGTACTACATATTTTGCTGGCCTGTATACAATAGTATCAGATGCCATTTTGTTTTCAGTTATTAAGTTAAAATCGTTATTCAAATCACTTGTACTTGGTGGCTGTGGAGCAACTGGTGATTTTACTGTTAATGCTAACCAATTTCTAAATTCAGTATTATAATCTCGTGTTAGTACAAAAATATCAACTATGTTACTAATTGCTGGATCAATTGAACTGTCAACAGTTGCTTTATGATTCCATTTAAATCGCATCTTTCTTATACCAGATAATATTTCAGTATCATCATATTCTACCCATACATCATCAACATACTCGCTAATTGTTGTTGTCCCGTCGCTGTTTATAATACAATATAATGTATCAGCCACTATACTTGATGTTGGTAGTACAGTAACATACTCAACCGCCTTATCTAAAATTACTTCTATGTCCTGATTATCTTTTTCTTGTTGTTGTAACGCAACATAATTTGTGCCTACAATTTCGGTAAAACCAAATGGATTATCAGGTACAAAATCTAAATTAATATCACTACTTGTTACAACAACTTTTGAAGGGTCGGCATAACCATCATCGTATGTTATAAAGTTATTAACATTAAAATTAATATCTGCTTTTAATGCTGTCCCGTCACCAACTATGTTATTTTCTAAAATTGTTATAAGATCAGTACTTGGCTTTGCAGTTGATTTATCAAATCGTTTTTCACCTGTGTCTGTATTATAAAAACGAACTTCTTCTGGACTTTCAAAAACATACTCAGTAATTTTTGTTCGTATAATCCATTGTGTTCCAAAATAATCAGCTCTAAGGATATAACTATAATCAGCATTTAATTGTGTTGTTGATTTAGTATCATAATCAAATGCTTTGTTTAAGTCAGCACCCAAGTACGTACTTGCAATAATTTCCCATGCACTTGTTGTATAGTTAAATCTAATACCAAAACTTCTATTTTGATCTAATGCCGTTACAACATTATTTTCTTCTGTTGCACTAAAACTATTATTAAACACAGGAATGATTCGTTTAATTCTACTACCGTTTTTAATATTTTTACTTAATGCTATTGCACCAAAATTATCAGGACGTTTTCCAGTATAAATTAAATTATTATCAGTAACACCGCGACCATCGCCATATACATTTAGTATACTTGCCCAAGTTGTCGTTGACACACCGGTAAATGGATCAGCAACAAACTCAATTAATGCACCTGTTTTAATAAATTTTGTATCTGTTTCACTTGTTACACCTAGTTCTTGAACAATGTCATTAATTGTAAAATAGCCTGTACATGTTTTACTTGTACTTGTTGCACGTTTCCATACCAATGCTTGAGTTGGATCAATTGGTGATGCTCCGTCACTTAGATAATCATATGTAATCCACCTGTCTGCATAGTTTTCATAATAAAAATTAGTTACGCCTTGTGTACTAACTTCACTACTAATATATTGTTGTAAAATTTCTTGGTTACTTAACGTAGTTGGTAGGGGGATTGTTTTCCTGCTAAATGAATTACGTTTATATAATACACCGTCATCACCAAACAGTTTTAAATCTGAATGTTGTCCTGTTGGATCTGATATGTTAAAGAATCTACTATGTCCACTAAATGTTCTGTTTACGCTTCGTATTTTTAATGCATTTGTATTTTTAATTAATGGGTATACACTATAATCCTGTGATGTTACCATTCTATCTTGACTGTGATATTTGATAGGGGCATTGTTACGAATATCTGACATTGTTTCAGCGGCCTGAGCATTAGTAACATTTTCTTTTAAACTACACGAAATGGATAATGTATATTGTAAATTATCACGACCAATATACGCAACATCCATAACTATGTTTTGCATTTCTTCTGTTTGAACTGCATCTGCTTCTCCAGAATTTGCTCTGAACCAAATTCTTAAAGTACCAATTGGAGCATCTGAATAAACACCATCTCCAAACTTAATGCTTATAGTTCCATTTTCTCTGTTTACAACTTCATAATTTTGTCTGTTATTATTTTTAATACTTTCGTTAATTGTCGTGTAACTATTCACATTTGTTACTTCATTCCATAATGATAAAACTAATCCATTTTCATCAATTGTTTGAACCCAAACATCAGTATTATCGATATTTTCAGTATCAATATCAATAATCCTGTTTATTAGTCTATCTTGAATATAAAAATCCTCATAAGCCAATGTTCCTTGTTTAAATGTTAAAAAGAAACCATTGTTTACACTAGCATTACCCAATCCATCATTTCTGTAAACTAACGTAAAATTTCTAGTTGGGTTTGGGTATGTTTCTACAATTTTATTTGTAGTAGATATATCTGATGGAACAAGTTCAATTGAAACAGACGTATTATTAATTTTTCTGTCATATGAGTATACAACATTTTGTTGGGTAACATTGTTAAAATTATAAATGTCTGTTGGAATAGTTTCAACAGTTGCAGACTTAACCGGAGTTCCAAATTGATTTCCAGCACTTAATGCACTATTCAATATATAAAGAAATTTTTCTAAATCTGCATTTGCTGTAGCACCCCAACTTACTGTGGTGTTTGCTAAGTTTGTTTCTGAACTGTCATAAATTGTTTGGTTTGTACGTACACTATCTATTTTTAACAATCCACTTGCACTAATACTTCGTCTTGGTTGGTATCCTAAAAATCTTGATAAACGTAATACACTTGCTTCTTTTGCCGCGGTATCTAGAAAATTTTCCCTTGCACTTAAATCCACTCTGAATGCCATAGCGTGGCCCATAAATGCAACAAGGTCCATAAGGGTAATAAATTCTGAACTTACAACATAATCATTAAATTGATCTGGGTACTTTTTTTGCAAATAAGAAACCATTGCAGAACGCAATGAATCAAAATCATAACTTTTTAGGTCAACATTTGCAAAGTTTGTATATTTGCGTACATACGTTTCAGCGGCAAATAAGTTGTCCTGTCTAATTTTTTGTGGCATTCTTTAATCCAATCATGTATACGAACTAGTATCAAAATTTAAAACAAGTGTATCTTCTGCTTCTATTGGAACATAAAAAACAGTTAGATATACAGTTATTGTGTTTTGATTTAATTGTGTGTCAATAAATTTTAATGTTAAACGAGGATCACTATCTATAATTGTTGTTATATTCTTTTTTAAGTAATCAGCGGTATGGGCTGTCATTGGTTGAAATTGGGTTGCTATTGCATCATTACCATATTCTGGCATCATCAATCGTTCACCCTTGAGCGTGTATAAAGTGTTCATTAAATCTTGTTTTGCTAACTCAAAATTGAGTAGAGTTCGCCCACCTGTATCACGTTCTACGCTACTATATCCTCTGATAGTTGGTTGTGCCAAATCAAAATCCTCCGCTTTAACTATTTATTGGAAGAGTTAAACGTATATTTTATTTTAATTTTTATGCCTTTTTTTGTTGACTTATCTGTAGAAGAGCGTATAATAGTGGTATAGTGCAAAAGGGTCATATCGGCCACATTATTAACTTTCATATGAGAAAGGCTATGAAAAATACAATGATTGCATTACTGATAGGCTTGTTTCTTGCAAGTTGTGGAATGACAGAAATCGTTCCAGGCGTATATGAGCAACCTTTGGATGTTCCGGGGTGGGTAGATGAAGCACCAGAAGATGAAGATGTTAAGTATTTTGTTGGTGCAAGTGCCCAGTTTACAAGTGAACCGCAAGCGAGGCAACATGCTCGCATTAATGCGTATCAGCAGTTAAGTGAATTTGTTGGGTTTAAACTTGACAGTAAATTTACTGAACTTACTGGTGAACAGACAGGTTTTGGCACTCAGTTTGGTGCTGGAAAATACCTGCAAAAGAAGACAATGGTTACTGAGGTTTCCGTTGGGAAGAGTTTTATTAAAGAGTATCACATGAATAGGCTTCTTGTAAATGAACGCCCAGTTTTTGTTGGATATGTTCTTATCGGAGTCAGCCGTGCTGATGTCGCCCATGCGATTGATAGATCCGGAGTATTGAAGCCAAATCCTGAAAAACTCGAGCAATTACTTGACGATGCGAAAAATTCTTAAGCCGATAATTGGTTGCATTTGTTTAGTTAGTTTGGCGGCATGTGGCAGTTTATCCCCGAAGCCGCCAAGTTGGACAAACGAAATGTTTTCACAAGATGGTAGTTTTTTATACTTCACCGGCATTAGTGACAAGCATACAAGCGAAGTTACAAGTGTTACCCGTGCAATTAATTTTGCTGAACAAGGTTTTGCTAGATTTTGTGGTGTAGAACTTGATAGTTATATTGAACACTTAGGCAGTTCAGAAGCCGTTTTAGGTGTTAATGTAGATACAAGCACATCATCATCTAAAGAAACACACGAGACACAAGCAAGGATTAAACAAAGTGTTGTTGCTAAACGCTTTACTAAAGAGGACGGTAGCCTCTTTAAAACTTGGATTGTGTTAGCAATTCCCGCAATGCAGTATGATGAATGTCAGGCATATAAAAATGATATGGCTGAAAAAGCAAAGCAAGACTTAGAGGGTAAAAACTCTATTTTAACAAGTGAAAACGCTGAGCTGAATGAAGATAATGATAGGCTTTTAAACTATCAACAACTTCAGCTCAGAGTTGGACAACTTGAAGAACAAAATAATGACTTGAGAGAAGAGGTTAGAGTTGCACAACAACAAAGTTTTGTTGATAAAGACAAAGCCCAAAATTTAACAATGCAACTCACCTCTCTTAAAATTAAAAATAATGAACTTGTTAATAGTAAGGCAATAATAACAAAACATGTGAATAATTTAGATTTTAATTTGTTATCATGTACAGCCGATTTGCGACAAAGCCAGACTTTACAAAACACATGTGTAACTAAGTTGGTATCAATTAAAGATATGTTGCAAAAAAGGGTGGATAATATGAATTATTGTAATCAACTTTTAGGCGCCTTTAATAACTAAACGTTCCTGCCTCAGTAGCCACAATAACATTTGCTACTTCTTTTGCTTTCTTAAAATAATCAATCAATTCCCGTTGTTTTGCTTCCGACATTCCAGGCATAAATTTGCCTGCTAGTCTATAATATGCTTTTTCTGCTTGGCTTTTTTGATTATTTGTACTAGATGCCCCGGTCGTGCTTTGGAAGTTGTTTGGATATCTGTTTAAAAGATAATTAATTCCGATAGTTCGAGCAGTTGTTCGTTCTTGAAAAACATTATATTCAGCACTATAAAACAAAAGTGCATCACGTATTCTTTCTTGTCTTGATCCACTGCCACCTGTTGCATTTGCTATAACTTGAGTAAGTGTTTTTAAACCCTCAGTTCTTTGCCCTAATAACTCTATAACATCATAAGTTCCGTACAATGTTGTTAGTTTATCAAGTCTTGGCATTCTAATATAAAGATGGCACATAGTATCAAATTGATATCCTGTCATCTCTACTGTCCCGCCTAAAATTGCTTTAACTCGTTTTTCAACGTAATTAACATATTCATCAAAATATGTCCAACTTTCACTTTCTAAAAGTCCTTTGGGATTATTAATGCCATTTTCTAATTCATATCCTATAACCCATTTTCCATTTATATACGTGTCTATAGGATAATAACTTCGTATTGCATGTATAAAACTTTTTCCTTTATCACTAATTTGCAAGCCAGAAAGTTTAGTTTTAGTTGTAACAACATCGGTTGGGCTTTTAATTATTACATTGTCAGTGTTTACAATTTGTGGTAAATCAGCCATTATGTATATCCATCCAGTACCATTGCTTCTTCACCCAAATCAATATGCCCTTTCCAAGGTTCTTGTTCAGGCAATCGTTTAACATAGGCACTACCTTGATCTCCAGGCAAGTTGGTTGGTTCTAATGGTTCAATTTTACCACCAGGTGGTGCCGCAGGCATTAAATCAACTTTTGCACCTGCTAAAACAATATTTGCAGGACATTGTAATTCTATTGTCTTGGTTCCACTACCAATTTTCGTTGATCCTTGTGCTAAAAGCATAACATCTTTTTGTTTAGTTTCTACTTGAATATTGCCAGTTGTCGATACCATATTCAAATCTTGGTTACTGTTAATGTTTATTTCTTTTTGTGCAAAAAGGTTAATGTTATTCTCAGCAGTAAAACTGATGTCTTTTGCACTATAAACGTCAATAGTACCATCACCATGCATATTGAGCCAACTGTTACCATTTTTTGTAATAAAGTATATAAAACCATCCCCAGCATCATTAATTAAAATTTGAGAACCATTACTAGTACGTAGTCTTATTAGTGGTTGATCTGCATCATCATCCATTACAAATTGATGTTGCCCAGGCGTTAATATACCAAAACATTTGCTTGTTAAATTTCGTCTAGCACTACTAGAACAATGACCACGTATATGATCTTTATCTAATCCTTGTGCTTTTAAAGCATCTGTCAATGGATGAGGTACACGCTCGGAACCAGTAGTATCTCCTTTTACACCTGGTGGTACTTCACCGGGCATAACAATTCCACGTTCTGCACCAACAACGTTCCCGTTTGAATCTCCTCCACCACCAGTAGCGGCAGAGATAAAACCAGCAAGGCCGCCTGAACCGCCAGTTTTCTTTTTACTACTTGCTAAACCTGGTAGCGTATGATTTTGGTAATCTGGCAAACAATTAGCAAAGTAATATCCTTTTTCAAAATCATTTTCAGCAAAAAATACAATGACCTTGTTGTTTACTTTTACTTGTGGAAACCACATTCCATAAGTTGTAAACACTTGACTATAATCATTGGCGTCTGCATCAAACATTACACTTTTACCGTCGGCTTCATCCTGTGAAATTGTTCCAGCAAACGGACTTGCATATTGAACTATTGCCCATTCATCTGGTTCGTCTGGTCTATATGCACCTTCAACATGAACTCGTATAATGCCCATTTTGTTTACATCTTCCACGTCACGAACTTGAGCAATGTATATACCAGATGGGGTAACTTTGCTGGCTTTTTCGTCTAAATGTCGAAGTCGAGGGTGCCGTCCGCTCTGTATTAGTGTCTTGTCTGCCATTAAATATCCTCATCCTGCGATGGTGCACAATTTAAATCGAACCACCCTAAATCATTTTTGGTTCTAGTATGATATTTGTAAGCACCGGGTTTAGTGCTACAATCCCTATATTCAAAATAATGTACCATGCTTAAACTACCATATTCAACGTCGGTATTCTTTAATCTATTTTTATCTTCGTTTCCGCCCCAATACCAACCTTCAGTCTCAGCATAATAACCAATCGTTTTCCAATAAGTTTCGTAAGTATTTTCCTGTGCTATAATAGCAGATTGATTGTTTTGTGCAACCCAAGTTTCATAATCAGGATGCATAGTTACTTGTAAAAATGGATTATCGCCAGAAAATTTTAACTTAAAACATGTACCAGTACTTTGGTGACTGCTACTATAACCAACATTTAATAATTGATCTTTAAGTCGTGTATTATGGGCTTCTTCGTTAATAATAGTTTCATAAATTTCAACTACATAACTGTTTGTACGAGACCACCGCATAATTTTACTTGCTGAACGTCGTAAATCAGGATGTAATCTTGCAATTAGAGCATCAGCATTTTCTGTACCACTACTGGCAAAATGATATTGTCCTAATGAATTCGTAGATGCTCCGCCACCTACTGCACTATTTGTTGGTGGTGCTACACCTGAATTTAAATCATTTACTATCATTATACAAATCCTAAATTAAAATCCTGTTGTTGTACCACTTGCGGCTCTTGCGGCGGCGGCTCCTTCTTCTTGCCGCTCTTCTAATGCCTGGGAGTCTGCTTCCAACATTAATTTCGATATAACATTGTTCTTAAAACTCATTTGTCTTACTGATTTCAAATGTTGTGTAAAAACACCATTTTGAAATAAAGACGTTACTGTTACTACTTGATATACTCCAGCAAAAATATCCAATTGATTAGTGTGTATTAATCCATCAGCCAAATCATATTCTTCACCAAACCGTGTATCTAATAAAAAATATGGTGCTCCTTTAAAATAATCTGGATATACACTTTTAGAACTTGTTAGTTTAGCAGACGGTATTTTTCTTGGTCTTCCAAACCAATACGGATCACCACGTATTTCTAATTCAATATTAACTAAATCAGTTACATTTTCCAAATTCATTAGTTGATAATTAGACGTTTCTGTTAATGATGTTTTATTACTTTCATCTGACATTTTACTTGTTGAATGTGTTCTCGACTTTCTTCTTAATGCTTCGTCAGTTCCTTTACTAGCAGTAAATTCTTCAGCAAATTTTACAGGAATATCTTGCTTTGGATTTTTATATTGTCGTGCAGTTGGTTCAACAGTTAAAACTTGATATGCTGGTTTTCCGGCCCCCGGTCCACCAGTTTCTTCACCTCGTTGAACTACTGTTATTGTTGTTACATCACCACTTGTTTTAATACCAACTTTATTTTTCTTTTCATCGCTAAGAGCTGACATTGCCTGTGTTGTTCCACCTGCAGTTGCTAATAAACCATCATATGGTGGGTTTGCAATAAAATACAATACATTAAACTTTAAATCAAGATTAATAACATCAGTATTTAATCCTGTAAATTGGTACCTATAAAACTTATTAAAATGTCCTTGATTGGCTTGTTCCTCTAAACTTTTTATACTTTCAGGTTCATCTTCTTTATCAGAAGTATTTCTATTATCAACCACAGTATATGGATCAATTGTTATATCCCAAAATAATGCATAATCATTTCTAGTTTCATCAAACATTGTAGATTTGATATTTGTGTTTAAAGTATAATATACTAGTTTTCTAGATTTGGGTTTCTTTTTCGCTTGTGCCCTCATCATAGCACCACTTAATCCGGCTTGTACTGATTTTTTTGTTTCTTCTTTGTGTGCTTTTTGTGCTTTAATATGATCAATTTGTTCTTTGTTAACAGTTGTTGCTTGCCAAAGAGTTTTAATAACAGTTGATATACTTGCACCGGCATTAAAAGTGAACGTTGGTTGCAGAACTGTTTCAGGACCCCGTGGGCCTTTTGTAAATCGTTCATATTTTTCATAAATCCATGTACTGTCTTGTAATTTTTGACCATAATGATTTGTAATCTTATAAACATCAGTAACACCTCGAGAAGGCGCATCTGCTTCTATAACATCAAACTCTTGTTCCTTCAGTTTCTTTTCTATTGCTTTAATTGCATCACCAAAAGTTTTGCAATTCTCAATAGTAATACCTTTTTTTAATTTTAACTCTGATTGTAAGTCAGCAAATCCTACTTCAACAAAATTACAGATATGTTGCGATCCTTCACCAGCACTACCATATGAACTATCTATACTAGTAATTTTTATTGGCCAACTATACGCCTGCATTGTTCCACTGTCTCGTTCCTGTTCTCCAGCCGCATCAGTTGTAAATCTAATAGTCAAAACATATTGAGCGGTTGTTAATCCTGCTTTTATATCTAAATCTTTTGCAGATAAATGTAAAAATTTATAAAAATTAAATGTTACTGGCTCAAATATTACAAATTGACCTCTAACACCCAACGCATCACGGGCACCAGCACCAAAACTCATTGCGGCTTGGACGTCTAATTGGTCTATTGATAATAAAGTTGTTGTACCAGTTTGGGCTATGACAACTTGCTCTTCAGACTTAACAGCCCCGGAATCATCCATCCACATGTCAATATTAAGTGGATTTATCATTGTTAAAGTTAAATGATACGAATAAGTTTGAAGTTGATTTAGAACGTTGTCTGAAAATTTTAAACTTTCGAATTTATTACTAGCCATTGATTAAACCGTTAAAGCATTGATTGCACTTTTACCAGGAATTGTAAGCACAAGTCCTTCTTTAAAATCCCATATTGGATGATCAATTTTATCAGGATTTTTTACTTTGAACACCCACCAAAATTTTGATGTTTTATATATTTCAAAACTTAATAAATCAGGTCTATAACGGTGTTTGTATTGTAGTGTATATTCAAATTCGTCACCCGTATCAGGTATTGTTCGTGGTTCATAAACATCCAAATATACATTGTTTTGATCAGTCAATGCCAAATGACTGGTTGAGTTATATTCTACATCTGCCATTAAATGTATCCTTGATTACTAAGTTTACCTTGTGTAAAGTGACGCATATTAAACACTTTTCTTACTTCACTTGGTTTGTATTGAACTAAAAATGAACAACTTATAGTCATTAATGTTGGTACACCAGTTGTATCATTCTTATCAGTTTCATATGGATTTGGAACATATACATAATCAACAGTTTCTGGTAAGTCCATATTAAAACTCTGAACAACAACTGGAACATTTTTATACATGTATTTTCCGTATGCAGTAAAATAACATACTGGTGGCGGTGCTCCAGGCAAATATTCAGATTGTCCAAACCGTTGTTTTGTAACTGACCGTAAAAAATGAATTATAGCCAAAAGTAAAGTTGCTTCTTGTACTGTATTTGCACTAAACTGACCACTAACTGTTAAACTTGGTGCTTGCCCACGAACATAATTATTGTATTGATATGGACTATGAGTTAATCCTGTGGTTGCGTATTCAACAGTTATGTTAGTATTAATTGTAGGTGTATATGGCCAAAGGAACCCTAATGTTTTACCTTCAGTGGATTTTGGTGCTTCCGATTTAGGGAAAAAATCTTCACCATAATATTCAACCAAATATTGCAATATACTTGTATTAGTTGCACCGTCTATTTTATCGCCAGAATCTTTAATTGCTTCCGCCATGTTAAACATTGTGTAAAGTTGGCATCTATTTGGAGAGCCCGATGTATCTGTATCTGCCATTATGCATCACCTATCTGTTGTGTTAATTTTGTAAAAATATCTTTATGTCTGTGTATATCAAAATCCGGACTTACATGTTGTTTTATTATATCAAGTTTGGTTGATTTAGTTTCTGCTTGTCTTAAATCATTTCTAAAATCAGTTCCACTTCTAACTGCTCCTTGATCATCCATAACATTAGGAACAAAATAATAATATACTACATCTGGTTTCGGATTATTTGGTGTCGGATCGTGATATACTTGTAACGAGTTTACTTGTTCTGGACTTGTTAATTGCATTAATGTTGAACGAGAGCCAGCACTATTTTGTAATCTAGTTAAATCTTTTTCACCAATTGCGACAATTACTGCTTTTGTTGTACTAATAAAATCGGCATCTTCACCAAATATGTCAGTTAAGTTATTAAATGGTTGATATGGATTTGATTTATGTACAACATTTAATTTATCATTATCTTCTGGAGTGTGATCATGGCGTATGCCGTGTACACCTGTCATTACTTCTAATTTATCATCAAATCCCATGGGATTTTTTGCAAGTTGTTCTTTATGTCCTTTTGCTAACTGTGAATATCCCGCAGTTCCGTGAACTAATTTTGCCGCTTTGAGTTTTTGTTGTGCTGATTGCACCGCTTTACTAAACCCGGCAGTTATTATAAATACTTTGTCTGAACCAAACTGATCAACTAGATGATCATAGGAAGATTTATGTCCATAGTGAAATGGTTGAAACCTACCTGGATACAACACAACATAATCAGCAGCCCGCTTATTTTCAAGCAAAACAGAATACAACATATTCAGAGTCCTTTTATACTTGTCTCGAGTATTTATAGTGGTTGACTTTGGGGTTTCAGTAATGTATAATAGTAATACATAATACAGCGGTTTTCAAGGAGATTAATGATCAGAAGTAGCAAAAACCAGTATTTGAGCAATAGAGAGTTACTTGCTGAAATACATAAAAGCAAAAAGAGTTTCGCGTGGTCCGCTGATGATTTCAGTTGGAACTTCGACTTAATACTTCCAGAGGAAAAGGAATTATACAAGTTAAGACCCACCAGAGTTAAGGAAATAGCAAAAGAAAAAAGCATGGATAAGGCCTTGGAAGATGAAGGCCCAACATATACTATACATGATGTTGTTGTTCGTGTAATGAATTCAGATCATATACCAGATGGAACTAAAAGACGAAGGATTGCAAACTCTTTTACATATAAAGTTAAAACAAACTTTCCACCTTTTAAGCATTTTCGCATAAAGCCAGAAATCACAAAATTCCCATATGAATGGTACGAATGTGCCCGTTCTCACTGGAAAGGTGATTTAGAAGCGGGTGAGTTTTCTTCACAACATGGAATAATGTCTGATAATCTTGCTCGTGCCTTTTTAAAATTATGCAAACGATATAGTACTCGTGCAAATTGGCGTGGTTATACATACGTTGATGAGATGCGAGCACAAGCTCTTTTACAACTTAGCCAAGTGGGGTTACAGTTTGATGAATCAAAATCATCTAATCCATTTTCATATTATACTCAAGCAGTAACCAATTCATTCACAGGCATATTAAACAATGAAAAGAAACATCAACATATAAGAGACGATTTGTTAGAGAAAAACGGGTTAAGTCCTAGTTATACTAGACAACTCGACAATGCTAAACATTTGTATATAGAAGAAACTTAAAAGAAAATTGATGTTCAAAAAAGTCGCATGTTTTACAGACATACATTTTGGTCTGAAAAACAATAGTCGAATTCATAATATAGATTGTGAACAGTTCGTAGAATGGTTCTGTGAAACAGCCACAACGCAGAATTGTGATACATGTATCTTTCTAGGGGACTGGCATCACAATCGTGCCACCATTAATGTTAGCACAATGAATTATACAGTTGCTAACATAGACAAATTAAGCAGATCGTTTGAAAAAGTATATCTAATCATGGGCAACCATGATTTGTATTACAGAGAAAAACGTGAGATTAATAGTGTACCATTCGCTCATATGTGGGATAATGTTATCATCGTTAATGACTTTTACGAAGAAGATGACGTTACAATATTACCATGGCTTGTTGAACAAGAATGGCGCAAAATGAAAAAGATCAAATCTCGTTATATATTTGGTCATTTTGAATTGGGCGGGTTTAAAATGAATGCTATGGTAGACATGCCTGATTTTGGTGGACTCAAACCTGAGCATTTTGAAAACCAGGAATATGTCTTTTCAGGACATTTTCATAAAAGACAAAAAAGAGGAAAAGTACATTACATAGGAAATGCATTTCCACATAACTTTGCTGACGTTTGGGATGCAGATCGTGGAATGATGGTTCTTGAACATGGGGGTAAACCAGAATATATTAATTGGGACTATGCTCCAAGATATGTAACATTACCATTAAGTGACTTACTTACAAATCCACAACAATATCTTGTTCCTAAAACAAATGCAAAAATAATAATGGATCTTGATATAAACTACGAAGAGAGTGTGTTTATACGAGAAACATTAGTACAGGAATATGATGTTAGAGATATAGCCCTAGTAAATGCCCAACGTGAGGAAATAATAAGTTCAAACGAAGATATAAGTTTTGAAACAGTTGATGAAATTGTACTAAAAGAACTTACTTCAATTCAGTCTGAAATACTTGATACTGAGTTGCTTGTTGGTATCTATAATCAGTTAAACACGACGTAAATATAACTATGTCTGATACAACGATTATCATTAAAGATCCCGTTATACAAGACCCAAGAGTTAAAAAACAACCCAAATTAAAAAAGCCAAACTTGTTTGCGGTTGTTTTGTTGAACGATAACTTTACAACTATGGATTTTGTTGTTTATGTTCTTACAACTATCTTTGACAGATCTGATGAAGAAGCACTGGCAATAATGCTAAATGTACATCAAAAAGGCAAAGGTACTGCTGGCATTTATTCATACGAAATTGCTGAACAGAAAGCACACGAAACAGTAACCCAAGCACACATGAACGAATTTCCCTTAAAAGTTGAACTTGACGAAATTGACACATGATAAACATAAAATCAATAACAGTTAAAAACTTTATGAGTGTTGGTAACGTCACTCAAGCGGTAGAATTTAACAAAGCAGGAATAACACTTGTATTGGGGAATAACCTTGATTTGGGTGGTGATGGCTCACGTAATGGTACTGGAAAAACAACTATTGTCAATGCATTAAGTTATGGATTATATGGTAGTGCATTAACAAACATTCGCAAAGACAATTTAGTTAATAAAACAAACAACAAAGGAATGATGGTAACCGTTAATTTTGAAAAAAACGGTCATGAATATACCATAGAACGTGGGCGGAAACCAAACATTTTTAAGTTTGTTGTAGATAATAAAGACTTGCACGATGATGAAACTGATGAAATGCAAGGCGAAGGCAGATTAAGCCAACAACAAATAGAAAACGTACTAGGAATGAATTTGGGTATGTTTAAACAAATTGTTGCACTAAACACATATACTGAACCGTTCTTAGCACTAAAAGCAAACGATCAACGTGATATTATTGAACAACTGTTAGGTATTACGCAATTATCTGAAAAGGCCACCATACTTAAAGAGTTAGTAAAAGAAAACAAAGAAAGCATAAAAGAAGAAGAGTTTAGAATAAAAGCAGTTAAAGATGCAAACGAAAAAATACACGAATCTATTAAAGACTTGGAACGACGAAGTGCAATATGGGCTAGGGGGAAAGAAAAAGAAATACAGGACACTAAACTTGGTTTAAAACGATTAGAAAATATAGACATTGAAAAAGAGGTTACTCAGTGGAAAAAACTAGAAGAATTTAATGAGTGGCTTACTGAGAAAACAAACACTAAAAAAGAACTTGCACTTGCAAAGAGAACCCTTGATGATAGTTGTGTTATTTTAGAAACATTAGTTGTAGAAGATACTGCATTAGAAAATCAAACATGTCCAACGTGTAATAGAGAGTGGGATGATCCAGACCATAAAGCATTACATAAAAGTAAAAGCGAACAACTAACAAAACAAAAAGAACTAGTAGACAAGTATAAAGAAGAACACAACACAATACACGAAACATACGAAGGGCTTGGCGTTAGCCGTGATAAACCCTCAGTACATTATACAAGTTTAGAAAATGTTTATGAACATAAGAATTCACTAAAAAACTTAAAAGAAAAACTTAAAGAAAAAGAAGCAGAAGAAGATCCGTATGTTGAACAAATAGAAAGTATGAAAGATAATGCATTACAAGAAGTTTCATATGATTATCTTAATGAGCTTGATCGATTAAAGGAACATCAAGAGTTTTTATTTAAATTGCTAACAAACAAAGATTCATTCATACGCAAGAAAATTATAAACCAAAACTTAGTATATCTTAATCATAGACTTGATCATTACCTTAGAAAATTAGGATTACCACATGAAGTAAAATTTTTAAATGATTTGTCAGTAGAAATAACTGACTTAGGTCGAGAACTTGATTTTGATAATTTAAGTAGAGGTGAACGGAACAGGCTCATACTTGGATTAAGTTGGTCATTTAGAGATGTTTTTGAGAGTTTGAATACTCCTATAAATATAGTTTGCATAGACGAATTAATCGATTCTGGTATGGATCCGAATGGAGTAGAAGCGTCATTAGCAAGTCTAAAACAGATGAGTAGAGAACGAAATAAAAATGTTATGCTCATTTCCCACAGAGATGAGCTCTACAGTAGAGTTTCAGAATGTTTGTATGTAATTAAAGAAAATGGATTTACAACATTTAGTGTAGAAAAAGAATATGCGATGGCCGCATGATTTTTATTGCGGCACCATTTGGCAATTATATTAAAAGCAGGAGATCTAATGTCTGGTCAGTCACAGGAAGTTGGACAAAAAACGAACGACGAGGTCGTTATTATCAATTGGTACGGAGCCTACGATATAGGAATGGCGTTTGGTGTAATGCCGTCGGTCTTCGTAATCCAGGATTCCAAAGGGGTATACAAAAACATGCACGTGGATCAGTCTTTAGCATTGCGGCTATTGATAAAGAAGATTGGAAGTTTTTTTCGGAAAATGTACCAGAAGATATCGACATAGAAGTTAATTTAAGTTGTCCTAATATTGAGGAATTTGAACCTGATTGGGATAATATACAAAAACTAATAACAGGAAAACGGCAATGGTGTATCTTCAAGATATCCCCTACAACTACAACTACCGAACTAGACAAGTTGTACGAAGTTGGGGTTCGGCAGATACACGCATCGAACACATTGAAGACGGAGTACGGAGGGTTGAGCGGAAAGACTTTGCAACCCTATACGATGAATTTAATAAAAATAATGAGAAAACGATACAAGGATACAACTATAATAGCAGGGGGAGGAGTAACATCACCAGCAAACATAGAGGCATATTTGACATCTGGTGCTAATCATGTTAGTATAGGAACAGTATGTTTTAATCCGGTAAAGTTATATAAAATTTTAAAAAATGCCTAGTAAAAGTAAATCAAAAGGCAGTTCCTTTGAACGTGAAATAGCAACAGAGTTGTCAACTCTATATGGTGAGAGTTTTGTTAGAACTCCATCGTCGGGAGCTTATGTTGGCGGCTCGAATGTCGTAAGGAAGAAAACATTATCCGAGGGACAAGTACAGTCTTTCAGAGGAGACATAATACCTCCCGACGACTGGAAATACTTTAATGTTGAATGCAAATCATATGCTGATTTCCCATTTCATCACTTTTTACTAGACAAAGACATACCACTATTAGACGATTGGATAGAGCAACTATTAGACGTTGCTGAAGACGAAGACTTAAACTTACTAATACTAAAATTTAATCGAAAAGGCAAATACATAGGCTTTCAGGAAAAACTTTTGGGCACATCATTTACTACTACAAGACACATCATCTACAAACATTGGGCTATTACAGGCTACGACAATTTCCTCCAAAAAAACTCAAACTCAATAAAGTATCTTTCAATAGAAGGTGCTGACAAATTTAAACTATAGCCAACACGAGTTGTTAAATCAACCTCATTGAGAACAGGTACGCCTGTTCGGATCTTGAGTGGCAACAACTGCATTTGCAGGGTCGGTGTCTACCACAGTGGCAAACGAGTGAGCTCTCTTGACAAATTAGAACTCACAAGGCTTTACATGTTTCCCTCCTCTTGGATATGTAAAACTAATACAATAGTATTATTAAAGCCTGCGTTAAAGGGGTTTGTAATAGGCGTATAGCAAAACCGCGTCTTCCTGTTTAAGGTTTAACTATGAGGAGTGTGCAAAAGATGACGGAAACGACTTTTGTTACACTTAGCCAATTCAGGCTAAGTGTGACCATTAATTCGGGAAACAACTTAAAAAATACAAATTAACCGAAGATACGAAGTATCTGAAGGTTTGATGCGAAGCATCACTAACAGTTGTTTATATTGCCTGTTGTTTAAACTCTTTGTTTTTATTACCTGACAAGGCTTCTACCTTCTCGGTGTGCAATTCACTTAATATTTTTAATTCTGGTAAAGATAAATTCCAAACGGTTTCATAACTTATATCAGCATGAACAACAAACGTTAGATAATTACGTAATGTTTGTTTTTGTTGATCTCGTTGTTCTTGAAGAAACTTTTCCTTATCTTCAGAAAGTAGAAGCCTTATGCGAAAAAACTTGTAGGATCCAAGTTTACTGTTGATGCAAATTCGTGTTTACAATCAGTACATGCAACATTTATGGTTGAATCAACTCCGGCTTCATTCATTGTTGCCGCACATTCAAACAATTTGTCATATGATCGCTTAGTTAAGTTATCAGCAATTTCAGATATTTTATTAAAATCAGTTATTTTTTCACCTGAATTTTTATCAATTACATACTCAATCATACTAGTAATTAACTCAAAATTTTGTGTAAGTGTTCGTTCATATATTGCAGTAAGTGCTTTTATTCTATCAACATCAGTATTATTAGTTTCAAGTTGAGCTTGTTGCACATTTGATTCAAATTGATTCATTGCAATGATATTACGAGTTTTTAAATTTGAAGGTTTAAGATAAATTTTATACTTAGTAGTTGAGATAACATTTTCAGGAAGATAATCTTTGCTTTGCGTAAGCATTTTATCTAAATCAACACCATACTCTTTTACAGATTTGCATTCTGGACAAGTTATAGATAATGTATAATCATTGCCATATGTTGCAAGATAAGATCCACACATTATGGTATTTTGATCTGCCAATGGCATATCTATAATATTTGGAATCCCAGGAACAACATTTTCTAAAACACTAACCAATGCTTCTCCATTGAACAATGCATCAGGACTTTTAAGCCTTAATTCATCTCTTGCTTTTAGTGGAAAAACTTCAAGTTCACCATCAGCAGATAACTCTAAATTACCTGTATACCATTTGCCTTTACTAGGTAATGACACATATACACCTGGAGTATTTGGTTTTGACCGCTCTTTAGGTTTGGGCTGTGACCCGTGTAAATTTTGCACGGGTTCTTGTACTTGCGTTTCAGCAGATTTATCAGCGTCATGTTCAGCAAGTATTTCGCTCATTACATCAACTTTTGGTTTTGTTTTGTTAGAAAGTACTTCGTTAATTGAATTTATAAATGGTTTTGCCAATGCTTCATCACCGTATGTTGTTAAAAAATCGGTATATGCCGCAACATTGTTAGATTCTTCATAATTTCGTTTTGCTTCAACAAACGCATCACGTATTACTTTAATGGAAACAGCCATAAAAATCCTTTATAAATATAGTTACACCCTTATTTATAGGGTTAAATCTACAGTTAATTTGAGGAAGTAGAACGTGGCTGACATAACAATTGATCAGGCTGAATGGGACGCGGTACAAAAGAAACTAAAAGGCCTAGGCGAACAGGCTAACAAAGCCTCTGGTTATTTTGGTGGTCTTGGTGGTGCAATTGGTAAACTTTATGGTACTGTTTCTGATTCAAATGCAAGACTGCAATCACCATTTACACAAACAGGTAAAGCACTTGGTGATGTTGCTGGTGTTGCAAAAGCGTTAGCACCAAGTTTACTAGGTGCAAATACAGTTTTAGGCGATTTTATCGATGTTGGCGTAAAAGCCGGCTCGATGATGCTACAACATACTCAAAAGTTAAATGACTTTTCTACTACCCTTGCTGGATCAGCAAGTTTATCTATAAACAGTTTTACTGAACTTCAAACAAACTTATCTTCAGCAAATCTGACAATGTCAGATTTTACAACTGTACAAGCCACAGCAACAAATTTTCTTTCTAGTATGGGTGGAACATTTCGTGATGTTTCAGGGCAAGCCAAACTTTTATCAGATATAACCAATCAAGTTAATGATGATTTTGAAGAATTAGGGCAAATGGGGTTGTCAGTTGCTGACAAACAATCATTGATGGCTGAGACTATGGAACTGAGTCGTCAAATTGGATTGAAGTCGTCAGATGACGCTTCTCGGGCATCTCAAATAGTTTCAGGTGCAATGCAAAATATGGCTATGGAATCAAATAAAATGGCCGCATTGACAGGAAAAGATAGGCGTGAATCTCTTGAATCAATGAAAAAGAGAGCAACATCAGATCAAGATGTATTAGTTTCAGCGAAAATGATTGCCGATCAACAAGGCTTAACGGCTGAACAAACTATAAATTTACGAACAGGATTAGCCGCAGTACAAGAAAATGTAGCAAATGCATTTCCGGGTGGTATGGGTCAAGATATGCAAGCCGCAATAGATTTGGCCGCAAGAACAGGAATGGATTTTGAAACTGCTTTAGGTAAATTAAACCCACAATTAGCAGTTGCTCTTTCAAAGAATAAAGAATTTACTGATGGAATGGATGCTCAAGTTAAAGTACTTAGAGAAGGTGGTGAAGTAGATGTTGCTGAGCTTGGCGATTTAAACAAAAAGTTTGAATCCAGTGTTGATAAAAATTACCTTACAACACTACAATATACAGAAGATGGCAAACAATTATCAAATGACATGTACAATGCAATGGTTACTATAAATGCTCAAAGTGTAGAGGCCGCTGAGACTGTAGAAACAGACACAGCGAAATTAAAAGAATCTTCTGCCGGGCAAGTTGCTAACATGGCACAAGTAGCAAAAGATACATTAGCACAAGCAGAAAATGCCGCGGCAGTATGGTTAACGATGGGAACGGAAGTGTTTAATGATCAGTTTGCTGATAATGCAAAAACAATACGTGATCATCTTAAAGATGCTGGTACGGCTATTACTGAATCTGCAAAAGGCATTAGAGACGATTTACTTGGTAGCAGGACACTTTCTGCTGAAACATCTGAAGAAATAGCACAATACGTTAGCATGGGCCTGACTGATGCACAGGCAACAAAAACTGCCATTGCTGAAAGATTAAAGTTTGAACTGGAAGGATTAGGATATGGCAAAGAAGCAGTATCCGCCATGCTTGCCACAGCCGGAGTAACAGATGAGTCTGTAAAAGTAATGGAAGACAAGTTAAGAGCTCAGAAAGCGGCATCAGTAGAAGGCATGCAGGAAATGTCAAATTGGGTTAAAGAACAAGAAAAAATAACAGGAGCATCTATTGAAAGGGGTGCTGATGCCATGGGTGTACCTGTTGATGCATTAACAGCACAAGTTACTGCACAAAACAAGGTAATTGAAGCGTCTGAACAAGAACAAGCAGAAACACAAGGCAAATATATAGATGCAATGTCAGCACTAAGTTCGGTTGAAGCTGCACAGATGATGGAATCAGTTAAGCAGATGCAGTTAATATCAGCGAACATGGCAGATGCATCCTACGATACTTTGATAAGTGATGTGATTGCAGGCCAAGAGAACATGGGTGCTGGTGCAGAAGCCCTTCTTCAAGATATAAAAGAACAAGACAATAGTCAAGAAATTATCAATGGATTCGCTCAGTTAAATACGGAAGGTGTTAGTGAAGAGGCCGCACACCAAGAAACAGTAATCCGTAAGTTGGAAGAATTAATAGAGCTATTTAAAATAGATAGTACGCCTGCAGATAATTCAGGTTCATTTAAAGAGATAATTACTGAATTAAAAAACCAAACAAGGGCGATTCAAGAAGGTTTAGAATAAGTTAAATTTTTTAATTAAACAGGGTAACATATGAGTTGGAAAAAATATTTTAACGTACCAAGTACAACGACAAAACAACAGGATCCATCATCGTCTGGATATACTGAAGCAAGCAAATTTGCAAGTTGGTTACCTGAAGTATATGTAGGGCAACCAAATAGGTTAGAGCGTTACGGTCAATATGAAATAATGGATATGGATTCAGAAATAAATGCCGCATTGGATACAATTTCTGAATTTTCAACTCAGTTTGACGACTCAGGACTTGGTGTTCCATTTGAAATACAATATAAAACACAAAGTACAGAAGCAGAAGTAACCATTCTTGAAAAGATGTTAAAGCAATGGAGTACTGTAAATGAATGGGATAAACGAATTTTCCGTATCTTTAGAAATACTGTAAAGTATGGAGACCAGTTTTTTGTACGTGATCCTGAAACTTATGAAATGTATTGGGTTAACCCTGCGAATGTTAAAAAAGCAATTATTAACGAAAGTACTGGTAAAGATATAGAGCAATATGTTATTCAAAACTTAGACTTTAACTTACAAGCAAAAACGGCCAGCGAAATAATTAGTCACAATGATAATTACAATTCATTAAGCACAATGCAAAAAGGTGGTATAATTGATAGTACAAGTACTGCTGGTGGAAGTGGTAAAGCATATTTGTCAGGTTCAAATGAACTTAAAGAATTTGGTGTAGGATCTGAACATGTTGTTCACTTTAGTTTAACAGAAGGATTAGATGATGCTTGGCCGTTTGGGCAAAGCATACTAGACCCAGTTTTTAAAACTTACAAACAAAAAGAATTATTAGAAGATAGTATTATAATTTATAGAGTGCAAAGAGCACCAGAACGTAGAGTATTTTATATTGATACTGGAAATATGCCAACACATAAAGCAATGAGTTTTGTTGAGCGTGTTAAAAATGAAATACATCAACGTAGAATACCAAGTAAAACTGGTGGTGGTGCAACTGTAATGGATGCAAGTTATAATCCATTAAGCATTATGGAAGACTATTTCTTTGCACAAACTGCTGAAGGTAGAGGATCAAAAGTAGAAACATTGCCAGGAGGCGAAAATTTAGGACAAATTGATGACTTAAAATTCTTTACAAACAAAATACTTAGAGCTTTGAGAGTTCCAAGCAGTTACTTGCCTACCGGTCCAGATGATGGAACATCAGCATATCAGGATGGTAAAGTTGGTACGGCATTAATACAAGAGTTTCGTTTTCACAAGTATTGTACACGAATACAAAGTATATTAGCACCCTTGTTTGATCAAGAGTTTAAAATGTATTTGAAATGGCGTGGAACACAAATAGACTCGTCAACATTTGAAATAAGATTTTTTGAACCACAAGGATTTAGCGATTACAGGTCAATTGATCTTAATACTGCACGTATTAGTACATTTACACAAGTAAGCGAAATGCCGTTTATGAGTAGACGTTTTGCTCTTAAGAAATACTTAGGTTGGAGCGAAGACGAAATTATTGAAAATGAACGTGCATGGTTTGAAGAAAACGACTTAGACGCATCAGGTGTCGAAGCAAGTGATGATGCCGCTGGATTAGGAAATGTGGGTATTTCACCAGTAAGTGATCTAGATGTGGGTGGAATGGATTTAGAAGGCGATTTAGGCATGGAAGGTGGAGATTTAGGCATGGAAGGCGGTGATATGGCCGGAGCAAGTCCAATAACAGGAGCCGAGGGTGGCGAGCCAGGAGCAGTATAATGGAAAAATTAAAAGAATTTTATGACGTAACAGATGATAAAAGTATTATAGAATTGGATGATTTTAGAAAGCATAAACTGTCCTTAAAACACATCAACAAACTAAAAAGAATGCGTGAAATTAAGAAACTTCAAATGTCTCAGAGGCAAGAAGATTTCCAGAAAATTTACGGTAAAGCAAAACCGGATGCAGGCGGAATGGGTATGCCTCCGGTATGATTTTACCAAAAAACGCAATTTTTCAGCCCTTTTTATTAAGAAATTAAATAAAAAATTAAATATCTCAAAGCAACATTACTATCTATTGGAGTTAACAATGACAACAGCAGAAAAATTAGAAAAAGTACTAGAGTATGTCGTTAATGACGAACAAACTAAGGCAAGCGATTTACTCCACGAGGTTTTTGTAGAAAAAGCCAAAAACATTTATGAAAATATTCTCGACGATGAACAACCAGTTGAAGAGAATTTAGAAGAACAACCTGAAGATGACCCCGAAGCATTAGAAGATGAAATTGAACAAGAAGAAACTTCTTTAAGCGAAGAGGGTGACGACGAAGACATGGAAGACATTGCTGTCGAACCTGAAGGTGAATTAGATCCAGAAATGGTTGATGCTGAAGAAGATATGGAAGACGATCTAGGCATTAGTGATGAAGGCGGAGATGAAGAGCCTTCCGAAGACTTAGAAGACGAAGTTATGGATCTTAAAGCACAACTTGCAGATTTGCAAGCAGAATTTGAAAAATTACAATCTGGTGACGACGCAGAAGACGAAATGGAACCAGAAATTGAAGATATAGAAGAGCCAGACATGGGCGAGCCAGAAATGGAAGAAAGTGCCGAAGAAATTTATGACGACTTAGGCGAATCACATGACATGAAGAAGGCTAACGACAATCCAAACGACCCAGTTGGCGAAGATTCCGGTGGTAGCGGTAGTCCAGTTGCTAAAAAAGGCGGTTCAGAGCCTAAAGCATCGGGTGCAAGTTCCAGTGGTGGAACTTCAAATCCAGATGGAACAAGTGCTCCATCCTCACCTAGTGCTAAAGAAGATAATGCCGGTAACAGAAATGTTCCAGGCGGTAGTGCTGGTAAGCAATCAAAAGTAGCGGCACCTAAAAAGGGCGAATAATATATGTTGCATTTAAGAGAACATTTAACTTTTGAAAAAGCACAATGCATAACTGAATCTGATGGTAAAGATCTCTACTTAAAAGGGATTTTTATTGAAGGTGAAGTTCGCAATCAGAATCAAAGAATCTATCCTGTCAATGAGATCAATAAAGCGGTCAAAGCCATACAGGAACGACTACAAGGTGGTCAGAGTGTTCTTGGTGAAGCAGATCATCCAGATGATTTGAATATTAATATTGACCGTGTAAGTCATATGATAACAGAAATGGATGTCAATGGCAGAAACGGAATAGGAAAGTTAAAGTTATTACCTACTCCAATGGGTAATGTTGTAAAAACTTTGCTTGAAAGCGGTGTAAAATTGGGCGTTAGCTCAAGAGGTTCAGGAAATGTTGGACCAAATGGATATGTTAGTGATTTTGAAATAATCACTGTTGATGTAGTGGCCCAGCCATCTGCACCAAATGCATATCCTACACCAGTATACGAAGCATTAATGCGAAACGGAAAAAAAGGCAGGATCAGTTTAGAACTTGCTGAGGCCGTAAGGCATGACAATAAAGCTCAAAAACATCTTGAAAAAGAGTTATTGAGTATTATAGGGAATATATGATGGGAGAAAAAGCCATGCAAGACCTATTTAACGACGTGATGGGTGCAGATGTTCTCTCCGAGGAAGTAAAGACAGCACTTTCTGAAGCATGGTCTAAGAAATTAGACGAAACAAAGGAAAATGCTAAGGCTGAGCTTCGCGAAGAATTTGCTCGACGTTATGATAATGACAAAAAGCAAATTGTAGAAGCCATGGATAACTTATTAGGTGATGCTATTAAAGCAGAAGTTGAAGAGTTTATTCATGACAAAAAGACACTTCATGAGCAAACCGTTGCTTATAAGAAGAATCTCAAAGGGCATACAGGTATGCTTGATGAGTTCATCACAAATGTAATGGGAAAAGAAGTTAAAGAGCTTCGTGAAGACAGAGTTAAGCAGTCAAACAACTTCAAAAAACTCGAAGAGTTTGTACTTCGTCAATTGACCAAAGAGCTTAACGAATTCCATGCTGATAAAAAAGCATTAGCGGAACAAAAAGTTAAGTTGGTCCGTGAAGGTAGAAAAATGATGGAAGATACTAAACGTACTTTTGTCAAGTCTGCGGCAGAAAAAATTGATAAAATAGTTTCCGAAACAATGAAGACGGAAATGGGTCAACTTAAAGAAGATATTAAGTCGGCAAAAGAAAACAATTTTGGTCGTAAGATTTTTGAGACCTTTGCGGCTGAATTTTCCACTAGTTACCTACAAGAAGGTACCGAAGTTGGAAAATTACATACAGTAATTAGTGATTTAAAAGCAAAAATTGAGGAACATGCTCAAGAAATTGCGGAACAAAAAAATGAATTAGCAGAGGCTGAGACACAAATCAGAATTGCTGAAGATCAGAAAGAACGCCAAACAGTAATCAATGACTTAATGAATCCGTTGAGTAAATCTCAACGTTCAGTCATGGGAGAGCTTTTGGAAAGTGTTCAAACTGATAGTTTAAAGAAACAGTATAACAAGTTTCTACCTAGTGTATTAAATGAAGGTACAACTTCATCCAAAGCACGAAAGAAGCAACAAGTTATCAAAGAAAACAAGACGGAAAAATCCTCAGATATAATTAAGGAAGTTTCCGGAGATCGAGCAGTTAAAGAAGAATCGAAAGATTCATCGGAGACTGAAATTTACAACCTGCGGAAACTAGCAGGGATTTAAATGGAGAAAATAAAAATGGCAGATGCGATCTTTGAAAATAAATGGCAATCCGTAAAGGGGGCACTCTGCGAGGGTTTACAAGGTAATC
>VTLG01000566.1_pt1 | contig 51796 bp, 77 predicted proteins | sample 4694571 | NCBI WGS metagenome assembly VTLG01 (sample SAMN12604809, study PRJNA352737) | marine metagenome | biome: ENVO:00000447; feature: ENVO:00000209|ENVO:00000569|ENVO:01000036; material: ENVO:00002151; isolation source: viral sequences binned using virsorter ... | reverse complement strand
TAAAGTTCCGACTATAGAAGAAATAAAGAGAGATTTGCGTATACCAGAGGTGGAGAAGAAGTTTGACAGACTGGGCAGAGTTGTTGAAAAAAAGAATATTAACAATGTGCGAGGTTTAAAAGTCTTGCCTAGTAGGACCTCAATAAAGGAAGTAAACGCATAAAATCTTTATGGAAAAAAAACATGAGTTAACCTGTTATTGGTTAATATTTAGTTACATGGTTACATGGTTACGGCATGTAACTAAAATTGCATGTAAGTAGGAAGTTACTGTAATTGTTGGGTAAATCGGTTTAGTTACATGAGGTTACATATATGATATCGGAAGTTAATTGTGGTGTGTAAGTCATTGAAAACAATCGTGGTTACATGGTTACATGAGGTTCCCTATATATATATAGGTATAGGTATATGTAACCTATACCTATACTGGAGTTCGGGGTTGGGATGAATTGTTCGCAATGTAACGAAGAAATAGTAAAGGGAATGGAGTTGTATCTAAACACAGATGTAATCTGTTTGGGGTGCGCGGTTATGGAGTCAAATGAAAAAATGGAGGAAGACGTATATTTGTTCGCAAAAGAGTTGGCGGAAAAAACGAAGGAATATATCGAGCGTATGGATGTCGGCATAAAGGTAACGAAAAATGGTGGGTTGTATTACCAAGACGATGAACACCATAACATATATCATATTGTTAGTTAGGAGAGCGTAATGCCAAAAGTTGGTGAAGATCTATCTGTAGATCAAAGACACGCGGGGCAACGAAGACTAAAGCCAGTACAACAGAAGTTTCTGGATTTTTATCTGCATAGGGATATGACACAGACAGAAGCAGCAAGACAGGCGGGGTATAAAAACCCCTCTGTGTCTGCCGTAAGGCTGTTGCGTAATCCTGTGGTAGCAGAACGACTGCAAGAGATGAGGCTGGAAGCACAGGCCAAATTCGGGGTCAGCGTGGATAAGTCTGTTCGGGATTTAAAAAAGCTCCGAGATCAGGCGTGGGAAATGGGCAAATTTAGCGAGGCTATTCGAGCTGAAGAGCTGAGGCTTAAAGCATCGGGACTACTGATTAACAAACAACATGTTATTAAAGAGGACATTACCGCAGCAACCAAAGAGGATATTGCGAACAAATTGGCTGAATATAAGCGTTTGGCTGAATCACGCATGAAGAATGTAACACCAGATATGGTTACTATTGAGCATGAACAACTAGATATAGTTGAAGATAAGATGTAAGTGGGTATTTCTGGGGGAAAATCTAGCGCGGGGGGATCGGGCTTCTTCCTCGGGCTTTTGTAGAAATTGTTCGGGACTGAATGATCGGGGCAGGGCCTCTTCGGGGTCTTCGGGCTCGGGTTTCTGCGGGTTTTCGGGGGTATTTCTCCGATGACATTAAGAATTGTTCGTGTTGTCGGGGTTCCAGGTGATCGGGCTCTAGTACCAGTATAATTGTTCGGGAACTGAGCTACCCTGGTCGGCGCAGCAACTCGGCGCGTCAGGCTGATCGGGGTAAAATAAGTACAATTGTTCGGGATCGGGGTTGACTGAGCCCCTAATCGGGGTCATTCTAACGATCCTCCCTTAGAAGAACTGCCCCAGTAATTTAGGTTACTGGGGTTTTTTTGTCCCGTGCTGCGGCCCGGTTCCCAGTAACCAGTACAATTGTTCGTAAATGTTGCAGCAGGCAGCAGCAGGCAGCCTCCTGGTCGAGCCCCAAAAAAAAATAAAAAAAGTTTATTTTACCTCTTGCATGTTGTGCATTCATTGCTTATATTAATATCACTAACAACGAATGGAGGCACAAAGTGCAATACGATTTTACAACACAAGCACAAGTTAGATCCGCTTTTTGGCAAGGTAATGAGCATCTAAAGCATTATGTAAAAAGCAAAACACAAAATGAGTACAACGCAACGATTAGATCAGAGTTTGTTCAATTTGTTGATATGTTGGAAAGAAATAATCACATCAGTTCAAAACTAGCTAATGAGGTGACGCTATGACGCTTAAACAGGCAGAGAAAAAAGAACGTATCCAGCGAGATCTAAGCGGTGATTTGCTTGAGATCAACCATGCAACGCGGAGGTTCTTCCGTTGCTGGCTTGACGGTTCTTATCTTGGAGAACCACAGTACAGAGAGAATGTAGAGTTCTTGAAGGCAAACCACGACAACAAAAAACGGTTGCGGATGTTTGTTATTACAGAGTTTACAAAATATACAGCGTATGATGCGCATTGCTCATATAGCTACGCGCAGAAGGTAATTGTAGAGACTATCAGCAGAGATAAACTAGACAAACTTAATGACTTACTTATTGAGGACGCTCTGGATCTAATCGCTGATTGGTTAGAAGAAAGGAAGGTGGCTTAATGATTTATTTTGCCTATGGCTCAAATTTGAATAAGCATCAGATGAGCATCAGGTGTCCCAAGGCGAAAGCCTTGGGCGCTGGCTACTTAACAGGATGGCGGCTGGTCTTTCGGGGCGTGGCCGACATTGAAGAAAACCACACCGACCCGACAGTGATGTTGCCAGTCGGGTTTTGGGAGATTACGGACGATTGTTTACAGGCGTTAGATTTTTATGAGGGCTATCCTCGGCTTTATCGGAGAGTCAATATCAACGGCATGATGACTTACCGCATGAATTATTCGGGGTATTCAGCGCCTCATAAATCCTACTTTGACGCAATCCGTCAAGGATACCATGACTTCGGGCTCGATGAGTCGGAGCTTTACCATGCTCAAGATTGGGCGGAGGAGCTGGAGGAGGCCATGTAATGAAAATTGTTCGGGTTATTCTGGGCTGCAGCGGGTGCTGCGGCCCATTTTTTTTGCCCGGGTCGCCCCCGGGTACTGGCAAAAACCCGTACAATTGTTCGTGTTACTGAATACTGGGGGTGCAGCTTTATCTGGCATAGCTCGTGAAAAAAAAGTATCAAATAATACTTTTTGTTGTTGACATGTGCGCATTGATTGCTTACTGTATATATACAAGGTAGGGGTAGCGATGACCGCCGACCAGTGATGCGAACAGCACCTCTACCTTGTACTAACAACCTTTGGAGGGCAAAGTAATGTTTGTTACTGAACAGGAAACGAAAAACAACTTGTCAATTATCTGGGATGCGTTGCATGACTATAGAGAGAATTGTATTCCACAGTATAACGACAATGATTTTACGAAAGATGAAGTATCGTATGACGAGCAATGGGATGAGATCTGCGGAGCGATGGCAAAGATCACAGAGCAACTCGGTTTAGATAGTGGAGCTGACAATGATGACTGAAGAATATGTTTACGACAGAGAGTGTGATGACTGTGGAGCAAAAACCTGTGCAGAAGTAGCGTTCTTTTACGAAGATAAAACATTTTGTGAAGATTGTTGCCCTAACGGATATGGAGATTGACAATGCGTAGATTTTGTAACTTTATGACGGGGGTTTGCTTCCTCGGTGTGATTATGTTGGCGGCAGTAGAGCCTCATGATGCGACAGCGTTCTATATTCACGCTGGGATGATTACAATTTTAACCCTCGGGATGGCTTTTTTCGCAATTACAGCTCGCAGCATTCGGGATTAACCAGAACAAATTCTCCAACTACCCCGCTTTGGCGGGGATTTTTTTTGTTCAGATTCCGCAGCGCCGTGCATAACCCGTATAATTGTTCGGGTTATTGCCAGTCGAGCCCGGGCAGCACCTGGTCGGACGGCGCAGCATCCAGGTGAATCGGGGAATTGTTCGGGTTATCGGGCTTCGGGGTTGTCGGGCTGCGGGGTTATCGGGGGTTCGCTGCCTTGTCCCAATGAAAATTTGCACCAATTGTTCGTAAAAATCCTAGAATTTTTTGAGATTTTTTTTTAAAAAAACGCTGATTTTCTGCCAAAAAAAGAACAATTGCTCTTGTTTTATGTGCAATCAATGCTTATATTATAAGGACAACAACAAACACATGGAGAATAAAAAATGCAAAATTTTAGATCATCATCACGTTTATCAATGCTTTTCAGCATGGTTACTAATGGAGCGACTGCTATTGAAATATCAGACGCAACGACATTTCCTATCAATACCGTTAGGGCAAGAATTGCTGATTTACGTCAAAGAGGTTTTGATATTCAATATGACGAAACGACTAAACAGTACAAGCGACTAAGCGGCTTTGCTGTTATCACTAACAAATACATGGGAGCATAAGACAATGTTTTACAAAACTGATATTGGCGCATTTGGTGACGAATATTTTTATTTTGCTAATAGCAGTGATTTGATGGATCACTTGCAAGAATGTTTTGAATGCACTGCTGATGAAATTAAGCATAGTGACGCATGGTTTTATGGTGATGCGTCTGCTTTTGGTGCTTTGTTTACTGTTCATGATGGCAACATAGACAAAGCATTTTGTGATTTTCATAACCCAAAATATAGCGTTACCAAATATGATATTGAAGATTTGGGACGCGGTTATGGTGACACTTGCAACTAATGGAGGATAAAATGGAGTCATGTGATAAATGTGGGACTGTCGTGTATGAGCGCAATCTCGCTATGTTTGGTCATAGGTTTATTTGCCCAGCATGCCAAGGATTAAGTGACGAAGAATTGAATGCATATTGGACAGATCAAGAGCAAGACGAATTACATATTGCTAATGGAGGAGCATAATGACAACAATATTTAGAGACGATATTTATCCTACTTTTGGCCATGAAGTAGAATGTGCTAATGGTGGAGACTCTCGCAATTGGTCAATTAGCAGATGGCAAGATGAGTTGAATGACGCTGGCTATACTTGGGTTAAAGCTGTTCATGATGGGACTGTTGAAGTTGATGTTGAGTTTATAATACCACCATTTCCATTATGTGATTCCGCTAAACAAGATATTGCTAATCTGTTTTCATTTATTGAAAGTAAAGGTGCTATTGTTGGCCGTCCTAAGCTTGGTGGTCATGTTCATATGGGGAATCGCTTGGTTCAAGGTAATATATCTGAGTCTGATTTTTGGCGCTCGTCAAAAAATGAAGTTATAACAAATGGACGTTATTACAATCCCACATCATCAATGACTGCACCAATGCCGCTATCATTAGTAAAGGATGTCATTAGCCGTTATGCTGAACACAAAAGAGATATTGACAGTATCTTGCCACGTTCAAGACGCGATGGGCAGAACAGTATGATAAGAAATATTGACCATGTTTCACCAAATGGACGCGACTATACAGTATTTATGCAAGCTGAAAATTGGCGTAGAATGGATGATATTTTAGGTGGAAAATTTCGCTTAATAAATATCAGTAATTGGTCGCGTTTAAATACTATTGAGTTTAGACAGCATCAATCAACATTAGATGCGACTAAGCTTTTTAATTGGTGTCATCTAATTGCTAATATGTTTCAACATTCTGATTGGCATCGTATGGACTATAACGCGCCATCTTCAATAATAGTAAACACTCCAGAAAACCCGTTTAGACGTGGTTCAAGAATAGGCGTTTTATATATGGCAATGAGAGTTGATGGTGGAGCGACTACACGCGATTTAATGAATGCCACGGGTTGGAGTGCTGATACAATACGCGCTCGTGTCTCTGAAATACGCAATCGTGAAGACATAGGGCAAGATGGCTTGTTATGTCATACTCAACAAGCTTATGGGAACTCATATGGTACTAGCCAAGGCAACCACGACTTAAACGGTTATGAAGTAGTAAGAACTATTGAAACACAAGTTGCTGGAGGTGTTGGTTTAATGCCCGAAAATAGACGTGGCATGACTTCAATATGGGCTGGCTTATCTGATACATTGTTTGAGTATTTTAATTCAAGACGCGAACAATTACGATAAACTCACACAAAACAAAGCTATAGGTTGGTAAACACCAACCTATTTTTTTGTGTATAGTTTGATAGGTTCCCTAGAGATAATTGAAAAAAATTGAATCGGGATGCGGGCGGGTATGGTATCCCCTAACAAATAAAATTTGACAGCGCGACACGCTGCGCCAAGTTCCCCACAAACAACCCCCAGTAAAAATAACAACCAAGGCCAAAAAAATTTTATAAAAAAATCATTGACAGTTTAAGCAACCATTGCCATATTAGTATTAAAGGAGAGTGAGATGACAAGATACAGATTAAATATTGGGGGAGATCCTATTGATTTTGACTCTGAAGGCCCAGAGGGGTTCCTAGAGGCTTGGCGTTCTGTCAACCTTCGAGCCAGTTCTGATGACAAGGAATGGCTAAGACAGGCTGCGATGTCTGCATGCGACTGGGCTGGAGGTCCAATTCGTTATGACAATGCAACTGTGTTTGCCAAGGACATGATGAGCAAGGGTATGCTGGAGGAGATAGGGTAATGCAAAAGGCGATGACATCATACAGCATGATGAAGGGTAAGGAGTTGGCAAACATGCGGTCTAAGATAGGCAAGAGTCAGGAGTCTTTTGCTGATGCCTTGGGCGTAAGTTTGCGTATGTACAGCTATTACGAGTGTGACAGGAAGCCCATACCGAAGACGGTTGAGTTTTCCACTCGTTATATTTTGTCAAAAAAGGATGGTGATATGCCCGTTTCCGGGCTTACGGATTTTGACAGGGAGAGGATTAGTCGATTGTCTTATGCTTTGAAGGGTATTGAGGGTTTTGACGACAAATCAGACAAGATTGTTCGTCAATCTGAAAATGAAATAGAATATCTGTTGTCAAAGTTTGACTAATAACATATCATTGGCTCCATGTATCTTTACAGAAGGGACTGGGCATGAACACTTTCATGGGGCCGATGACACCTCCACCAGCCGCACCTGCACAACCACAGGCGTTGGACATTCGCACAAATCCTAATCAGCGGCAGCAATTCAAACAGTTTATGAAACAGCGCACGGCTACCATGCCCATGACATCTGCGCCGATAGCACAGCCTTCTATGATGCCCATGATGCAGCCTCCTATGCCGATGGGTCAGGACATAGATATATTTAATCCTGTTAATTTACATGAGGGAGGCATTGTTCCGTCTTTAAGCAATTTACAGCAGCAAGCGGCACAGTTTTCCGAGCAGCTTCAAAGCACTGTTATGGGTGGTGGTGGTTCAGGCGGTGGTATGAGCAATCCATTTGTAGGCAACGGGCCAAACGGCATGTTTGGTTTAAGTCAGCCAGCATATACAGAGGCGACTCCTTTATTAGCTGCGGGTAGTCAGCGACCTGCGTTAGAATCTACTATTTATCCCCCAAGAGGCATGGAGGGGATGTTCGGCAACAACGCTGTGACAAATTTAGATCGTGGTTCTCCTCAAATAGACCAAGGTTTTAAAGAAGGTGGTTCTGTTCACCGTAATCTTGTTGAGAAGACTCATAAAGACGGTAGAAGGGCTTTATACAAAAACAATGGCAGTACGTTTGTAAGGTTTGTAGACGAAGATGAAAAACCTCCTCTATTAAGTTTCGCTAAATTCAAGGAGGCTCTTGGTTTTGAGGATGGTGGTTCTGTACCGCCTCGCAACACCGACATTCGTGGTCAGGATCACATGTTGTCGTATATCACGCCTGATGAGGCTGATATTCTGATGGCTTTAGGTGGATCTGGCGAGGCTGGCCCTATGGGTATTCCTGCATTCAGAAGAGAAGATGGTCCCGGTAGCGAAGGTTTCGGTTCAGAGGCATCATCATATGGAGGCGGCAACACTGGAGGCGGCGGTGATGACGGTGGTGATGGCGGTGACACTTATTCAGACATGGGCATGTCTCCGGGTCGTTCACAGGCACAATTTGGCACAACTGAATTTGCAGGAAAGTCTGTGCAAGAAGCGGAAAACATATTAGATGCAGGTGGTGGTTCTGATGAGGCGCAAGCTGTTCAGCAATCAATAGCCACGCAACAGGCTAATCAGGCAGCGCGGCAAAGAGCAGATCAACTTGTTAGAGATGCTGTTTCAGGTTCTGCAAGCGCAAGGCAGAGCCTTATTAATCAAAGACCTTCACAAGTTAATGAAGAGATAGCCCAGTTAAAATCAGACCCTGCCAATCTTGGCTCCGCTGGTCAATTTTTAAGCCAGATACGAAACGCCCCTACAACAGGCACTGGCATTGCTTCTGTCGGCGCTGGTCTTCGTGACACGAGAGGGCCAGATGCTGGTAGACTTGATTTGCTTGATATAGATAATTTGTTGACCGATCAGTTCACTGAGCGTGATTTGGTTACGGATGCAGGTCCTGTCGTTGAATCTTACGGCCCTTCAAGGAGAACATTAGGTGATTCACCTGTATATTCGTCTGTTTTGAACAATCCCATGTATCGAGACGAAAAAACCATGAACCCTGCTGATTTTGAAGCGCAATATGGTTTTGCTCCTCGCGGTGTGACAGGGAGTGTTTTTGAAACACCTAGCATTGGGATTATGACCCCTTCTGATGACTTGAACACTGATGATATGACTCTTGTGAACACGCCTCCTGAATTTTTGGGAGACATAGGCGCTGCTGGGCTGGGTGTAGATATTCCTACTTCTGCAGCCACAACCACAACGCCCACAGCCACAACAACGTCTGCTCCGATTGGAATGGATGATGAGTATGACAATATAGTTGGCACACCAGATTATGATGATCCTAATCGTGCAGGTTACTCGGCAGGGTTGCCTATAGGAGTAAAGACCATTGACACTCCACAAGGCACGTTTACTACAAATCTAGCTGGCACAACAGCAGCGCAACGTGCTGCTATGCCCGGTTACATGAGTACAAGGGATCCAGCGGATCCGATTAGCGGAGAGGTTAGGGCGGGTTTCGTCCCTGGCGCTGTGGATTTCGTGCTTGGCAATCCTGTAACACAGGCTTACGGCTTTGAAATTCCTGATTTAGCCACTGGTGAGATAACAGGCATGACAGGCCCAAGTAACATGCCGGGGATGATTGGTTCTGGGCTTAACTTTTTACAGGATTTATTTTTAGGGCCAGCAGAAAAAACGGAAGATTTGCTACAAAGGGGTGTTTATACTGGTTATGGTCCGGGGTCACAGATTGGAGTAGCCAGTGGCACTGATGATGATCCGCCTGTAAAAGCTCCAACAGATCCATGTCCAGATGGGTTTGTATTGAAGAACGGTGTTTGTACGCCGATAGACAGTGGCGCTGGAAATGATGAGGCGGCTTTAGGCGGAGGCGCAGGACAACCTCCACCGCCTCCTGCTCCAGTTATTGTTCCATCACCGCGTCAACCTGTTCAGCCTAATTTGCAGGGTCCAGTTGGTTATGGAATGCCGACAGCAGGTCAGATTAATCCGTTTGCTGTTAGCAGTGCTGGGCTATATCAGCAGATGTTAAATCAGCAGGCAGCAAATCCTATAAGATTGCAGGATGGCGGTTCTGTGTCATCAAGGCTGGATCAGGCGGCTGGCAATTTCTTGAAAGCCCTACAGCCAGCGGCGTAGTTAAATGGATGAAGCTTTTGATATTGCTACCGAGTTTCTGACTGATGCGGAGCTTGAGTCACTTGGCAAGCATTTGGACAAGTACAAGGAGCTTCATGACAGGGAAGATCTACAGAAAGATTTTTTAAAGTTTGTTAAGCATGCTTGGCCTTCATTTATTGCTGGCAATCATCACAAGATATTTGCAGAAAAACTGGAGCGTGTTGCAAGGGGCGAGTTAAAGCGTCTTATTGTTAACATGCCGCCAAGACACACCAAATCAGAGTTTGCGAGTTATCTATTTCCTGCATGGGTTATGGGGCAGCAACCAGAAACAAAGATAATTCAGGCAACGCATACGGCGGAACTGGCAGTTGGTTTTGGACGTAAGGTCAAAAATCTTCTTGATAGTGAGATTTACCGCGATGTGTTTCCTGACATGGAATTGGCTAGGGACGCGAAGGCCAGTGGTCGTTGGTCAACAAATGAGGGTGGTGAGTATTATGCGGTTGGTGTGGGCGGCGCTTTAGCGGGTCGTGGTGCTAATTTGTGTATTATTGATGATCCTGTATCAGAGCAGGATGCTCTTAGTCCAACGGCATTGGATAACATTTACGAATGGTACACATCAGGTCCGAGACAGCGTTTGCAGCCGGGAGGCTCGATAATAATTGTGATGACGCGGTGGAGTATCCGCGACTTGACAGCAAAAGTATTGCAGAAACAGGCCGAGGGCGGAGCGGATCAATGGGAGGTTGTGGAGTTTCCAGCGATATTTCCCGATACAGACAACGTGTTGTGGCCCGAGTTCTGGAGCAGGGACGAGCTAGACGGCGTTAAAGCGTCTATTCCTGTTGCTAAATGGAATGCACAGTATCTTCAGAATCCTACTGCTGAAGAGGGTGCGATTATCAAAAGGGAGTGGTGGAATGTTTGGGATCATGATGATCCACCTGTCGTTGATTACGTCATCCAGTCGTATGACACCGCCTTCACCAAATCCGAAAGGGCGGATTACTCGGCTATTACGACTTGGGGCGTGTTTTATCCTGACGAGGGTGATGAGGCTGCGATCATATTGCTGGACGCGGAAAAAGGTCGATGGGAGTTTCCAGAGCTTAAAGACGCGGCAATGCGTTTGTATGAGGAATTTGATCCAGACATGGTGCTGATAGAGCAGAAAGCATCTGGTACGCCATTGACTCAGGACTTGCGTAAAATGGGCATTCCCGTGTCTGGTTTTACTCCGGGCAGGGGCGCAGATAAGTTTTCAAGAATGAATGCCTGTTCACCAGTCTTTGAATCTGGTATGGTGTGGTGTCCAGAGACTAGATGGGCAGAGGAAGTTGTTGAGGAATGTGCGTCATTTCCTAATGGAGAGCATGATGACTTGGCGGATTCGATGACTCAGGCTATACTGCGTTTTAGGCAAGGCGGTTTTATACGCACTCGTTCTGATTACGAAGACGATGATTTGGCAACTTACAGGCGTAGCAGGGAGTATTATTGATGGACAAAAACTATAAAGAAAACACACCTGTCATGAAGCAGATAAGAGATAGATTGCCATCTCAATCTCCCGCAAGAGCTTTAAAAAAAGAATCTTTTGAAGACTTGCAAAATTATAAAAAGAACATTGATGCTGCTTTGAAATCAGGGATTGCAACTGGTAAAGACGCAGACTTTTTAAAAAGTATTAAGCCTGTTATAAAGCGAGAGATGGATTCAAGAAAAAAACCTATGAAAGAGGGTGGATCTGTTAAAAGAATGAACAACGGCGGCGCTGTTCTCAAAGGTCGCGGCACTAAATTTAAAGGAGTATTCTAATGACACCACCTATTAAAAGAACAGCAAAGAATAAAAAAAAGTTTGAGAGCTTTGGTGAGCGCACAAAAAGGAAAGCTGCTGCTGATAAAAAGTTTGAGGAATCTATAACTGCTGGTGAAAAAAACAGATCGGCTCTTAAACAATTAAAACGTGTTTTTCCAAAAGGATTAGGAAACCTCGTATTAGGCGCTGGTCAGAGCTTGGTGGACAAAGAGGGCGGAAAGAAACGTATGAAAAAAGGCGCAAGAAGTCTTGACACTGCCAGCGCCACATCACAAAGAATGGATATTAAAGAGGAACGAGCTAGAAAAGAACATAATGAAAAATTTGGTGTCAAGCGCCTCAACAAAGGCGGAAAAGTTCGCAAAATGCAGCAAGGTGGCGAAATTGACTCCCTAAGTGATGCTGACAGAGTTATATTACAAGCTCTTCTACAAGGGCAGAACAAGATGCCGTCAAGATTAGGCGGTGAATCTGGTAGAACTATGTCTGGCGCTGACAGAGCAAGAATTGGCGCTCTCGTGGGCAGAGGCAGTGGGATAAGAAAATCTCCTAGTTCCTCCATTTCTGACGCTGATAGACAGAGAATTATGGATGCGATGGCGATGGGCATGGAAGATGGCGGCGCAGTGCCTAAAAAGTTCAAAGGCTTTTCCAAGTTGCCTGAAGATGTACAGCAGAAGATGAATCCTGCGGCAGCTGCCAAGTACGAAGATGGTGGCGAAGTTCGTGGCATGGGCAGGGCTTATATGGGTGCGCCCAGAAAGGCTAAGATAAGGTAATGGGAAAACTTAAAAGCGAGACTCAAGGCGAAATTGACGACTTTTTATCAGATCTTGACGAAAGCCAAGTTGAAATTTTTAAGTCTTTACTCGGATCTGAAAATGATCTTCAGTCTATGTTTAACGCCATGAGGAAGATGCAATCTAAAGAATATAATGCTGGCGGCGCTGTTGACTCTGATGGATCTTCTAAAATAAATATCAACATTACCCTTAATATGGGCAAGAGTTCAGAGATGAACCCTCTAGATGATGGGAACCAGCGAGATATTATGTGATGTTGTTTAACTTTGGTGTTATAATTGTGAGGAGGCTGGCTTCTGGCTTTGCGGTCATGATTACTGCCCTTCTCATGGCTGCGCCGAAGTCAGCCTCACCAAAATGGAGATTAAATGGCTGATGATCAGGGAATCATGGGTGCTTTTTCTGCTCCAACTATGAGCAGTCAGATGTTTGACGCTCTTTCCGACAAAACAAATATGTTTGAAGATCCTATGGGTAGCGAGACTTTAGGTGCGGTAAATCGTGCCATTGTTAGCGCACCGATTGACGCTATTGACCTTATGGGCCGCGTTGGAGAAACTGCTTTGCGTGGTATGGCTTCAGGTGCGGGGAAAATAGCTGAAACATTTGGCATGGATAGGTCTTCTGCTAACAGACTGAAAAGGGATGTTTATGGTCTTGGTATTGCTGCTGGAATTGTTGCGCCGATGGCTGGGATTCGTCCACGAGGCAAGTCAAATAAGACGTTGGTCCTTGAGGCGCAAAAAGACAAGGTAAAATCACCAGTTGCCAAGCAAAAGCTTGATGAGGACATTGAGTTTGAAGCAATTGATGATGCCTTAAAGGATGCCAACTTAGATTTAGATGAAACTTTAAATATTCAATCCAACGTCAGCGCAACAGAGCGAACATTGGATACCAGTGATTTTAGTGATATTTTACAGAATGAATTTGCCATAGCTAGAGACTCTGGGAAGTCTCGTGGCGAAGCCATGATTGATGCTATGCAAAATACAGAAAAAGCCATGTCTGATATGAACATGATGGACGTTGTTATTGATCGTTCTATTCAAAATAAGATTTTTAAACGTCTTGATGAGGATTATAAGTTTGATGTGAGTGGGGCTGTTAAACGGCGTGAAAAAGCGGCTGCTAATCAGTCAGCTTTGCGTTCTCAGGCAAATCAAGCTAGAATGGCGAATCAACCTCGTATTAGCGTTGAAGATGCTATTAGGCAGCAACAGGAATTAATTAATTTTGGCATACCGCAACCAGCACCGCAGAGGCCAAGATTTACCGTTATTGAAGGCGGAAAGGATTAAACATGGCTATTGAAAAAGGCATAGGGTCAGAAGAGGCAACAACGCCTCAAGAACAGGCTGAAATTGATGTGATAGAATTTCCTGTGCAGCCTAATGTCATGCAAATGGATGACGGTTCAGCCATTGTTGGTGAAATAGTTGAAGAAATGGCTGTTGCTCAAGACATTCCTTTTGACGCGAACCTTGCAGAATATATGGACGATGGTGATCTAGGAACCATTGCTTCTGATATTTCCAATGACGTTGATGATGACATTGCTTCTCGTCAAGATTGGGAAGAGTCATACAAGAGGGGCATTGATCTGCTTGGCATGAACTATGAGGACAGAAGCCAGCCTTTTGAGGGTGCTACTGGTGTTGTTCATCCATTGCTTGCGGAGTCAGTAACACAGTTTCAGGCACAGGCTTATCGTGAGATGCTTCCATCTGGTGGCCCTGTACGCACACAGACTATGGGCGCAGAGACTCCAGAGCTTGTGCAACAGGCAAACCGTGTAAAAAACTATATGAACTACATGATTACTTATGAAATGGAAGAGTACGATCCTGAAACAGATCAAATGCTTTTTTATTTACCAATTGTAGGATCAACTTTTAAAAAGGTGTATTTTGACCCACTTATGCAAAGAGCCGTCAGCAAATTTGTACATGCTGAAGATCTTGTTATACCTTATGGCGCGACTGATTTACTTACTGCGCCGCGTATTACACATATTATTCGCATGGACAAGAACGAAGTCCTGAAGCTACAGCTCACAGGGTTTTATAAAGAAGTTGATCTGCCAAGTGGTTCCATTACCACCGAAAACAACACAAGCGTTCAAGAAGCTATTGATGACGCACAAGGCGTACAATTATCTGGATCTGGTTCAGAGGAGCTTATTCTTCACGAAGTCCACACATCTTTGGATTTAAAAGGTTTTGAACATCTTGATGTTGAAGGTGAGGAAACAGGATTAAAGATTCCTTATGTAATCACAATATTGGAAAAAACTGGAGAGATTTTATCTATTCGGCGCAATCATGATGAGATGGATCCGTTAATGCGGCGCAAGCCATATTTTGTGCATTACAAGTTTCTCCCCGGCCTTGGATTCTACGGTTTTGGATTGACTCACATGATTGGTGGTCTGTCTCAAGCGTCAACAAGTATTTTACGTCAGTTAATTGATGCTGGAACACTATCAAATCTTCCTGCTGGCTTCAAAGCTCGTGGCGCTCGTATTCGTGATGAAGATGAGCCGCTTCAACCTGGTGAATTTAGAGATATAGACTCTGCTGGCATGGATATACGTCAATCTATCATGACTTTGCCGTTTAAAGAGCCTTCGCAGACCCTGTATAGCCTCTTAGGAGGGCTTGTAGAGGCTGGTAGGCGGTTCGCGTCTATGGCAGACATGAAAATAGGCGAAATGGGCGGAGACACGCCTGTAGGGACTACAATGGCGATTATGGAGCGTGGCACGAAAGTCATGTCGGCTATCCATAAGCGTTTGCATTATGCACAAAAACAGGAATTTAAAATTTTAGCTAATATTTTTGCTAGAAACCCAGCTCCTGTATATCCGTATGCTACTCCTGGGGCTCCTCCAGAAATTATGCAACAGGATTTTGATGATCGTGTTGATGTTTTGCCTGTATCTGACCCGAATATTTTTTCCATGTCACAAAGAATTGCCTTGGCGCAGACACAGTTACAACTTGTCCAGTCAAATCCAGAGGTTCATGGCGGAACTCAGGGTTTATATCAGGCATATAGAAAAATGTACGAAGCTCTTGGTGTGACGAATATTGATTCCGTTTTGCCACAACCACCGCAACCACAACCCATGAACCCTGCTAAAGAAAATCAGGAAGCCATGCGTGGACAAAGGTTACAGGTATTTCCAGATCAAAATCATCAAGCGCATATCGAGTCTCATTTGGCTATTTTATCTACACCAGTGGCGCAAGCCAATGCGACTATTGTTATGACCCTGCAAGGTCATATACAAGAGCATATTGGTATAATGGCTGAAATACAGGCTCAACAAGAAATTATGGCGCAACTTGATCCAGAAGCTCAAATGGTTCTTCAGCAGAATCCACAGATGGCTCAACAGCTTCAAGGAGAAATAGCAAATAAAGCTGCGGAATTAATTGGTGAATTAACTGAACAGTTTGCACAAGCTGTATCTCCTGCTGATAATGTTGATCCTCTAGTTGCAATTAGGCAACAAGAACTCTCTTTGCGCGGTGCAGAAATACAGCAAGACGCAGAGCAGTTTGAATCAAAACAACAACTTGAACGTGAAAAAGAAAGAAACGATGCTCTCATTGCTCAACAGCGTCTTGATTTAACCGAAGAAGCTACCTCAGAAAAAACTCGTGTAGCTGAAGAGAGAATACAAACGCAGCGAGATATAGCCGCTGCTAATTTACAAAGGAGAATGTAATGTCTGCAAGTTCTGTACGTTCAAAATTTATGGAAGTAGAAAAAGAAAAAAAACGCCAAAGGCGTTTGATGAAGGAGAATGTCTATTCTGCGGGTAGAGTTGTGCAATCCCCTGTTCAGGAAGTAGCGCCTGTTGTCGAGCCAGTTCCAGTTGTTGAAGAGGCTGCTCCTGTACAACAAAGCCCATTGAAAAAAATGTTTACAAAAAAAGCGTCTGCGAAAAAAGCGTCTACAAAAAAAGCCGTAGCTAAAAAGGCAAAGTAATGACAGACAAAAAAGAAACACCTCCTCTGCAAGATGTTTTAGCTGGCCTTTCAGAAGAACAGTTAAAAATAATGATGGAGGCTGTAAAGGCGGGTGAGAAAGGTTTTAAATATGATACGAAAACTGGTCAACATGATTTTGGCTTTAATAAAGGAGGCAAGGTCTGCCGTGGTCAAGGCCGTGTCTCGCGTAAAAGAAAGTTTAAAACGTACTAATGGTTAAAACGCTCTCTGAAGATTCTAGGTTTAATAAATTTGACCTTGATAATGACGGGACCGTGACAGACGAAGAGATTGCTCACGCCAAGGATATGCTTGAGTTAGAACTTCGTGAAGAGAAAGCAGATGCCCAAAAAAGAATGGCTTGGGTAGCTGTGGTCAGCATGGTTAGCTTTGCTTTGTTACCGTTAGTTCCAATAATACCAGAAAGCAGATTGCAGTTTTTAGCAAGTTTAAGTGATATGTTGTTTCTTAGCCAAGCATCTATTGTAGGTTTTTATTTTGGCGCACAGGCATATATGGCGAAAAAATAATGTACCAGGCAATTGTTATTGCCTGCATGATTGCAAATCCACAGATTTGCATCACTTTTGAAGGGCAGCAATGGTTTGATACAGAAATGTTATGCAAGTCCAGAGCGTTAAAAATGGCAGAGGATGTACATAAATATTATAAAGGGTATAAGGCAATTAATTATAATTGTAGGGCATTACCAAAAGGGCATTTATCAAAATGAAAGAATTTATTTTGGTCATAAGTATGTGGGGGAATGATGGAATAACGGATCATTATATTGGTCAAATGGCACTACAACAACCTATGTCGGAAAAACAGTGTCTTTGGATGTTAGAAGATAAACGATGGGCAGCAGCTTACGACAATAAACATTATAAAATGGCTATGCACTGTTTTCCAAAAAATTGTGCAGGAAAGGAAAGTTGTGACTGAAGAAAAGAAAAAACCTTTTGAAGTAAATGTTGGGCAAAACAGTTTTGAGCTAGTGCTTCGTATCTTGGGTAATGAATTTGTAGCTATTAAGATTGGTTCGACCAACTTCTCTGGAAAGTTAATAGCTGGTTCAATCTTGTTGCTTTTCTTCACCTTTATAATGCTTGAGGTGTTTGGGTTGTCAAAGGTTTTGGGTGTTGAATGATGTTGTATGTTTTACCTTTGATATGGACGCTTTCTTTTTTAGGTGGTTACTTGTGGGGATGATGTGGCAACCAAGATAAATGAGAACACTGAACTGTCCATGCCCATACGCAACCTCATGGCGATGGTTGTAGGGGCAGCCATTGGGACATGGGCATACTTTGGAATTATTGAACGCTTAAATACTATTGAAAATAAATTTATCTTGATGGAGGCTGATCTAGGTCAAAACACAGAGTTTCGCATTAAGTGGCCTAGAGGTGATATGGGCAGTCTGCCAGCGGATAGTGAGCAGTATATGTTGATTGAGCATCTAGCAGAGCAACTTTCCAAGCTACAAGAGCAGATAGATGAAGGCCGCGCACCGCATGACCAGCAACAAAAGCTCACATTAGATTTTTATGAAAAGAGAATTACAAACATAGAAACCCAAATAGAGAAAATTAGAAATGGACGCAACAGTAATTAAAACCATGACACTAATTTTGTATATGGGCGGTGATGTTTCAGAACATACGGCTTATGAGCAGATATCTAAATGTTTGAAAGCCAAGCGCATTATTGAAAGAAACTTGTATAAAAAGTCAACTTCTATACGGTACTCTTGTGAAAACAAAACGGTTGAAGTATTGAAGAATGCAGATGGCACAAACTATATTGTGAGGATAATAGAATGATTCAGGCTCTCATAGGACCAATAGCGAACTTAGCTGGGTCATGGATGGAATCAAAGGTTGAACAGACTAAAGCCAAGGGTGCTGTAGCTAAAGCACGAGCCGAAGCAGAGGCGCAGGTTATGGTCACGGCAGCGACACACGAGGCTGGCTGGGAAAAGATTATGGCTCAAGCCTCTGATAATTCATGGAAAGACGAAGCATGGACTATTCTGTTTATTTGTATAATTGCAATGTGCTTCATTCCGTTTACCCAACAGTATGTTGAGGATGGGTTTGCTGCGTTGTCTCGTACACCAGAATGGTTTCAATGGGCTATGTACGCTTCAATAGGCGCGAGTTTTGGTATTCGTGGACTTAAAGGATTTAAGAAATAATGGACGCAATTACACTTGCGGAGTATTTATTAAAGAACATACGTCAAGACAAGGCTGATTATACACAGCGTCTTGCGGATGGTGCGATAGAGGATCATTCCGACTATCGGTTCATGGTGGGTCAAATACGCGGCTTGACCCAATGTGAAGAACATATAAAGACCGCGATGAAAGGCGTAGAGCTAGAAGATGGCTAAAAAACTATTCGTCCCAGAGAGGATGGCAAAAAAACCTGACATCAAAGCGGTGCCAGAGGCAATACAAAAAGGTTTTGATTCCAATGAGGATCAGTCAAAAAATGAACAAGACCCATCTGAATTAGGTGTGTCTGTAATTGATAGGCTTCCTAATCCAGTTGGATATAGATTGCTTGTTATTCCCTATTACATGAAACAGAAGACTACTGGAGGCATAATTATTCCAGAATCAGTTCGTGATCGTGAAAATCATGCAACTGTTGCTGCTTATGTCGTTAAAATAGGGCCTGACGCATATACTGACGCGAATAAGTTTCCTACAGGTGCCTGGTGTGAAGAAAAAACATGGGTGCTTATGGGTAGATATGCTGGAAATAAGTTTAAAGTGGATGGTTTAGAGGTAAGGCTCATAAATGATGATAATGTTATAGCAACTATCCTTGACCCGGCAGATATTTCGTATGTATAGTGTAAATAGGAGTTCATTATGAATGAAAATCAATTAATGGAAAATAAACCTGAAGAAGAGACTGTATCGGTTGAGGTTGAAGAAGCTCAATCAACTTCTGTGCCTGTTGAAGCAGAAGTGGATGCTTCTGAAGAGCAAACCAGTACAATTGTACAAGAAGATGATTCTGGAGAACTTGAAAATTACAGCGAAAATGTTCAAAAGCGTATAAATCAATTAACAGCTAAACGTAAGCAGGCGATTGAAGAGGCAGAGGCCGCTTACACTTATGCTCAACAAGCTCAAGTTGAAAATGCAGAATTAAAACAACGTATAGCTCAACTAGATCAAGGTTATATTAATGAATATGGTGGTCGAGTTGAAAGCCAGTCTCAAGCAGCGCAACGTATGTTGCAAGAGGCTTATGATGCTGGAGACATGGGCAAAGTTGCTGAAGCTCAGAAGATAATTGCAAAGCTTGCAATTGAAGAAGAGCGAATCCGTATTCAAAAATCTCGCCAAGAGAGACAAGCAGCAGCGGATCAAGCTCAACAAGCTCAACAAGCCCAACAACCCCAACAAATTCAACAAGCTCAACAGCCTCAACAAGAGATTGATTCAAAGCTTAAAAATTGGATGGGCAAAAATGCGTGGTTTGGCACTGATATGTTTATGACTCGTGGAGCGCAATCTATACATGAGATATTGGTGGCTCAAGAAGGGTATGACACATCATCAGATGAATATTATGCGGAAATAGATAGGCGTATGCGCCAAGAAATGCCGCACAAGTTTCAGGGGAAACGGCAAAACGCCCAGACCGTTGCTCCTGCGTCTAATGGACGGTCATCAGTTAAAAGTGGGCGGAAGAAAACGGTGGAATTAACGCCGGGACAGGTGGCTTTTGCTACTAAAATGAAAATTCCTCTTGAGCGGTATGCACAAGAGGTCGCAAAGCTGGAAAGGAAAGCGACATGACTGATCGTGCAAGCCGGGATTCGCAAACCCGTGAAAAACAAGCGAGAGTTGCAGATTGGCGACCGCCTTCTACTTTAGAAGCTCCAGAGGCCCCCGTTGGCTACAAACACCGTTGGATCCGTGAGTCTGTCATGGGCTACGATGACCGTAATAACATTCACAAGAAGCGAAGAGAAGGATGGGAACTGGTAAGAGCTGAAGACTATCCTGATTTTGACGCTCCTGTATTGGACGAAGGTAAAAACGCTGGCGTGATTGGCGTAGGGGGGTTGGTTTTAGCCAGAATCCCTGAAGAGATCGTGGAACAAAGAACTGCTCACTATAATAAAGTGACGCAGAATCAAATGGAAGCTGTGGATCGTGATTGGATGCGTGAAAATAATCCAAACATGCCAAAGCAAAAAGCTCAACGTACCTCTTCCGTGTCCTTTGGTGGGCCAAAGGGAGGGGAATAATTAGTCGAAGGAGACTAGATCATGGCGAATAATGATGCCGCTTTCGGCATGCGCCCTGTCAAAAGAGTAGGTGGAACACCCTACACTGGTGGGCAAAGCCGTTATCGTATCGCCGCTAACTACGACACAGCCATCTTTCAAGGAGATATGGTTGCTCAAGTTACTGGTGGTGGGATCGAAGTTCATGCTGACGGTGGGACTGTACCTATCGTTGGTGTGTTTAATGGATGTATGTACACTGATCCAACAACAAAGGAGCAAAAGTTTTCAAACTTTTATCCTGCAAGCACTAATGCTTCTGACATTATTGCTTTTGTCATTGATGACCCTATGGTTATCTTTGAAATTCAGTGTAATGCTGCATTCCCTGTTGCCGACTTGTTTGGCAATTTTGACATTGTTTATACTTCCGCTGGTAGCACAACAACTGGGCTTTCAGGAGCCGAGTTAAATGTTGCTGACGGTGGCACAGGAACAACTTTGTCACTCAAGGTGATAGACATTTCTGAAGATCCAGAAAACAGCGATGTTGGATCTGACGCAACGAATGTTCTATGCGTTATTCAAAACCATATATTCGGCGTTAAAGGCGCTGGATTAGCATAGGGAGGCTGAAAAATGGCTATTTCTCGCGCACAACTAGCGAAAGAGCTAGAACCCGGCCTCAACGCTCTATTCGGAATGGAATATGATCGTTATGATGCCGAGCATGCTGAAATTTACGACACCGAATCTTCAGATCGTGCATTTGAAGAAGAAGTGATGCTCGTTGGTTTTGGAAATGCAAATACCAAATCAGAAGGTGCTGGTGTTGCGTTTGACTCTGCTTCAGAGGCTTACACAGCACGTTACACACATGAGACAATCGCTCTTGCTTTTGCTTTGACTGAAGAAGCGATGGAAGACAATTTGTATGACCGCCTTGGCGCACGTTATACAAAAGCTCTTGCTCGTTCTATGGCTCATACAAAGCAAGTTAAAGCTGCTGCTACGCTAAACAATGCGTTTGACAGTGGCTTTACAGGTGGTGACGGCAAGGAGCTTTGCGCTACTGACCATCCACTAGCTGGCGGTGGTACTCTTCGTAACGAGCCATCAACTGCTGCTGACCTCAACGAAACATCTCTTGAGAATGCCTTAATTGACATCTCAACATTCGTTGACGAGAAGAACATGATTATCGCTCTTCGCGGTATGAAGTTGATTGTTCCTCCACAGCTACAGTTCATTGCTGATCGCCTTCTTGAGTCAACACTTCGTCCAGGCACAGCCGACAACGATGTGAACGCTCATAGAAACATGGGCATGCTCCCAGAGGGTTATGTCGTTAATCACTTCCTGACTGATACAGATGCTTTCTTTATCAAGACGGATGCACCTAACGGCTTTAAGCACTTTGAGCGCACACCAATGTCAACTGGTATGGAAGCTGACTTTGATACTGGTAACATGCGGTTTAAAGCCCGTGAGCGTTACAGCTTTGGATTTAGTGATCCACGAGCAGTATTTGGCTCACCAGGAGCGTAATAAGAACAATTGTTATGAATTGAAAGGGTGGCTGTTGCCGCCCTTTCTTTTTTAGTGTATAGTTTTTTAATTCCTGACAGTTGCATTGGGCGGCTGACACTAGCCACGACAGGAGACTCAAATGGCTACTACCACTTTTAACGGAGCCGTCCGTTCCGAGAACGGCTTTAAGCAAATTACTAAAAATTCTACTACTGGTGTTATTACTGAAAATTATTCAGTTAGCGCAACTGGGCAAGTCACAGCAGCGGCTTCCACAACAATTTTTCAATACAACTACATTACATGCCCACCTCCGATTACAACCATGATGGCAAACAGTGCTGTTGGTGTTCTTGCAGATGGTGATAAGTTTGGAATGCTATTCATGGGGCCAGAAGGTCAAGTATATCCAGCAGCTTGTGTTGCTGTTGGTGCTTTTGCGGCAACAGGAACTGCACCAATGCTTGATGGTACAGTGCCAGCCACTGACACTGCGACCACACATGCGGGTTTGAACCTAGCAATGGACGGTGAAACAACCGACAATGTTGGGTTGCAAATGATTTGTGGCGGTAATGCACAAGGCACAGGACCACATACGTTTACAGTAGGAACTCATTCAGGCTCTATTGATGCAACTTTTCAAGCTGCTGATTATACAGACTTTGATTGCATAGTTGTTGGTTTTAGAAAGACAGAGGAGTTTGCTACTGGCTTTAATGCGGCTATTGCAGCGGCATCAGCAGGTGATTTGGTTTATACTGACATCGTAGCATTTGGAGCGCAAGGCGACACCAATATTGAGATTCAAACTGATCTTAATAACTCAGGCACTTCTACTTCAACAGATTGCGGTGCATCAGTACCAGTTGATACTCAGAACCTCCGTTTGAAGGTAAACTTATCTTCTGCTGGCGTGGTAACTTATGAGTTGATTGTAAATGCAGTAGCAGGCGCAGGAACTTTAGCTGCACCAGCGACAACAGCAGCTTTCACATTTGATGACGGCGATGTTCTTGTGCCTTACTTAGCTATTCTTAAAAATGCCACAGCGACAGATGAAATCTTTTTGAAAGATATCACGGTTACTCGCACACCCGGCTCTTCTTTTGAAAGGCTTTAATTAACAGAGAGGGGGAAACCCCTCTCCTTTCTTGAAGGAGATTAGAATGGCAAGTGGAGATGTAAAAGCTAAACTTATTAGCGATGAAAACGCTTCTGATGATGATCGTCTTGTAACTGCGGCTAGGCCAAATACTTCTGCGACAATGGCAAACACAACCTTTGCAGGTGGCGGTGCCAGAAATGTTATTGTAACAACAACAGGCACAGGCGATAACGCTAAAACTTGCACAATCACAGGCACAGACGTTTTTGGAGATGCTATGACGGAAGTTATAACATCTACAAGCAGTGCTGAAGCTGTTGCAGGATCTAAATTGTTTTTAACAGTAAGTGCTGTTGAGTGTTCGGCACAATACGCCGCTAACATAAAAGTTGGCTCTGGAACTCTTTGTGCTGAAGCTATTCAAGGCAAAAATAGAAGTCGTTTAAAAGGATTCTCTATTGTATCAGGCGGAACCGCTGGTGTTATTAACTTCTATGATGATACACCTGAAAATGGAACGATTCTGTTTAAATCAAGAACCATTGGAACGGATAATACCACAGTTGACAGGACAATACCTGAAAATGGGGTTTTGTTTGAAAATGGTATGGTTGTGCAATATACAGTTGCGACAATTGACATGATGACATTTTTTCATGGCTAGAAAACGCGATAAACAACCGCCTAAAACAAAAAAATATTTCCGCTCCACTAAAAGTGGGGCGGGGATGACAAAGGCTGGTGTTGCCCGATATAAACGCGAAAACCCCGGCAGTAAGTTAAAAACTGCTGTTACTGGCAAAGTTAAAAAAGGCAGTAAGGCAGCGAAAAGGCGTAAGTCGTTTTGTGCTAGATCCGCTGGTCAAATGAAAAAGTTTCCAAAAGCGGCAAAGAATCCAAATTCACGTTTGCGTCAAGCAAGGAGGAGATGGAAATGTTAAATGCTAATTTTATAGCAGGAACTGTTTTTGTAGCTTTTGTAGGTGCTTGCGTCACAGGACTCACATGGATTTCTTCAACTCTTATTACAGTTGATAAAAACGTAGCTGTTATGGCATCAAAGATTGATGCTAATAATGAAAAAATAGATCAGCTTCATGACATGATTAGACCTATGTGGGAAGATTTCACAGGGAGAACATATGATGGCAATCTCGCGCAGTTCAATTCCGAAACAAATTTCAAATCCACCATCAAAGCGGAGTTCTAAAATGCCAAAAGATGCTTGTTATAGAAAGGTAAAAGCTCGTTATAGAGTTTTCCCATCAGCATATGCAAGTGGGGCAATTGCTAAATGCAGAAAGGTTGGCGCAGCTAATTACGGCAATAGCAGTAAGAAGAAAGCCAAAAAGAAGGCTACTGGTGGTGTTGTAACAATGAATAATGGAGGGGCAGTCACAAGGGCAAAACGACCCTCTAGCAATCCTAATGTTGCTAGAGGTTGTGGCGTTGTCATGAGTGGCAAAAGAAAAGCTACTCAATATTCATAGAGGTTTAGATGGAACCAATTTCGACTGCGCTTGCAGGAATCGCATTATTTAAAAGTGCAGTCGATGGCATAAAAGGAGCCATAGGGACAGCTAAAGATGTTGGTGAAATAGCTGGCTACATAGACAACTTGTTTGAAGGCGAAAAACAAGTACAGCAAAAACGTAACAAAAAGTCTGGTGTAGGAGTAGGAGATCAGTTCGGAGTAGGCAATGTTGCCAGAGAGATTATAGATGCTAAACTAGCTCAAGAACAAATGCAGGAAATAGCGAGTATGGTAGATATGCGTTTTGGTCCTGGCACTTGGAGAAGCATAGTAGATGAGAGGGCGAGGCGTATTCAGGAGGCTAGAGAGCAAGCTGCTATAGCTAGAAGAGAGCAAATAAAAAAATCGCAAGAAATGGAGGAGAATATAAAAACTGCGCTTTTAGTTATAGGAGTAATTATAGTTTCAGCAGGTTTGTTTTTTATAATGATGATTTCTATTGCAAAAGGGGCAAGGTAGTAGATGGCAGTAAGGAAAACCAAAAGTGGGTTGGCGCTCAAAAGATGGTTCAAGGAAAACTGGAAGGACGTTTCCACGGGGAAAGCGTGTGGGCGTAGGAAGGGTGAAAAACGGGGTACTCCATATTGCCGCCCCTCCAAGCGTGTCTCTTCTAAAACCCCCAAAACCACCAAAGAAATGACAGCCGCTGAAAAACGCAGTAGGGTATCGCAAAAAAAGAGGCTTGGACAACCAGCAGGTAAGCCAAGAAGGGTGAAGTCATTAAAGAGAAGGAAAAAATAACAGATATTATTGAGAATTGGATAATGACAGATTTGAGCGTGGTCGATCCTGACCTTGGGTTTGCTCCTTGTCCTTATGCAAAAAAAGCATTTATGGATAAAAAACTGTTGGTTATTGAGTGTCTTGATAGAGAGGATTTGTGGAAAACCATAGCGGTAAAGTGTAAAAATTTTAGTGACAAACATTCAATTATAATATGTTTAGAAGAGGAACCGTCACAAACGTATGAAGAAGTTGAAGCAGCCTGTATTGCAATGAATGAGTGGTTTGCTTACAATAAAATGGATGTTTGGTTGCTTGCTTTTCAAACAAATTTTACGATGGTATTCATACAAAGACTGTCAGAATTAGATGAGGCTAGTCAAAAGCTGGAAAAAATGGGATACTATCAAAATTATGACACAGAAGATTACGTTAATTTGATCTTAAACCGCAGATACAGGAGACATGAAAATGCCGGGTGCGAAAAAACAAGCTAGACGTATGCGTGGTGGTGGTGCAACAGTTCCTAAAAAAATGATGGGTGGCGGTGCTGCTAAAAAAGCTAGACGTATGCGTGGCGGTGGCGGAGTTGCCCCTAAAAGAATGAGAGGTGGCGGTGCGGCTAAACAAGTTTCTCCTCGCAAAGCTATGGCTATGGGCATGATGCGTGGCGGTAAGGTCAAGAAATAATGGCTGTTTCTGGGTCAACTGATTTTGAGCTTGATGTAAGTGATTACATTGAGGAGGCTTTTGAGCGTTGCGGTTTAGAAGTTCGTACTGGTTACGATTTAAAAACAGCAAAAAGATCGCTTAATTTAATGTTTGCTGATTGGGCAAATCGTGGTTTAAATCAATGGACTATCACTCAAAGAACTCAAGCCTTAACACAAGGAACGTCTAGTTATACACTTGGCGCAGATGTTATTGATGTTCTTTCAATGGTCATACAGAGGAGTAGTTCTGATCTTGCAATGAGCAAGATTAGTAGAGACACATATATAAATATTCCTTCAAAAACAACACAGTCTAGGCCAACACAGTTTTTTGTTGATAGGCAAGTTACTCCTGTAATTAAAATATGGCCCACACCAGAAAACAGTACTGATGTGCTTTACTATGACGCTCTAACTAGAATAGATGATGCAGATAACTTTACGAATACATTAGATGTTCCATTTCGATTCTACCCGTGTTTAGCGGCTGGTTTAGCTTATTACATATCTATTAAGAAAGCTCCAGATCGAGTCACTATGTTAAAAGCCATGTATGATGAAGAGTTTCTTAGAGCGCAAACTGAAGATCGTGACAGAGCCTCTTTTAGTGTAAGCCCTAATCTGCAATTTTATAGAGTAAGTTAATGGGTAAATTTGCTGTTGGAAAAGATGCTTATGGAATATCTGACAGATCTGGATTCAGATATAGATTGCGTGATATGCGTAAAGAATGGAATGGGTTGCTTGTAGGAAAAGATGAATGGGAGCCTAAACATCCACAGTTAGAAGTTGTTCGTAAAACAGTTGACGCAGAAGCTATTCGTGATGCTAGGCCAGATATTCAATTTGGAGAGGATTTTCTTGCATTTGTAGTTTATACCAATGCAGGGCTTGGTATCGTAGGAACTGAAATGGAAACTTTTGAAGTTACTGCAAGTTTAGGAACAGTAACAGTGAGCATAACATGAGCTATACATATACCACATTAAAAACTTCCATCAAAGATTACACAGATAACATTGAGACAGTTTTTGTTTCGCACCTTCCAGATTTTATTAAAAGCGCAGAAGAACGTATTTTAAAAGAAGTTGATTTAGACTTTTTCCGTAAAAATGTAACGGGAGCAATGACTTTAGGAAATAAATATCTTGCAGTGCCTTCTGATTATTTAGCTTCTTTTAGTCTAAGTATTACTAATTCTAATCTAACAGAGTTTTTGTTGCAAAAAGATGTTAACTTTATTCAAGAATTTAATCCAAATCCAGCGACTACTGGAACTCCCAAATATTACGCTTTATTTGATTATCAAAATTTTATTTTATCTCCTACGCCAAACGCTGCGTTTGATACAGAGCTTCATTATTACTATAGACCAGACAGCCTTACATCAAGCAAAGTTAATTTAACCGTCAGCAATGTTACAGGAACTTTTGCCGCTAACGAAACGATTACGGGTGGGACTAGCGGCGAAAGCACTACTATTAATACGGTTACATCTGCGACTGTCTTTGTAGTAACTGTTCCTATAGGAGATTTTACTGTTGGTGAAACAGTAACAGGCGGTACAAGCGGAGCTACTGGAATTGTTGTGTCAACGTCTGCCGACACAACCACTACCTGGATTAGTGAAAATGCTAAAAATACTTTATTATACGCCTGTTTGATTGAGGCTTACACCTTTATGAAGGGTGAGACAGACATGTTGCAACTTTATATTGCTCGATATGCAGAGTCTGTGCAAAGATTGCAGAATTATGCAAAAGGTGTTGAGAATACAGATGCTTATCGTGAAGGGTTAGTAAGGGCAACAAAAACATGAAAATAGCAATTATAGGTCTAGGAGGCAGCTACGCAGATTACATTTCAGCTAGAGTTGCCTCTCAAGAATTTGATGAAATTTGGGGTATAAATTGTATTGGAGGTATCATACACGTTGATAGGACGTTTATGATGGATCCCGTTTCAAGGTTTGTAGACACTGAAAACGCAGGTTCTCAGACAGGAATAGCTAGGGAATTTTTGGCTAAAAACACCGCGCCTATATATTCTTGTGTAGAACATCCTGATTTTCCAGCTATTGAACTATATCCATTAGAAAAAGTCGCTAAAGCTACTGGGGTATGTTATTTTAACAATACTGTGGCTTATGCTATGGGGTATGCCGTTTGGAAGAAAGTAGAAAAGATATGTCTTTATGGCATAGATTTTACTTACAAAAATGTAAATATGGCAGAGTCAGGTAGAGCTTGTGTGGAATTTTGGTGTGCCATTGCTATTTCAAAGGGCATAAAAATAGAGGTTGCTCATCGATCAGGTCTGTTAGATACAAATGTTCCAGATAATGAAAAGTTATATGGGTATCATAGATTAGAAGATCCTTTGGTCCAGACAGTGGAAAAAGGAAATATTTTGATAACTAAACAATCAGAAATAAAACCTCCAGAACCTATGGATGATGAGCCTTTGATATTTGGAAGACATGATAATGTCACTCCTTTAAAGGAGGCTAGTAATGTTTGATTTGAATGTGGGGACTGTTGGATCAGTTAGTATTGTAACATCTGAAAACGGTGGATTATCTAATGATCAAATAGCAGACATGTTGGCTAATAAACTTATTTATGTATCTGAAGATGCTCCAGAGCCGATACGGTTACAAGCGGAGGCTTTTAAGGACAGGGTTAGAAATCTAGCTCAACATTATATAGAGTTGGCTAGAAAGGAAGAACGTGCTAGTATTTGCGCCAAGGTTCGTGATGCTGGTCAATTGGAACTGGCAAAAGCTATCGGGAGACTGTAATGGCAATCGCACAAGCAATGTGTACAGCATTTAAGCAAGAACTTATGTTAGGCACACACAATTTCGCAACAAATGGTAACGCTTTTAAATTGGCACTATACGCAGAAGGTGGTGGCGGTAAGTCTAGCACTACAGCTACTCTTGGTGCGGCTACTACAGCTTATACCACAACAGGTGAAGTAGCTAACAGTGGATCTTACTCTGCTGGTGGTGGAGCCCTTACTAAAGTAGCTCCAACTACTTCTGGCACGACAGCATTTACTGATTTTGCAGATATTAGTTTTACCACAGCCACCATCACTGCAATGGGTGCGTTGATATACAATGATACCAACAGTGACAAAGCTGTGGCTGTATTAGATTTTAGTTCTAATAAAACATCTACTTCAGGGACTTTTACGGTTCAGTTCCCTACGGCAGATGCGAGTAACGCGATTATACGGATAGCCTAGAGGTGTAGCCTATGTCGTTAACAGGATGGGGAAGAGGCGGCTGGGGCGAAGGCGCATGGAACCAAGCGGTTCCCTTTACTGTTACTGGGTCTGCTGGGACTGGCGCGGTAGGAAATGTTGTTGTTGTACCCTCTATTGAGGTTAATGTTACTGGAGTTGCAGCAACAGGCGCAGTAGGAAATGTAAGTGTAACAGCAGGAGCAACTTTTGCTGTTACGGGTTCTGCTGGCACAAGTGCGTTAGGAAGTGAAAGTGTAACAGGCACGGCGACTTTTGCAGTTACAGGGATCGCTGGGACTGGGGCAATAGGAACAGGGCATCATGCACCTACTTTTTCAATAGGTGTGTTCCCAACAGGGGTTGTGGGAACAGGTGCAGTAGGAGAAGAAATTCTTTACAGACCAATTGTTCCATCACAAACACCTAACTGGTCTGGTGTATCGGTTTCACAAACACCTAACTGGATAGACATAGCAGCGTAAGGATAGAAAAATGACAAGTACCTATGTAAATGATTTAAGACTTAACGAGCTGGGTACTGGAGATGGTTCTGGTACTTGGGGAACAACCACAAATACAAACCTTGAACTTATAGCTGAAGCATTTGGCTATGGCACAGAAGCTATAACAACAAATGCTGATACACACACAAGCACGATAGCGGATGGTGCAACAGATCCAGTTCGCAACATGTATGTAAAATACACAGGTGCTTTAGATTCTAATTGCACAATTACTATAGCGCCAAATACACTAAGCAGAGTTCATTTTATTGAAAATGCCACTACAGATAGTGGAAGTTCTGGCCCGTATAGCATTATTATAAGCCAAGGATCTGGGGCAAATGTAACCGTGCCTAATGGTGACACTAAAATTGTTTATCTGGATGGGGCAGGGTCTGGGGCGGCTGTTGTTGATGCTTTGGCTTCGTTAAGCGTAGTTGATTTAAAGGTTCAAGATGATTTAACTGTAACAGATGATGCCACTATTGGCGGTAGGTTACTTGTAGACGATGCAACTGAAGCAACAAGCACAACTGATGGTTCCTTACAAACTGACGGTGGTTTGTCTGTTGTTAAGGACGCAGTATTTGGTGACGATGTAAAATTATTATCAGACTCTGCAATTCTTTCATTAGGTTTAGGTAGTGATGCTACTCTTACACATGATGGAACAACTGGATTGACTATTGCAGCAACGCCTATATCAATAGACGCAACTGGAGAGTTACACTTAAATTCCACAACTGGGGACATTAAACTCCAAGATGGTGGGACTGATCAAATTGCTTTTGATTTAGATGGCACTGCTGGCGAAGTTATAATGAAACCAGCGGTTGATTCTGATGATTTAGTTATATCACAGTATGATGGCACTGAAGTTGTTCGTATTGAGGATAACGCTAGTTTAGGTCTGGTTGGCAATAAATTAAATATTGCTAATTCATCAAGCGATGTAGTCATAAAACCTCTTACTGACGCTAAAGATATAATCTTCCAACAATATGACGGCACTGCTGTAATGACAGTAGAGGACAATGTTTCATTAGCCATAAACAATGATATTACTGTAGCTGGTAGAGCCTCTGGTCATGTAACAACAGATAATGATGGTAGTTTTGATTTAGCTGTAGGCAATGATTTCCAATGTACGCCTAGTGGCAACTTCACTCTGACCTTTACCAATCCAGCGGCAGGACAATCAGGTAATGTACTGTTAATTAATTCTGGCGGTCACACTGTTTCGGCTCACGCTTCTGTGGCAATTAACGCAGATGTTCTTACCGCTTTGACAACAGCCGGGACTTATCATCTTGCGTATTTTTGTAGCGCGGCTTCAGGTAACAATACTATTACTGTTGCCGCAACAGGAGCTTTGACTTAATGAGCATAATTAAAGCAGCAGGTGCAGGTGAAGTTAGTGGTGATTTTTATTCCTATAAAATAAACCAGAGCTTACGGTTTGATGATGACACTTCCCACCACTTGACCATAACACCCGGCAGTGATGGCAACCGAAAAACTTGGACTTATAGTTTTTGGTTTAAACACGGGTCAAAAACCGCTATTTTTGATCTTTTACTAGCTAATGGTGGCAGTGACCCGTTTTTTGAATTTTCACTAACAGCCGCACAAAAATTTCAAATATTTTATCACAATGAAACAATGCTTGTAAGCACTATGGCTTTACGGGATAGGTCGGCTTGGTATCACATAGTTGTGAGACACGACACCACACAAGCGACAGCAAATAATAGGTTAAGAATTTACGTTAATAGTGTTGAAGTTGATACTTGGGATACAAACGGACGAGCCAACTTACCACAAGATTTTGATGGTGGTGTAAATCAAGCCATTGCTCATTTCATTGGACAAAACCATGTGGGTGGGAACACGTTAGACGGGTACATGGCAGAGGTTCATCTTGTCGATGGAAGTTCCCTAGCCCCCTCATCATTCGGCGAGACAAAAGACGGAACGTGGGTTCCAAAGGAATATTCTGGCTCTCACGGAACAAATGGATTCTATCTTCCGTTTGATGACAGTAGTGCTATAGGCGACGATGAAAGTTCAAATACAAACGATTTAACAGCGAACAACTTTGCAGCGTCTGACGTTGTAAAAGACAGTCCGACTAATAATTTTGCCACCTTAAATCCTACAGACCCTTATAGTGGAACTATTAGTGAAGGAAATTTAAAATATAATAATGGTGCTAGTTTTAGAGCAGCAAGAGGCACGTTTCAAATCCCAACAAGCGGAAAGTGGTACTTTGAAGTTTTAAATACGGCTGCAACTAGTGGCAGTAGTGCTATTTTTGCAGGAGTAGCTCATCCAAATACAAATATTTCTGCACAACCAAACAACGGCTCTACTACTGGTTTTTATGGCATTTACAATGACAGTACTTTGGGAATATTGAGTAATGGCTCACAATCTTCAAGCACCAGCAATACAGTTTCAGCAGATTCAATTTTACAATTTGCCATAGATGCTGATAACAATAAATTATATGTAGGTATAAATGATAGTTATTACAGTGACGCATCAACTACAAATGGTGATCCCGGTGCTGGGTCTAACCCTACAGAAAGCGTAGATTTAGCAGGGTATCATCCTTTTGTTGGTGCGTACAGCAACACAGGCATATTAAATACTGGACAAGACCCAAGTTTTGCAGGGGAAATTACGGCTGGAACTGCAACACCTTCTTCTGGAGCAGGTGTCTTTAAGCATACACCACCCTCTGGTTTTATTGCCTTGTGTTCTGCAAATTTACCTGTTCCTGAGATTATTGATGGTAGTCAATATTTTGGAGTTTCTCTTTGGACAGGAGATGGTTCAGACAGAAGCATAACAGGGTTAAATTTTTCTCCAGATTGGGTTTGGACAAAATCAAGAAATGTAGCCAATAGTCATTATCTTTTCGATAGTGTTCGTGGTGTGTTAAAAGCTTTGAAATCGGATTCAACGGACGCAGAAAGCACACAAGCTGACAGCTTAGAATCCTTTACGTCAGATGGGTACACACTAGGAACTAATACTAACGTAAATGTCGCGGGGGGTTACACTTTTGTTGGTTGGTCTTGGTTGGCTGGCACCGCTTTTAGCAATGACGCTTCAGCGACAGGCGTGGGTTCAATTGACAGTGAGGGTGAGGTAAACACAACGGCGGGGTTTAGTATTATTAAATACACAGGAACTGGCTCTGCTGGAACTATAGCTCATGGATTGGAAGGTGTTCCAAAATTTTATACTGTTAAAAACAGGGATGACGCAGGAACGAATTGGCAATCATATCATGCTGGTGTAGCTTCAGACCCAGAAACAGATTATATATATCTAAATAGTAATGCCTCTGTAGATGATGCTGATGACTGGAATGATACAGCACCGACATCATCTGTATTTTCTGTAAAAACGCATAATCAAGTAAATGCTAGTGGTGACACTTATATTGCATATTTATTCGCAGAAATTGTGGGCTACTCAAAAATCGGCAACTACACAGGTACTGGGTCTTCGTCAGGAACTTCAGGCCCCTTTGTTTATTGCGGATTCAGGCCAGCATGGATACTAATAAAATGCTCTAGTCACTCCAGTACAAGTTGGTTCATTTTAGATACAACCCGTGACCCCTTTAATGAAGCCTTGCGTAGCTTATCCGTCGATGCACAAGGAGGGGAAGCAGCATACTCTGGGAACTTCCTAGATATATTATCAAATGGGTTTTCGGTGAGAACTAGTGGTACTGCCGTGAACGGTTCGGGACGAACTTACATTTTTCTCGCCTTTGCCGAAACTCCGTTTAACTATGCTAATGCAAGATAGGAGAATAAAAAATGCCGTGGAAGTATGATGGAGAAACTATAAGGGAAGGCAAGGAGTTCACGGGAACAGATGGCACTCAATACCCTAAAGTCTGGATGCGCTACAGTGACAGTGAAAAAGCTGCAATCGGTATAACGTGGGAAGACCCTCCAGCCAGTGAAGCTGCGTTTGACACAAGGTTTTATTCTGGAAGGCAAAGTGATGGCACGTTAATACCACGTTCACTTACGGATGTTCTCTGGGTTGACGATGATGGTAATGCTATAAACGACTCCCTTACAGGTGAACAAGGAAAAACAAAAGGTTTAAAAACAATAGCAATAGAAACTGCAAAAACCCAAGCCAACGGATTTCTTGTTAAACATGATTGGTACATTGTGCGTAATGCAGAAAAGTCAACTGCAATACCTAGTGCGGTTACAACTTTTAGGGATGCCGTAAGGACTTCCTGTGCATCAATAGAAACAAAAGTAACCAACGCCTCTAACCTAGCCGCGTTCATGGCTTTGCATGATGTGCCTGTTGACAGTGATGGTAATCCTACTGGTAATGCGCCGATCAATGACTGGCCTGACGAGATATAAAGGAGACACCTGTGCCTTTAACCAAGTTACAGTTTAAACCTGGAATTAACCGCGATATAACATCGTACTCTAACGAAGGGGGTTGGGTTGACTGCGACAAGGTACGCTTTCGTTTAGGCTACCCTGAAGTTATTGGCGGTTGGCAAAAATATAGTTCTGAAACTTATATCGGAACAGCAAGAAGTTTGTTTAATTGGGTAGCATTGGATGGTTCTGACTTTTTGAGTGTAGGAACAGAATCCAAGTATTATATTGAGCAAGGTCAATCGTTTAATGATATTACACCTATAAGAGCTACTACTACTAATGGGATTACTTTTTCTGCTACCAACGGATCTTCTGTAATTACAGCTACTGATTCTAGTCACGGAGCGGTGCAAGGTGATTTTGTTACTATAGCTGGCGCGGTATCTTTAGGTGGCCTTATAACAGCGGCGGTCTTAAACCAAGAATATGAAATAACTTCCGTTCCTTCTGCAAACACTTATACTTTTACAGCTAAAGATACTGCTGGCGCTACAGTCACAGCAAACGCTAGTGACAGTGGTAATGGCGGTTCAGGAGTTGATGGGGTGTATCAAATCAATGCAGGTCTAAATACTGGAGTGGGTGGCACTGGTTGGGGTGCTGGAACTTGGGGCAGAGGGACATGGGGCTCTGGAACTACGCTTGGAGTCACCACTTCATTGCGTATCTGGAGTCAAGATAATTTTGGAGAAGATTTGTTAATAAACCCCAGAGATGGGGCAATTTACTATTGGGATAAAAGCAATGGATTAGATACTCGTGCAGTTGAATTAAGCACAGTGACTGGGGCTTCAGACACTCCCACAATAGCTAAACAGATTATGGTTTCTGATAATGACAGGCATTGTATTGCATTTGGCACGAATACTATAGGAACGACAACACAAGATCCCTTACTTATAAGGTTTTCCAGTCAAGAATCTGTAACTGATTGGACACCTACCGCTACAAACACAGCAGGAGATTTAAGGATTGGTTCTGGCTCAGAGTTTGTAAAAGCTATTGAGACTAAACGTGAAATTGTTATTTTTACGAACAATTCTACGCATTCAATGAGATTTATTGGGCCTCCATTTACTTTTGGGATTCAGCCCCTTTCTTCTAACATTACAATAATGGGTCCTAATGCTGCTGTAGCAGTAGAAGATGCGGTTTTCTGGATGGGAAGAGAAAATTTTTATGTATATGATGGTAAGACACAACAACTGCCTTGCACTGTTAAAGAAAGAGTTTTTTTTGATTTTGATTTTGGGCAAACAGATAAAGTTTATGCAGGGGTAAATTCAGAATTTAGTGAAATTGTTTGGTATTATTGTTCTGAAACAAATTCAGTTGCTAGTGGCGGCACAGGTGAAAATGATCGTTATGTCATTTACAATTATGCCGAAAAAACTTGGTATTATGGAAATTTATCAAGAACTGCATTTTTAGATAGGGGAATACGAGAGTTTCCTTTAGCGACTGCTAACAATTATGTTTATAACCACGAATCTGGATATACTGATGATGGTTCTGTTATGACATCTACAATAGAGTCTAGCGCAATTGATCTTGGAGATGGGGACAGATTTGCTTCAATAAGCAGAATTATACCTGATTTTACTTTTAATGGATCTACTACAACTGATCCAAAAGTTGATCTTACAGTAAAAGCTAATGAGTATCCTGGGGCTGACTTTTCGCAATCCGATGCTAAGACAGTAACCAGATCATCTACCTCGACAACTGTTCCTTTTGAACAATATACGAACAAAGCAGATATAAGAGTTCGTGGAAGAGCTTTTGCTATTAAAATTGATTGTACGACTGGAGGCGTGAGGTGGAGGTTAGGCAACCCAAGGGTTGATCTTAGACAGGACGGGAGACGTTAATGGCTAGTAATGTAACCCCGTTTCCAAGACTTCCTACGCCACCAAGAGAAATAGATGTAAATTATTTAATTGATTTAGTCAGAGCGTTAGAAGTTGTCATAAATCAATTACAAAACCCGCAATTAAATTTTCCAGAGATTCCAAGTAGTGGTGTAAATAATACTTTAAATCAAGGGGATATGTACATAGCAGATGGTGGATTTTTAAAAATAATTGGAAAAACAGAAATATTTAGTGGTTCAGTAGAAGGCACTGGGTCAATAGGAACCGTAACAATAGCGGTTTCGTAAGACCAAGTACTTGTGAATAATGCTTAATAATGATAATGTTTACAACACGAACAATTGTTCTGACTTAAAGGATTGAATTATGGGCTTCCTTGATGATCTTGTAAAAGTTGCTCTTCCTGCTGTTGCTGGTACTTTTCTTGGCCCGGCTGCTGGTGGTTTATTTAGTGGCGCAACAGGGATTATGGCAAATCCAGCAGTGCAGAGCGCTTTATTGTCAGGTGGTATTGGACTTCTTACAGGAGCAAAGCCTAAAGATGCACTTAAATCAGCGTTGCTTGGTGGATTAGGGCAATCATTTTTTGGCGGCATGGGTCAAGCTGGGAAAATAGCTGATCAAAGCACAACTGCCATGTCTCCTAATCTAATTAACTCTGCTTCTGACCGTATGTTTATGGGTCAAGAGGGCAAAGCGTTAGACACTGCTCAAAAAATGGCAGCGGCAACAGGCGGTGGCGGCTCAATAGAACCCACTGCTGCCAAAACCATGTCTGCTGAACTATTGCAAGGTCTTGGGTTTGCAGGTGATTCAGGTAACGAAAATTTATTATTTAAACTTGCTAACACACAAGTTGGAGAAGGTATTCTTGCTGGATTGGCAGCGCAAGCTGCGGATTCCTTATTTGGTGAAGATGAGGACACTAGAGGAGCATTTGAGCGCCGTCCGTATGGCGCTGGAGGCCCAGGGGGTCAATTAGGCGGTATAAATTACAATCAAGGTGGTATGGTTCAATATTTTAATCAAGGCGGTATGCCGCAAAATTACCCAAGGCGCGATGGCCCTATTGCTCCATATGAGGGATCTGGAACTAAGGACGATGTACCAGCCATGTTAACGGCTGGTGAATTTGTTATGACCCGTGATGCTGTTAAGGGAGCTGGTGGAGGCAATATCAACACTGGTCTTAACAGAATGTATGGTATGATGGATAAATTTGAGGGGATGGCATAATGTCTACACAAACAGTAGAATCAGTACAACGTCTAGCCCCTTATCTTGAGGGGCTTGAGCAAAGATTGCTTGGCACAGCATTTGGTGAGTTTAGTGGCAAGGCTCAGACAAAACCTGGGCTTTTAGACAAGCCTTTAGGATTGCCACAACAACAAGTAGCTGGCCTTGATCCTTTACAGCAACAAGCCTTTGCAATGGCTCCTGGGATGGTTGGATCTTATGCTCCATTTGTTATGGGTGCATCTGGGCAGACTCTTGGCGGTCAAGCTGCTTTAGGTGGTGGTCTTTGTCTTTTAGCCAGTCCAGCAGCCGCAGTTCAAACATATATGAATCCATACCAGTCTACTGTTATTGACGAAATCAACAGACAGGCGCAGATTGGCAAACAAAAAAGAGCAGCGGCAGCTATTCAATCTGGAGCATTTGGCGGTTCAAGACAAGGCATACAAGAAGCCGAAGCAGAAGGACGTAGGTTAGCCGCTGTAGGCCAAGCACAGCGTCAAGGGTATGCTGATGCTATTAAACAGTCACAGCAAGCTGCACAGCTTATGGGCGGCATAGGTCAGGCATATGGACAACTAGCAGGCACCACAGCCGATTTGGGGCGGGTACAGTCAGAGCTTGGTCGTGCTGATCTTGGTATGCTTTCACAGCTAGGTGAAACAGGGCGTAACTTCCAATCGCAGGTTCTTGAGGCACAGCGTCAAAATCAAGCGCAAGCCGCTCAAGAGCCATTTACAAGGTTGGAAATTGGTCAGAACCTTCTTAAAGGCATACCTAGCGCGGGATTATCTTCGACATTTAAATCTGCTACCACTCCAGCTACCAATCCATTCTTGGCTGGAATTGGTGCATACACTGCGCTTCAAGGTATTAAGCCTTCTGGCGTAAGTGCATAGGAGAGCGTAGATGGTGCAGAAAAAAACACCGCCTTTTGGCATAGGCTCATACAATCCTGCAACTGGATTTTTAATTAAACCAAGACAAGTTTCGTATGATGATCCAATTGCTTCTGGCGGTGTTTCTACAATGACTGGTTCATCTATGTCAGACGAACTTTTAAATAAAATACGACAAGCAGCTAATTTACAACGTATTGATCGAAAAACTGCCGTTCCTCAACAGGAAACAGGTGGCGGCATTGTTGACGCTATTAGAAAAGCTAGTTTAGGAACTTTGTTCCAAACAAATCCTGTTCTCAAAGCTCGTATGGAGGCTGCTAGTGCGCCTGTTTCTCCTTTTCAAGAAAGTGATGAAGCTTTTGATTTAGCTTCCTCTTTAGCGGCAGGAACAGAGTTAGACATATTCTCTCCAGACTCAATAGGTGGTTCAGGATCTATAAGAATGCCTTTAACTGGAGATGCAGATGTTCCGGGTGGGGCAACTTTTGGCGGTAACATACCTGTAGATGAGGCAAGAATTGAACGCGAAGAACGTGGTGATTTTGGCGATGATGGTTTAATTAAGGATACAACCACTGGCGGTGCTGATAGTGGCGAAGAGGCTGGTGGGCTTGGTGAGGCTAATGCAGATCAAGCTCTTGTGTTTAGTGGTACGTCTAAAGGCGCTGGAGATCCAACAAAAACACCAAAGTCTGCATTTGAAGCAGCTTTAGTAGAGGCTATGAAAGATTATGAAGATGCTCAAGCTGGAGAAGACACTGGCACTAAAGACATTGATTACTATAAACAAAAATTTTCAGAGGCCACTGGCATAGATACATCTGGAAAGGTAGATAAATCACAGGCTTTAATGGCTTTTGGTTTAGCTCTTATGCAAAACAAAGCTGGCAAAGGATTTAATGTTGGCAATATGTTAAACGCAGTTGGAGCGGCTGGTGAAAAAGCGCAACCATTATTAGCTAAAGCTCAATCAGAGGCTCGTGCCGCTCAGTTGGCTGGCGGTAAATATGCTCTTAATCAAGTTGCAAAAGATGAGGCTGATAAGAAGTCGTCTATAACAGCAGCTCTTCAAAGAGTTCAAACTCTTCAAGATAAAGCCATAGACGCTCAAGATAAAATTAATCTTGAAGTTTTAAAAGGACAATTAAAAGCACAACAAGAAAGAATAAAAGCAGAAGGCGCTGTAAGAAAAGCTTTAGCTGAAAAGGGTAATCCTGATTTGTACACAGACAAAACAGAATCTATTCCATTGTTTGAAGATGCTCCAGATGCCTTTAATATCACTGCTTTTATACAAGATCCAAATGCTAAAGGAGATATACCAGTCAAACTAACAAATGGTTCTGAAGCTGGTTTAAAAGCGCAATTTAACGCATCTGAGCGAGCTTTAAGCAAGGCAGAAAAAGAGCTTACAAGATTAACAAATATAGTTTCAAAACAAGGTATTACTACACAACAACAAATTGCCGCCTACTTAAACAGCTTCGGAAGAGGCCTTGGAATAAATGTGGATCAAAGTTTGGATCCTGTGGCAGAAGCCAAAATCATTCTTAAAAGAATAGCAACACAACAAGCTCCTGAAATACTTGGAGAGTCTGGTAAAACAATTTCTGATGCTGACAGAGAAAGAGTTCAAGAAATTGTTGGAAAAATTGGACTTTTAGCAGACGCAGATCCTCAAGTTATTATGACAAAATTAAAGTCTGTTTATGGACTTATTGTAGAGTCTGGCAGAAACAATTTAGATACAGCATACAACAAGCTTCATGCTATGGGATATGATTACGGACCCTTCGCACAACAACAGCAACAACAAAGCGGTACATTTACTCCAAGCACTCAACAGCAGAAAATTCTAGGCAAATACGGAATTTAAAAAGGCATATAATATGGCAACTATGGAACAGCTTGTTAATGCGTTGGAAAAAGCAGATGCTGCTGGAAACACTCAAGACGCTCAAGCTATTGCTGAAATGATTAAAGAAGCGAGAGGTCAACAACAACCATCACAGTTTGTTGGCAGACGCAGATCATTTGATGACATAGCATCAGCAATAGAAAGTAGAGAAAAAGACGAACAATTGTTCGATACTAAATCTGGTATAAAAGATGCTGGGTTTCGTGCTGCTTTGTCTTTTGCTGAAACAACGGCAGAAGAAGATGCCATACTTAAACAAAGGTATAATTTTGCCGAAGGCGACTTCACTCGTGACAAACGTGGTAGACTTGCCATTACAAAATCTGGCGGTCAAAAATTGGGTATTGACTTGGAGAAAGATACACTCGTGGACGAAACGGGTTTTTCCCGCTATGACTTTGCTGACTTAACTGGCATAGCTCCAGAGCTTGTGGGGGGCGTAGGTGGCGCTATCGCTGGTTTGCCTTTAGGTCCTGCTGGTGTGATAGGTGGTTCTGTTGTTGGGACTATGGGCGGTGCTGGCCTTGAGGAATCTATTGAGGCAATACTTGGAGTCTCTAAGCAAAGTGGCGCAGAGATAGCAAAAGACATTGCGATTGAAGGCGGCATTACACTCGCTGGAGAACTCACATTTGGTTTAGCTGGTGCTATTTTTAGAGCAGGTCGCAAAGGGCTTTCTGTGAAAAAATTACCAGATGAAGATGTAAAGGCAATCGGTGAGGCTCTTACATATAAGATAAAAGATCCAACCACTGGTGAATTAATTGATGTTCCGATAACTCCAGAAGCTGGAGCTGTTGGTGCGCCCGGCCTTATTGCAAGACAATTTAAAATTATGGAAAGAGTTATCGGTTCTTCTGATCGTTTAAAAAATAACTATGATAATATGGGAAAGATTTTAGATGATTTTAGAAGCAGGTCTAACGCTGCCAAAGCAGCAACCACAGAAGACACTGGAGAAGCAGTTCTTGATGCTGTGTACAATGCAAATCAAGCATTGATAGCTAGTGAAAAAGCAGCAAGACAATCTGTTGTTAGAACTTTATCTGGGGCTACGGATCAATTCATGTCAGCAGCCGCAAGAGGAGCTGATGTTGATGAAGAGGCATTTAAAATACTCGCTGATGCCAGTAAAGGCTTTGATGACATTGCTGCAACTAAATTTAGTCAAATAGAAGATTTAGTTGGTTCCTCTACAGGAACAAAAAAATTTATTAATACATCAACATTAAAAGACATATCTAAACGTCTTGAGGATGAATATGGAGCCTCTATAGCCGCATCAAGATCTACGTCAGAATCAGTTAGAGATAGCGTAGCTGGTGATGTTTCTGCTATCATTAACGGTATTAATGATCTTGGTGACAGAACAGGTTTTCTACAGCTTTACAACTTACGCAAAGCGTTAAATGATGGGAAGATGGCGACTAACTCTACTACTGGAGTTAGAGAAATACAGAAAGCCATTGATGAAATTGATAGAATGCTTGATCCTAAAATGTTGGAGTTTTACGCAAAAGAGGCTGGCACTGCCATTGACGGACAAGGGCTAAACACGTTGCAATCAGCAGCTTCAAGTTTAGATGCGGCTCGTATTTTCTTTAGAGATGGACAAACAGCTATTGATAACTTGCAAGACGCTATAAAAATTAAAGATTTGGCTCAACGTGCCAGAGATGGAACTATACCACCGAATGTTGATTTTCTGTCTACTCTTGTCAGAAATGGAAAACCCGAATCATTGACGAGAGCTATTAAAGTTGTGAAAAAATTTGGGAAAGCCGGGCAAGCCGAAGAATTGCGCGGGTTAGTTGCAACTCGATGGTTGCAAGATGCACTAAAGCGAACTATCCCTGATGGTGTTGAGTCTGCTTCTTTCTCTGGTAGAGCTTTTGCAAAATCAATTGATGATTTAGGCAAAACTGCTAATACGTTGTTTGGCAGTCAAGTTGGACAAGTTCGTGCGTTAGCCAAACAAATAGAAAAATCATCCTCATCTAACATGACAGAAGAAGCCATCTTACGAGCTGTTCAAGAAGGCGGCGGCGAAGCTGGTGGGGTCGCAGGAATACTAAGATCTGTGAAAGAACAGCAAGATGCTTTAAACCAGTTTGTTACAGATAGAACATTAAAAAAATTGTCTTCTGGAAATATGACTGCGATAGAGGCGGCAGAGTATGTTGCAAGCCCTAAATCACAACCAGAAACAATTCGTTCCGTTCTTAACACGTTAAGAAGTCAAGGAGATGATGAAGCGTTAAATAAAGTCCAGTCTTTTTACATGAATAACGTCTTAAAAGATTTTGGCGCAGATACCTTTGTTGATGGCAACGCAATTAAAACTTTTTCAAAAAACTTTAATGAAGCTGGAAAAAGCGGAAAATTTAGAATTATTTTTGGTGAAGAGATGGGCAAGGACATGGAGAAGTTTGGTCGTGTCCTTGCTGTTAACGCAAAAACCGCACAAGGCGGTGATTTGGTTGCCGCTAATATTGCAGCGAGTCCACTTAACAATCTTGGCAAAATTGCTAAATACGGAGTGTTTACAAGGTTTTTAACTTCAGCTCCTTATTATAAACAAGTTCTTAACCAGTATGAAGCTCTTTCAGGAACCTTACCGCCAAAGAAAAGGGCGGAGATGCTTGGTAAAATAATGAGTCAATTGTTTGTACAAACACCAGGACAGCTTACACAAGAGGCATACAATGAAGGTAACAGACAAATTGATGCTTTAATGAAAAACACTCAAGTTGGTCAACAATTATCTGCTATGCAAAATCAAATGACCTCACCAAACGCAGCATCTAGTCTTGGAGGGGTAAACGTGACACAACCAACAGCCCCAGCAGGAACCAGTACAATTCGACAACAGGCAGCAGCGAACCCCGGTGTAGCTCAAGCCTTGGGCATTAGAGGCCCAACCGCAGGTCTGTTAGGAACAGGAAACCCATAAGATGAATAAAGATAGATTACGCGAAGAAATAGCCGAAGACGAGGGCTGTAAATACGAGGTGTATTTAGACCATTTGGGCCTCTGTACAACGGGTGTGGGTCACTTAATCACTGAACATGACGAAGAATATGGCAAGCCAGTCGGAACCGTTGTTGAACAAGAGCGAGTTAGAAGCCTGTTCGCATTAGACATTGCAGTGACTATAGACGAGTGCAAAGTTTTGTACCCCGACTTTGATGACTTTGACGAAGAGCTACAACATATATTGTGCAACATGATGTTCAATATGGGTCGGCCTCGACTGTCAAAATTCGTTGGTATGAAAGCTGGAGTTGATGCTCGTGATTTTAACGAAGCAGCCGACCAGATGGTAGATTCCAGGTGGTATACGCAGGTCCCCAATCGCGCTAGACGCTTGGTAGATCGCATGAGGGCTTTAGCAGATAATGACTAAAGAAGAAGATGAAAGAATGACAGAAGCTAGAAATAATAATCTATGTCCACATTGTCTTTGTTCATTGCCGCCAGTTGAAGTGCATGGGCATGTTCAATGTTCAGTTTGTCATTTAGTCATTAATGAATGTTGCCAAGGCGAAACATGTTCTAACTCTTAGGCGCAGAACCTATGCCTGAGCTGCTAACCATATCTCCATATTTCTTTGAATATTCATCAGAAACAAGTTTACCAATTTGTTGACGCACGTTCCTGTGTTCGTCATGACAAAGTTTTTTTAACTTGTTATAAGTAGAAATATCTACACCAACTGACTTGAATTGACTTATATCTGTCATTATACTGCCCCCAGTTATAACCATAAAGAGCCATATTTTAACATGTATAAGTATAAACGCAAGTCAAACAAATTTGGTGCTAGAAAAACAAAATTCATGGGATACACCTTTGACTCAATGTGGGAAGCGGAGCGTTGGGGGGAATTGTCAGCCATGCAGAGAGCTGGAGTCGTAAAGGATCTGGAGCGTCAGATTAGATATAATTTAATTATCAACGATCAAAAGATTTGTGCTTACATTGCAGACTTTCGATACAAATTAATTGATGAAAATGGATTTGAGAAAGAAATTGTTGAAGATGCTAAAGGTGTAGAAACCGCAGAGTTCAAACTAAAAAAGAAAATGATGAAAGCTATTTTAGGGATTGATGTAATTATTTCTAAAAAAAGGCATTGACAATCTGTTCTCAAGTTCTTAATTGTATAGACACTAACTAACGTACTAACAAAACATGGAGACTAAAGATGGGTACAACACCTATTTATAATGATCTGACTTTGCTGCACAACCGCCGCGAAGATATCAAAAACAAAATTAATGATCTCAATTGTGAATTGAAGGTTATTAACAATTCATTACAACAGATGTTTGAGGATCAAGCACGGATCAAGCTTGCTGAGAAGGGTAAGGATTTTGGTCAGTCCACGATTGTATCTGGTGATCATAAGGTCACTATTGATATTCGTAGGCGTGTTGAGTGGGATCAGGAATTGCTCACCACTTTGCTTAACCAGATGGATCCAGAAGATGCTCGACACTATGCAACAGCAAAATATTCTATTGCTGAAGCCAAGTTTCAAAATGCCACGCCAGAGGTCAAGGCGGCTTTGTCAGAGGCTCGTACCGTATTTCTGCAAGGCATTTCTGTAGACATCAAGGAGGTTGAGAATGCTTAAAATTATTAGTGCAGAAGAGCGCCTTGCCGAGAAACGTGGTCATAAGATTGTGGTTATCGGCAAGAGCGGAATTGGCAAAACCAGTCTTGTGAGGACTCTTGATCAAGCTAAGACTTTGTTCATGGATTTAGAAGCTGGCGATGCCGCAATTGAGGGCTGTCCTGTGGACGTTATTCGTCCACGGACATGGCCTGAGTGTCGTGACTTTGCGGCTTTCTTGGGTGGGGGCAATCCAGCCTTGCCTGACGATGCTGTGTACAGCATGGCACATTATCAATCTGTGTGTCAGGTTTATGGTGATCCGACTCCTGTACTTGAGAAGTATGATACAATCTTTATTGATAGTATCACAGTCGCTGGTCGGTTGTGTTTCTCTTGGGGTCAGAACCAGCCAGAGTGTCGTTCTGACCGTACTGGAAAGCTAGACACTAGAGCCGTGTACGGCATGCAAGGTCGTGAGATGATGGCATGGCTAACACAGCTACAGCATATTCGTGAAAAAAATGTTATTTTTGTCGGCATCCTTGATGAGAAGGTTGACGATTATGGAAGGGCTACCTTTGATCTACAGATTGAGGGTGCAAAGACTGGCAGAGAATTGCCAGGAATTGTTGATGAAGTAATTACGATGACTAATTTGAGCAGTGATGAAGGGCAACAGTTTCGTGGTTTTGTTTGTCATACAATGAATCAGTGGGGATACCCTGCCAAAGACCGCAGTGGACGCTTGGATATGATTGAAGAGCCACACTTGGGTAAACTCATGCAAAAGATGTCTAGTGGTGTTCAGCAGGTTGAACGTCCAATGGCTTTTACTAATCCTGCTGAAGTCAGCATTACAGAAGGAGATAATAACAATGCTTAATTTAAATAACGTCCCTGAAGGCGATAACAATCGTGAGTTTGAATTAATCCCTGATGGAACTATTGTTCGTGCTTTTATTAAGTTAGAAGGCGGATCTACTGAGTTGCCAGAATATGGTGCTGGTTCGTTTTTTGAAGTTTCGCAAGCAACAAATGCAAAGTGGTTGCCTATTGAGTTGACCATCATTGGTGGAAACTTTGATAAGCGTAAAATCTGGCACAGGATTTTTGTAGATGGCACAAAGATGGGTGCGTCTGGCATGCCGATTGCAAAAGAAATTGGCTTGCGTACAATGAAGTCTATTATTGATAGTGCTTTTGGTCTTGAACCAAAAGATCAGTCTGAAGAGTCACAACAGAAACGTAATCTTCAAGGCGTTGATCAGCTTAACGGCATGGAGTTCTGTTTTAAGATCGGTATTGAAAAAGGCACGAATGGCTACGAAGACAAAAATAAAATCAAGGTTGTATTGACACCAGACATGAATGGATTTATTGCTGGTTCTGCAACACAGTCAGTTCCAGCTAGTGCGCCACCAATTCAACAGCCTGTGGCAACACAGGCAGCGCCACAGCAAACTGCGACAGCAGGGGTTGTGCCATCTTGGGCGAATAACCAAGGAGGTGGACAATGAACTGGTTGAAAAAGATTCTAGCGGCAGCCCTCCATGTGGTCGTTAGTCCCAGTTTGGGGGGTACTGGGGCCGCAAATCCCCCCACATCAAAAAACGATTCTTTGCTTTTGGGTGCGTTTCCTAATTATTGTAGCAGTCTTTTTGGGCTCCTACAGGCTAGGAAGTACACCTTGTCAGAATTAGAGAGTGTTCTGAACAAAAAGCGCAGCACTTTGTATCAAGAGATGAGTGAGTTGCGTAAGGCTGGTTGTAAAATTAAAAAGTCTTATGACAAAGACTCATCTGAATATAAGTACATGATTGTCTAGTCATGTTACTCCGCAAATATCAGGAGGTGGCAGTTGATGCCGCCTCCACAGCCTTAGACGATAAAGGCAACACATTAGTCGTAGCGCCAACAGGCGCTGGCAAAACTATTATGTTGTCTGCTCTTATCGGCAAGAGATTTAAAAAAGGCGAACAGGTTCTAGTGCTACAGCATAGGGATGAGCTTGTTTCACAAAACTCCACAAAATTTAATCGTGTGAACGAAAACATCACAACAAGTGAAGTCAATGCGTCTGTTAAAGACTGGAGCGCAGACACTGTATTCGCAATGGTGCAGACTCTATCTCGTGAGAAAAACTTGGACAATATGCCCAAAGTTGATCTGATCGTGGTTGATGAGGCGCACCACACGGTAGCAGACACATATCAACGCATCATTAATCAAGCAAAAAAGGCCAATGAGGGGGTGCAAATCGTTGGCTTTACCGCAACCCCCAATCGAGGTGATAAAGCTGGTCTGAGGGGCATATTCAACAATTGCAGCCACCAGATTGAAATATCTACATTGATTGATGAAGGCTTCTTAGTGCGCCCGAAAACATTCGTGATTGATGTTGGTGTACAGGGTGAGTTGCGTGAGGTCAGAAAAACCATTGCCGACTTTGATATGGAAGCTGTTGAGAAAATTATGAACCGCCGCGCTGTTAACGTGAAGGTGGTTGAAGAGTGGCAACGCAGATGTATTGGACGTAAGACCATTGCATTCTGCTCCACAATCAAGCATGCGACAGATTTGTGTGAAGAGTTTCAGATCGCTGGTGTTAATGCAAAAATAGTTACTGGAGACACTCATAAAGATGAGCGTGAAGAAATATTGCACGAGCTGGTTCATGGTGACATTGAGGTGGTTGTAAACGTAGCAGTGCTTACTGAGGGCTTTGATGCGCCTCCTGTGTCCTGCATAATTCTGACTCGTCCATGTTCGTACAAGTCCACTATGGTTCAGATGATTGGGCGCGGTTTACGAACAATAGATCCAGAAGAATATCCTGGTGTTATTAAAACAGATTGCACGGTGTTGGACTTTGGCACATCTATATTGAGTCACGGATCATTAGATGACCCAGTTAACTTGGATGGCGGTCAAATCAATCCAGAGGCAGGGCCATTCAAGATATGTCCTAACTGTGATTCTTCAGTGCCGTTAGCGGCAAAACAATGTCCTATTTGTAACCATGAATTTGTATCTGAGGGTATAGGTGACGCTGAAGAACTAGAACATTTTGAATTAACAGAGGTTGATCTTATGGATCGTTCTCCGTTCCGCTGGATTGATTTGTTCGGTAATGGCGCTTGCATGTCAGCGTCAGGGTTTAACTGTTTTGCGATGGTAGCTGACGTTAACGGATTATCTGTGGCTTTGGTTAAAAAGCAAAAAAGCGATGTCAGGCTTATTAGCGTGGGAACAAAACGTCAGGCAATGGCAGCGGCTGATGATTTTATGAGAACCAATGAGGATGGTAATAGTGCCAAGAAAACAAAGCGTTGGCTTGATGAGCGTATTACAGACAAGCAACGTAACATGTTGAATCAACATGGCACAACAATTAGCCCTTTTGACTTCGGGTGGACTAAATACAAAGGGGCATGTATGCTCAACTATGTTTGGAATAAACAATCCATAGATAAAAAGATCTATGATGTGGTTGAGAAGGAAAGCGCATGAACAGGGGGGAAATAAAACTTACTGTTAATTTTGCTGATCACTCAACCATTGATGTTAATTGTTTTGTTAATGTTGTTGACCCAAACGACAAGGAAGAAATTATTGATGTAATTATGGGGGCGTTTGACGTTGTTGTTGAAGATAACAATGACACTCAACTGTTGAATGGCGTTGCTAAAATAGAATTTTTTGAAGGGTTGTTAATATACAGAATTAGTTTTGAAGATGTTATGGAGAAGGGCGGATGGGACTGGTCAAAAGAGACACTGCATTAGAGAAGATAGGGCAAGCGTTTGGCAACATTGGCTGGGATAGAAAGTTGAGTGATCTTAGCCAGGAAGACGCAATCGGGTTAGTTGTTGTATTAAAAAGTATAGAAGGGTTAGACGATGAGTTCTCTGGGGACTACCTTACAGACCTTTATTTCAAGTATGGAGGCGGCAGAATCGGCCTCCAGCCCGAAGACATCCCATTCTGAAACTTCAGAATATATAATTCAGGAACTGGATCGGGGCATAAAGGAAAAAGAGAATAAGCAACCAAGACGTAAATATCTTGGGGCTTCATCTTTGGGTGAGGAATGCGCTAGAAAAATTCAGTATAGATACATGGGGCAGCAAGTTGATGAGGGCAAAGGATTTCCAGCTAAGACACTAAGAATATTTTCATTAGGTCACACTATTGAGGACTTGATGATTATGCACTTTCGTGACGCTGGGTTTGATTTGCGTACAGAAAAAGGAGGCGAACAATTTGGTTTCGCCATAGCTGATGGTGAGGTTCGAGGACATATTGACGGTGTTATTACGTCAGGTCCTCTTAATATATCTTATCCTATGCTTTGGGAATGCAAGTCAGCTAACGATAGAAAGTTCAATGAATTTGTTCGTAAAGGTGTGTCTTTGGCTAACCCAGTATATGCAGCGCAGGTTGCTATGTATCAAGCCTACATGGATTTGACAGATAACCCATGTTGCTTCACGGTACTAAACAAGAATACGAGTGAGATTTATATTGAGATGATTCCGTTTAATCAGGAGCTTGCTCAATCAACAAGCGATAAAGCAGTTAATATAATTAAAGCGACTCGGGGTAACGATATGTTGCCGCGTGTCGCACAGAATGATGATTTCTTTATGTGCAAGTGGTGCGAGTTCCGCAATACTTGCTGGGATAAAAAAGAAAGGGCAGCCTGATGAGCCGCCCTAAAGTTAAAACAATGCTTGATGGGGTACAATATAATGAGTGTAGTGAGGTTTGGCAATACTACATCTAGTGGTTCTTCTCATAATTTAGTTGAAGAGATTTCTGCTAGAGTTCCGAAAAGCGAACAAATCAGGGTGTTGCAAGATACATTCCCTGCTGGTCGCATTCATGGCAAAACATTTTATATCGGATCACTACTTGGTGATCCGGGGCAATCGCTAAAAATTGACATTGATCCTAGTTCTAGTCACTTCATGCGTGGTCAGGATTTCAATGGCGGTGTTGGTATCGGGGGTATCGTCAAGATACTGATGGAGTCTCGTGGTTTAAAGTTGTCAGAGATTAAGGAGATGTTTTCGCAGTATCTTGGTGACAGTCCAAGAATTGTTCGTGATAACGCTCCAGTCGAAAATCCTATTAAGCCGCAGTATAACGCTAATTCACCGTATGATGCGGAGTATGTATACACCAATGCTGATGGCGAGGTGCTTGTTTCTGTCAGGCGGTATAACGTCAAGGACATTGCTGGCAATCCCATGCTCAATACCAAGGGCAAGCCCAAGAAAGAGTTCCGTCCGTTTATCGAGGGTTCGCCATATTCCAGGTTTCCTGATGTCAGGCCATTGTATAATATCCCGAACATTTTGGCATCTGAGCGTGTCATATGGGTTGAGGGTGAGAAGTGCGCTGATGCTCTTAATCATGCTGGATATACAGCTACCTGTACGATTGGCGGAGCTGGTGCGCTAACCAAGAAGACTGCACCGCAGTATGACTTTTCTCCGTTTCATGGCAAAGAGTTAATCATATGGCCTGATAATGATACTGCTGGCAAAAAGCTGGCTGATCTTATACAGGACTTGGCTCTTGCTGCTGGTGCTAAGTCGGTAACAATGTTGACTCCGCCACAAGGAAAGCCTGATCAATGGGATGCCGCTGATGCTTTGTCAGAGGGTTTTAACATTGCTGATTTCGTCCATACAAAATCAAATGTTACAAAAAGTAACATTAATTTACTTGATGAAAGTTTGTTGATTAATAGGTTCACTGGGCCAGCACCCGAACAAAAGTTCCTGATTGATGGTACGTTTCCGCTTGGGGTTCCTATTCTGTTTGCCGCAGCAGGAGATGCTGGTAAAGGGCTCATGACCCTTGATATGGGTATGAAGATCGCTTCTGGTGCGCCCATGTCTAGTGCTTTTGGCGGTATGGTACAGGAGTTCGGTAACGTAGTCATCTTTACGGCAGAGGATGATGAAGCAGAGATGCACAGGCGGATTGACAGACTTGATCCGCTCGGGGCTAGGTTTGATTACAAGTATCAGATTCGGATTGTGCCATTGCCTAACGTGGGCGGTGTGTTCCCTATTTTAACAGAGGCTGGCGGAGAGTTCAGAACCAGCGACATCTTTGATCGCATTTACGAACAAATGTTACAGATGCAGGATTTGAAGTTAATCATCTTTGATCCGTTAGCATCATTCGTACATGCTGATGTTAATGCCGATCCAGCGGCTGGTGCTGCGCTTACTGGTTTGCTTGCCAAGACCGCAACAGAAACAGGGGCATCGGTGCTGGTATGTCACCATATGACAAAGATCAAGGACGATGCGGTGGTCAAGACTCCAGAACAGGCTCGTAATCTGATTCGGGGTACTACTGCATTGGTTGATGGTGTCAGATCTTCTTTTGCATTATGGCAAGTTGATGCGGCTCGGGGTCAGAAAACATGTGAAAAGCTGGGAGTTCCGTATCAGCGTAACACATGCTTTGACGGCGCTGTTGTTAAATCAAATGGCCCGGCAAGTAGAATTGTTCGGCATTTTGTCAGAGATCCATTGACTGGACTGCTGGAAGATCGAACAGAAGCAATTGAAGCGTTAGAGCGTGGTAGTGCAAGAGAGATTAAGTTAGAGGCCATGTATGATTGGATTGTCGAATCAGAGCGTAATGGTGTGGCTCTAACGCATATGAGCGGTAACAATGGAGTTCACAAGCGGTCAGAAGATGCTGATGCTCCTGAGTCACTCCAAGGTCTTAGCAAGCGTGTACTGGAAGAATATGTTCGTAATTTACAATCTTTGAATCGCATTAACAAATTTCAATTGTCGGCAGCAGGGGGAAAAATCTGGCTTGGCGCTGCTGATGGTTCTATGTCTAGGGGTGAGTATGAAGCTGTTACGGCTAGGGATAATGTGTGATGATTAGTCAGGGCGATGGCAGTATAGCTCGTTTGGTGGCTGATGGACTATGCCCGAGGTGTCATACAGTTATACCACCAGTTGAGGTGCATGGGCATATACAATGTTCGGTGTGCAAGATGATTATCGCGGATTGTTGCCAAGGCGAGAGAGCGGATGACAAAGAGCATAAGTGATTTATTCGGGGATTATGTTGATCCGTATCGGAAG
>VTLG01016211.1_pt1 | contig 51797 bp, 90 predicted proteins | sample 4694571 | NCBI WGS metagenome assembly VTLG01 (sample SAMN12604809, study PRJNA352737) | marine metagenome | biome: ENVO:00000447; feature: ENVO:00000209|ENVO:00000569|ENVO:01000036; material: ENVO:00002151; isolation source: viral sequences binned using virsorter ... | reverse complement strand
TATGGTTCATCTCATGCAAATATAGATTTTGGTACTGATAATAGAATTGTTTTTGATATTGATGGTACTTCACAAATATTATTACTTGATGGTGTATTTAGACCAACTACAGATAGTGATGTAGATTTAGGTTCTTCTGCAAAATATTGGAAAGACGCTTATATTGATACCGTCACAACAACAGGGCTTGTTACTGCTGGTGGTAGACTCATAACCGATGACGCAACTGAAGCAACCAGTACTACTGATGGTGCGTTACAAACTGATGGCGGTTTGAGTGTTGTTAAAGATGCTGTAATGGGCGATGACTTAATTATGTTAAGTGATGCCTCGGTAATTCATTTTGGTGCAAACAAAGAAATTACATTAACTCATGTTCATGATAGCGGACTTGCATTAAAACATACTGCAACTGCTGATGATAAACCTATTACTCTTGTTTTGCAAACTGGTGAAACTGATATGGCTGCCAATGATGTTATTGGTGCAATAAATTTTCAAGCACCAGACGAGGGTACAGGAACGGATGCTATTTTAGTTGCTGCTGGTATCGAAGCTATTGCTGAAGGAAACTTTAGTTCTTCTAACAACGCAACAAAATTAAGTTTCAAGACAGGCGCTTCAGAAGCAGCTACCGAAAAAATGAGTTTAAGTTCTGCTGGTATTCTAACTATTCAAGGTGAAGGTAGTAATACTACTAATGCTACCCAAGGCGTTTCAAAAGCTTGGGGCCATGTAAATGGTTCTGGTACTCCAGCCTTTGAAGACAGCCTTAACCTGGCTAGTTTGACAGACAATGCGACAGGCGATTACACAGCAGTAATTGCTAACGACATGGACAACGTTAATTATGTGTTAGCTGGTTCAACATCTACGGGTGGTTTTTTTACTAATGCGCTGGTTAATAGAGCACAGGCCGCGGGTTCAATTCGATTTATTACGTCTAACGGCGATTCTGGATTTGATACTTCCAATAATTCTATTGCTTTACATGGAGATTTATCATGATTAAAATTTATATATTATTAATAGTTTTAGGACTTATTGGTGGTGTGTGCTATGGTGCATACTATTATTATAAGGATACACAGGCTCGTATTGCAATATTAACAGAAAATAGTGCAAAACTGGAACAAGCGACAAATACGCAAACAAAAACGATAGAAACTCTAGTAGAAGACGCTGCAAAATTTAGAGAGTTAAACAAAGAACTAAATACTAAACTAGAGAAGGCAAATGAATATAGGAATACTCTTATAGATAAGTTGCGTAAACATGACCTTGCAAAATTAAGTTTACAAAAGCCAGGTTTAGTGGAAAAGAAGATAAACAGTGGAACAAAGAAACTATTTAAATCATTTGAAGAGCTTACTAGTGATGCCCCTGCTGGCACCGCTTCTGCTAACTAGTGGCTGTAGTTATCTTAAAAACCCTCTTAAAGAAATAGAAATAAAAACTGTAGAGGTTGATAGGGTAATTCCTACACAGAATCGTCCTCGTCCAATAAAAATGGATGATATATACTTCTATGTTGTTACAGAACAAAATTTTGAAGAATTTAAAAAACGATTTGCAGAAGAGAATGGTGATTTAGTAGGTTATGTACTAAGTGTTAGGGACTATGAAACTCTTGCTCTAAATATGGCAGATATAAAAAGATATATACAGCAACAAAAAGAAATAATTATATATTATGAGAAAGCAGTGGCACCTAAATTAGAAAAATAAAAGGATAAAGAGTGATGGGCAAATTTAATAATAAAATATCAGCAGAGTATAATCCACCTCGTAAGTGGATTTTAGAAAGGGCATTATCATATACAAATCCAGATATTAATGAGACTGCATTAGAAACTGTCGGAATTTCCATTAAGGGTTCTAGAGTGACAGTTAAAAAAGGATTTGTAACTGACCTTGCATCTGTTCCTCGTATGTGTTGGGCTGTCATCGCGCCTTGGGATGTCGCTCGTGCCGCTATTATCCATGACCTTCTTTATAAACGTATTCGTCAATATCGTGCTAAAAATGAAAATTTAGAGGGTGTTAATAATGAAGAGTTGAGAATCAAATATAATGCTGCAAAGAGAGCTGCTGATGATGTGTTTTTAATGGCAATGTTAGACGCACAACCTTCTGTTCCAAAGTGGAAAATTTATTCTGCTTATTGGTCAGTGAGATTATTTGGATATTGGTCTATCGTACCTAATGAGGATAATATTTAAATGGCTGGGATAGATTGTGCAAATTTAGAATGTAAAAATCCATTGTGTGATTGCGATCCTTGTAATTGCACAGAGGAAGATCCTTGTGCATGTTGCCTTGTATGGGATGGAGAAACAGTAGTACAAAAAGGAGATTAAGATGGCTTGTACTAATGAAGAATGTGAAAATCCGTTATGCGAATGTGATCCTTGCGAATGTACATCAGAGGATGAATGTCCTTGTTGTGTAGGGACACCAGATTAGATGTGGTTTTTTATAATTAGCAACATTGCAGGCGCAATTCTTGGTAATGCAGCCGATAGTTGGTTTGCAGATACCAAATTAGGAATTTGGGTCTACAAGAAAGTTGATAATGTTTCGACATGGGCTTCTAAAAAATTGGGGTTGAAGGTACTTCAAGATGAAAATAATTGGAGGAAAAAGTATCCTAATGTATCAAAAAAACTTGACAAATTAGAAGCCAGATTAGAGAAACTAGAAGACCGTCATCCAGAAGATGATGGCAAGTAAGGAGAAACAAATGTTTGGATGGGTTAAAGATAGATTTATGGAACGTACATCATGGGATGGAGGAGCACTTATTGCTGTTGGAGTAGTTGGATTATTTTTTTCAGCTCTCATTCCAATGCACCTTGTTTGTTGGGCTGCAATTGCATGGGGTGCCGTAACTTTGTTGAAAACAGAAGACTAAACCATGGCTGAGTTGGAAACGGAAGTCAAGCTTCTTAAAAAAGAGTTGCAAGACCAAGCGAAAATTCATGACCGTTTGGATGTTGCAATTGAGAAGCTGACTGACGTTTCCAACTCTATTAATCGTATGCTCGCGGTTCATGAAGAAAAACTTACAAGACAAGAAGAAGCAATATTTGAAGCAGAGCAACAAATAGAGGTACGCCGTTCAGAACTTACAACACAAATTTCTGAGCTGCATTCTCGTATTACTACTAACACCAAAGAAATAATGACTGCCGCAGCAACCCAACATGCTCAGCAAAATAAAGAAATTCAGAGAATAAGAGATGAATTAATTTCCAGAGTAGGAGTGTTGGAAAAGTGGCGTCATGTTCTTATTGGTGGTTCAATCGTCGTAGGATTTTTAATACATAAATTTATTGATTTTAGTCCTTGACATTATACCTTTTATCCTGTATGATGTGTCAATATTATGTCTTATATTGATACAAAATATCTAAACATCATCGGCCCCCAACTTCTAAAGTTTAAGAAGAAGGGGGATTTTCTATGGAACTTTCGTTGTCCTTATTGTGGAGATTCACAGAAATCTCGCACTAAGGCTAGGGGGTTCGTATATCAAAAGAAAAATGACTTATTCTTTAAATGCCACAATTGTGCAGTAGGCACAACTTTGGGTAAGTTGTTGGAGCATATAGACTCTAAAATTTACAATGACTATATAATGGAACGATATCGTTGTGGGGTTAAAACCAATAACCCAGAGCCGGAGTTTAAATTCGATGCACCAGTCTTTCGTAAAAAGGGTATTCTCAAAAATCTCAAATCAATCACAGATTTATCCACAGAACATCCCGCAAGAAAGATTGTTGGAGCAAGACTTATACCATCAGAATTTCTCTCTGACCTCTATCTATGTGAGTCATTTTACAAATTCACAAATACATTAGTACCAAATAAATTTCCTTCCTTGGATGGAGATCACCCAAGGTTGTTGATACCATTTAGAAATGAGAAAGGAGAAATATTTGCATATCAAGGAAGAGCATTTGGAAAGGAACAACCCAAGTATTTAACTATTAAATTAGAAGAACGAGATAAGATTTTTGGGTTGGACAGAGTTAATAAAAGAGAGCATGTTTATATTGTTGAGGGTCCAATAGATAGTTTATTCTTAGATAATTGTATTGCGGTTGCTGGAGCTGATGTTCCTAGTATGGACTGTGATTTTACTATAATTTTTGATAATGAACCTAGAAATAGAGAATTATTGAAACAAATTAAAAAGAACATAGATAAGGGATATAATATTTGCATCTGGCCAGACAGTATAAAACACAAAGATATTAACGACATGATTTTGGGAGGGTATACAAAAGTACAAATACAAGAAATTATAAATGATAATACATTTCATGGTGCAGCGGCACAATTGAGATTTACAAAATGGAAGAAAGTAGATGAAAAAAATATGGGAAAAGCAATATGAAAATAAATCTGCTCCTTGGAATTATGACGGTTTTGATATAGATTTTCAAAATTTTTTAAGGGGTAAAAATCCTAAAGAATACTCAGTTATAGATTTAGGTTGTGGTAATGGTTCTCTAACGTACCACATAGAAAAATTAGGATTTAAGGTAACAGGAACAGATATAGTCAATGCCTTAGAATATGACATTAAGGATTTTGTTATAGACGATGCTTTAGATTCTAAATTAACTAACAAGTACGATGTTATAATAGACAGGGGGTTAATACACAATTTATTTCATTTAAGAAAAAAAAGACACAAATATTTTGAGATGATCGGTAATATAACTCATGATGATAGTTTTATACTTTTGAAAGTATTAAGTCCATATGAAGCTAGGTTTAATCCTGCTACTCACTTGGGGGGAGCAGCTGCTACTCATTCTGGGCCGTATCGTTTTAATGAAAAACAACTAACGGAGTTTTTCACTGGATTTAATTTTAAATGTGCTTGTCTTAAAGACACATATTTTTATAGCAATATAGAACCCCATCTAAGAGGGTACTTCACTATTTACAGGAAGGAAAAAATAAATGACTAACAACTATCTGCCCACATCTTATCAAGAATTTATTCACTTATCTCGTTATTCTCGCTGGTTGCCGGATAAAGAACGAAGAGAAACGTGGGATGAAACAGTTGCTCGTTATTTTGATTTCTTTACAGAACATCTCAAAGAACTTCATAATTTCAAACTAACAAAAGAACTTAGGAATGAATTAGAAGAAGCAGTCCTATCTCTAAGAGTTATGCCCTCTATGCGTTGTATGATGACGGCTGGAGAGGCTCTTAAACGTGAAAACATCGCTGGGTATAACTGCTCTTATGTTGCAGTTGACCGTCCTCAAGCGTTTGATGAAATCCTGTATATTCTTATGAATGGAACTGGTGTAGGTTTCAGTGTAGAGCGTCAATTTGTTTCTCAGCTACCAAGTGTTGCTGAAGAATTTCATATGACCGATACTGTAATTAGTGTTGCAGATAGTAAACTTGGTTGGGCAAAGGCATTTAAAGAATTAGTAGGTATGTTGTATATTGGTCAGGTTCCACGTTGGGATATGTCCAAGGTTCGGCCTGCCGGAGCTCCATTAAAAACTTTTGGTGGTAGAGCATCAGGGCCAGAACCATTAGAGGCATTATTTAATTTTACAGTTAGTATATTTAAAAATGCAAATGGTCGTAAGTTATCTTCTATTGAATGTCATGATATCGTGTGCAAGGTTGCAGACATTGTGGTAGTTGGTGGTGTTCGCCGTTCTGCTCTTATTTCCCTATCAAATCTATCAGATGATCGTATGCGTGCTGCGAAGCATGGTCAGTGGTGGAATGATAATCCCCAGCGTGCGCTTGCAAACAATTCTGCATGTTATACGGAGAAGCCAGACATTGGTGTATTCATGGATGAATGGAAAGCACTTTATGATTCCAAGTCTGGTGAGCGTGGTATCTTTAATCGTGAGTCTGCTGTTAAAATGGCAGAACAAAATGGTAGGCGTAATACCACAGATCATGAATTTGGCACCAATCCTTGCTCTGAAATTATTTTGCGTAATCGTGAGTTCTGTAATTTATCAGAGGTTGTAGTTCGGCCAACTGATACACGAGAGTCTCTTTTAGAGAAGGTACGGCTTGCAACGATTCTAGGCACAATTCAATCTACACTAGTTAATTTCAAATATGTCTCTAAGGCATGGAAGAATAATTGTGAAGAAGAACGCTTACTTGGTGTATCGCTTACAGGTATTATGGATTGCAAGGTAACAAATGGCAAAGGCCCGGCCTCTGGACTTCCAGCTGTTTTACAGGATTTAAGAAACGAAGCAATCAGAACAAATGAAGAGTTTGCCAAGAAGATAGGAATTAGTCAAAGTGTCGCTGTAACGTGTGTTAAACCCTCTGGAACAGTCTCACAGTTAGTTGATGCTGCATCTGGTATTCATGCAAGGCATAATCCTTACTATATTCGTACAGTGCGTGGAGATAAGAAAGACCCTCTCACAAAGATGATGATGGATGCTGGATTTCCTGTTGAAGATGACCAAATGAATCCTAGTCATACTTCTGTATTTTCTTTTCCTATGAAGGTAGATAGTTCAGCAGTATTTCGTACAGATATGACAGCAATTGATCAGTTAGAATTGTGGTTGGCATATCAAAAGTATTGGTGTGAGCATAAACCATCCGTTACTATTTCTGTTAAAGAAAATGAATGGATGGATGTTGGCGCTTGGGTGTATAAACATTTTGATTATATGTCTGGTGTAAGTTTCCTACCATTTTCGGAACATACATATAAACAAGCTCCTTATCAAGATGTTGAGAAGGATGAGTATGAACTTTTGTTAAAACAAATGCCAAAAGTAGTTGAGTGGTCAAAGTTGTCTGATTATGAGAAAACGGATATGACTATCGCATCACAAGAACTTGCTTGCGCGGCAGGGTTTTGTGAAATACAATGAAATTGATTGCTTGTGATTCTTGTGAGGCAGAATTTCAGATAAAACATACGATGGATGAAAAGTTTTATATTCTCGCACATTGTCCTTTTTGTGGAGGGGAATTATCTGAAGAACTTGAAGATGAGATGATGTGGGACGATGATGAATGAAAACCCAAAGTGCTAAAGCTAAGGGTCGCAGGCTTCAACAATGGTTTCGTGACCTTCTTGTAGAGAAGTTGAATGTTCATCCAGAGGACATAGAAAGTCGTTCTATGGGCGCTGGTGGCGAAGATTTAATCATGGCTCGCGCAGCAAGAAAGAAATTTCCTTATTCTATAGAATGTAAGAACCAAGAAAGTGTTAATGTTTGGAAGTCTTATGAACAAGCACAAGAAAATTCTGGTGATTATGAACCAATAGTGGTATTAAAACGTAATAATACTAAGCCTTTAGTATTAGTTGATGCCGACTATTTTGTGCGTCTGCACAAATAATATCAAAAATCCCTTGGGTAAATAACCCGACTAACTAAATACTTCTACAACTTAATGGAGTAGCGTATGGAAGCATTTAAAATAATTGCTGACCTAGGCTTTTCCATCGCAGCTGTAATAGGCGGCGGGTTTTTTATTATATTGTTGTTGAAATATATACTTGATTCGGTTGTAAGTAGGGCACAAGGTCTGAATGGGATGATATCTTCTTTGGACAACCGAGTGAAAACCATTAATAATGAAATAGTGAGATTGGATGCTCTCATATGCCATGCGTTGGGAGTTAAACCCGATACTCGTAGAATGTCTGCTGCTGATGGCAAAGAAGATGCTAGGAAAGATTAGTTATGGACAGTATTGTAGAACTTGTTAATCAGTATGGAGTTCCCATTGTTGTAGCAGTGGGAATGGCGTATTTCATATTTTATATTTGGAAATTTGTTACAACAAATATTCTCCCAAGCTTGGGCGAGGCAAGTAGCACACTTATTGCGTTAATTGATAGAGTACGAATGTTAGATAATGATATGATTAGGCTTGACCAAAAAATACATACTATTATAGAGATACAAAATCAACAGATGGACCCATTTGAAAGCAATATGCAAAAAAGAAGAGATGCACAGCAAGATCAAGAAATTGATAAAAATTCTAAAAAGATAGAGGAATTACGAGAGACTAAAAATGCTTAAAATAGAGGATCTTGTTGCAGTTCTGATATTGGTCGCAGCTATAATAATATTATGTCCATCAACTGTCAATGGTGCTGAACTAGTTCATAAATGGAAATCACCTTCTTTTAGTGGAATAGGAACAAGTGCTCATTTCTTGACTATTGAGAACCAAGAGTTTACTCGTAAGGCCGAGATTAAAGCAAAGAGAGAGTCCGAAGCAGCTAAAAAAGTATCAGCAGCAAAGAATACGAATTATGCAAAATTTATAGATAACTTGGAGTCAAGAATATTTGCAGAGTTTTCAAAGCAGTTGACAGATAATTTATTCGGGGAATCATGTGGAACAACTTATACAACAGTTGATGGAGTAACAACACAAGATACGCCAAATCCAGAAATAGGAAACACTGATGGTGTTGGTGGTAATTGTACAGGGACATATTCATTTAACGATACAACGGTTACATACACAAAGGATGTTGCAAATGATGTAGTAACATTAGATATAGCGGGGCCAGATGGTGGTCAAGTCATTACGTTACCTCTTAACGATTTTCAGTTTTAGTATACTGTTCGGATGTCAGACGATTCCATCTGATCCGCCTACATCAACAAACGAACTATTATACGATAAATTAGAAACTATTGGGCCACCTGTACAGAAGGTTCCGATAGCTGTCTATTCGTTTACAGATATGACAGGTCAGAGGAAACCTGGCGATGGGGTTGCCTTGATAAGTATGGCTGTTACCCAAGGCGCGCATGTATGGCTTTTACAGTCATTGAAACGTGCTGGTGGTGGTGAATGGTTCATGGTTATAGAACGTATTGGGTTAGATAATCTGTTGAAAGAAAGACAGATTATACGTCAAACGAGAGAGTCACATGGAGATAAGGATAAATTAAAACCTTTGTTATTTGCTGGAGTATTGATCGAAGGTGGTATTGTTGGATATGATACTAGCACACATACTGGTGGACTTGGAGCAAGATTATTAGGTATAGGATTACAAGATGAATTTAGAGAAGATAAAGTATCAATTGCTCTTAGATTAGTATCAGTTAGTACTGGTGAAGTTTTACTAGCAGTCAGTAGTGAGAAGACTATATTAAGTTCTAGAACATCTGCTACAGTATTTAGATTTTTAGACATGGGAACTAAACTATTAGAAGTGGAGGCTGGATATACAGAGAATGAATCTGTAACATATGCAGTAAGAAAGGCTATAGATAAAGCTATTGTTGATATGATTAACGAAGGTGTTGAACAAGGATTGTGGGAGTATAAAGAATCAGAGAAAGATAAAAAGATTAAAAGGAGATAAGAAATGAAGAAAGGTATACTTGCATTTATAATGTTTTTTGTCATGACAAGTGCAAGTCTTGCTGATAGTAATGTTTACATTACTCAATCTGGTGCTAGCTTAGACCTAGACATAACTCTGGATGGAAATGAAAATACTGTCGGTGCATCAAACGACAGAACATTACTTACTGGTGCTAACTTAGATGTTGACATTGATCTAATCGGTGCCACTAATACAATAACTGGTGATTTTATTGGCGCTGGTGAATCAGGCTCAGACGATCTAAAAATAAGCCAAACAGGTAGTAATAATACTACTGCATTAAATGTCGGAGCATCAGCAGCAACGGATGATGTAAAAATCTTAGAAACCAGAGTGGGAAGTAGTGGTGCAACCTCATATACAATTGGTAATGCAGCAACAGTTCAAGATGTTAGTGTCACTGTAGATGTTGTTGGTGATGATATTGATATAACACTTGTGGAAAATTCATCCAGTACTGGATCAGATAAAACAACTGATATTGATATTGCAACAGATAGTGATGACGTTGATATAGCTATTACTCATGCTGGTGCCGGCGCACACAAAACAAAACTATTATGCACTGGTTCTTGTGCTGGTAGTGATTTTACTATGTCACAGACTGGAGCAAACAGTACAGATGTTGATTTAACGGTGACAAATGCAACTAGCTCAGATGTTGATATCGTTATTACGGACTAGTTTAATTGCAGTCTCGTTAGTACTACTAACTTCATTATCATATGCTTCAACAATTGGTAATGTAGTACTGCAAGAGGGCGTTACGTCCGTTGAGAGAAAGGGAACGGAATCTGACCTTAACCTAGATTCTGACATTATGTTTATGGATAATGTCAAAACTGGTAAGGGGGAAGTTGGTATCACATTTATAGATGATACCAATGTGGCTGTGAGTTCTCAAAGTTCTCTCATCATAGATGATTTTGTTTATGATCCCAAGAGTGCTGAAGGTTCTAAGTTAGTACTTAAAATAGCTCTTGGTACAGTTAGATATGCTAGTGGTAATATAGCAAAATTAAGTAAACAAAATGTAGACATTCGTACCCCGACTGCCAGAATAGGTGTTCGGGGTACGGCATTTAGTATGACGGTGGATGAGATAGGCCAATCACTTATTATACTATTACCGAATGCTGATGGGACTGTGGGAGAGATATCAGTAGAGTCTGATATAGGTCAGGTGATATTAACTAGAGCGTTTCAAGCAACGTCAGTTAGATCAAGAGAGTCTAATCCATCAAAACCTAAAATACTTGACCTAACAGAAAGTATGATTAATAATATGTTAATCATCAAACCACCTAAAGAAAAGGTAGAGTTGGCAGCTGCTGAGCTTGAAGATAAAAAGAAAAAGAATCTAGGAAACTTCTTAGATGATGCGAAGGAGCTTGACAAAAATTGTTTAGAGGAAGAATGTGAAGGTCAAGAAGAAGAGGGTGGATTTACCAGCTTAGATATTAACCCTTTGGATGTTAGCTTGTTGTTAAATGTATTAGAGGAATTGAATAAAAAATACAAAAGACCAAGTACAGTATTAACAAGAATAATATCTGGTACAGATGGTAGAGTTGCTGGATATAACCCTGAGACTCTAGTAACAACTCTTATAGAGGGTGACATAGTTCAATTGATTCGAGAATATGATAGCAGTGTAATAGATATTACTTTAGATAGAATAGATGGCCATAAAATTAACATAGATCAAAAAGGTAGCGTTGTGCCGGAGATAAGAACAGATGAAGCGGGTTATTCTTCTACTATTGACATTACTATTCAGTAGTATCACTATTACTGCATATGCTGAAGATGTTCTGATTATACATCAAGGCTATGCTAACTCTCATATCAAATGGAAGAATAGATTAGAAGATGCTGGACACACTGTAACATCTGTTCAAGTTGGTTCTAATGGTTCTAACTTTCCAACTAACACTACCTCTTACGAACAAATATATGATTTAATCAACTTACCATATCACCTTGTTCAAAATTATTCAGGCGGAGCTCAAATAGAAGATGCTTATAAAGCACTTCTTGCAAGAGGTGGTACACTATATCTACAAATGGAAAACCCTGGCTGCTGTGGATCAAGAAACACAAACATAATGGACTTCATTGAGGATGTTGGTGGTGGTACACTCTCATACTCTAGTAGTTACTCTTCAAATAGTATAACTCAGCACAATTCAAACGAGTCATGGCTATCAGGTTTTAGTAGTACTGTTACATTTAATTTAGCTGGTTATTTAACTGGTATTGGTAATGGTACATGGTTTGCAAAAGATAGTAATGGTAATATTGTAGGCGCAGTGTGGTATGCTAGTGATTTAAGTAATACTTACACAGGTAAGATTGTAGTGATTACGGATATAAACTATAACTCACACAGTTCAAATTATACCAATAACAATAAGAATTGGATGAATGCTATGCGTACAATGCTGGCAAGTACATATAATGGAGGTTCTGTAACAATATCATCAGCACAGACTACAAAAAGAACTGCTGCAATAAATGCTAATATAGAAAATAACTGTAATGTTTGTATAATACAATCGGGTGCTAATCCCACAATTAACATACAACAAGACGGTGAAGATAATTTTATTGTGGATAAAGATTGGTCTGGGCCTGCTACTTTAACAGGAGACAATCTTGTATTAACTATAAAGCAAGGTAATGTAACTACAACTGGCAGTAGTGATGAGAATGGAATAGGGTTGTTTATAAATGGCAATAACACAAACTTAACAATAAATCAAGGCGACCATGCAAACGATCAAGGTGAGCATAAAATGATAGTAGATATTACTGGAAATTCTAATGTTATGAATCTTACTCAATATGACGGTGGAACATTATCAAAGCACTTTTTTGAAGCAGACATAGATGGCGGTAGTAATAATTTCACCGTTACACAAAAAGACAATGGCCAGAAAACAATGTTTCTAGATGTAAACGGAAATAGTAATGAGGGAACCTTTATACAGGAAGACACTGGAACTCACTATCTTGATGTTACACTAGATGCAGACCATGAGGTAAATATTACTCAGCGTGGTAGTGGTAATCATGGAGCAAGAGTTAACCTAGATGGTCACAGTACTGACTTTGATTTAATTCAACAAGGTAGTAGTGCTCAATATTATAATTTAGACAATACTTGTAGTAATGCATTAGGTTGTACGATAAATACAACACAGGGAACACAATGAAAAAGTGGATTATATCTATAGCTGTAATTTTGATTCTATGTGGAGTGCGCTTCACAGACCCTTGGTTTTTAGATATGGTGCGAATGAAAGCACTAGACCAACATCAACGTAATCAAGAATTACAATCAATTTCAAATCTAGTAACGGTAGAAATCAATAATGAAACACTCAATAAAAAAGGACAATGGCCTTGGGATAGAAACTCCCTGTCAGTCGAAATTATCAAGTTGTACCAGAAAGGTGCTGCTATGGTTGTACTTCCCATCTTATTTGCAGACGCAGATAGAGGTGGCCAAGATGAAGTTTTCGCAAGAACTTTAAAACGCACACCCACCATCATAGGACAAGTCCCAACTAACGATAATAGTAAATCTGGAGTAGTCCGTGGAGTTGCTACTGTAGGCACCGATTGGAAGCCTTGGGTATACCGATATAATGGTGCTATAGGGCCCATTCCAGTGCTTGCAAATAATGCTAATGCTGTAGGTATGATGATTATTGCACCAGAGAAAGATGGTGTGGTAAGACGTATGCCTTTGGTGGTTGCGGTGAATGGTAAGTTGTATCCATCTATGAGTATGGAAATACTACGCATGGCTGCTGGAGATATATCATACCAGATGAAAACAAATATTGCTGGGGTAGAGAAACTACGCATACCAAAGTATAAAATGATTGATACAGACGCGCATGGTAATATCTGGTTAGATTTTAAATGGAAAACACCAGTGTATCCTCTTCATGAAGAATTACCAGATTTAACAGACAAAATCGTAATAGTATCCATAACAGCATCTGGTTTGGATAATCCTGTTTCCACTCCCGTAGGAGTTATACAATCACATGACCTCATAGGTGCATCTCTGGCAACTATGATGACGGGAAGGAACATCACCCGGCCGTATTGGACTAACTTTGCAGAACTGGGCGCATCTTTTGGATTTGGATTGGTGTTGATGGTTATCGTATTACTACTCCCTTGGTACTTTGGTGCAGTCGCAATGCCAGCTACCATAATAGGATTATTCTATGGTAGTTCGCATCTGTTTACAAAATATGACCACTTAGTAGATTGGAGCTATCCTGTACTTACCGTATTTGTTGCATGGGCAATTGCAGCATTTCTAAGATTCATGGAAGAGCATAAAAAGAGAATGGAAATTAAGAAGCAGTTTGAGCATTATCTTGCTCCTGCTATGGTTAAGAAATTACAGAAGAATCCAGACCTTTTAAAACTTGGTGGAGACACTAGAGAATTGACACTTTTATTTTGTGACATAAGAGGGTTCACCCCCATTAGTGAGCAATTCAAAACTGATCCTCAAGGTTTAACTAAGCTTATTAATAGGTTCCTAACCCCTATGACTGATATTATAATGAAAAATGGAGGAACTATTGATAAATATATGGGTGATTGCATTATGGCCTTTTGGAATGCTCCTCTTGATGTTGAAGCTCAACGAGAGATGGCAATCAAGTCATCACATGAAATGTTCTCTCATTTGGAAAAGTTGAATATAGAATTAGAAAAAGAAAATTCTCTTCCAATTAATGTAGGCATTGGTTTGAATACAGGAGAAGTAGTTGTGGGTAACATGGGTAGTGATCAAAGATTCGATTATAGTTGCTTGGGTGATGCCGTTAACCTAGCAGCTCGTCTTGAAGGACAAAGTAAAGAATATGGAGTAAAAATAATTCTTGGTGAAGAAACTGTTAAAGATATGGAGGATGAATTTTTAATTCTAGAATTAGATACGGTGGCCGTGAAAGGTAAGACGGAGGGCGTTAAGATTTATACATCTTTAGGAACTTATGCAGAGCTTACATATACTATGAATTATGTCTTAGCACAAAGACAACATGGTAAATTTCTAAATTGGTATAGAAAGAGAAATTGGCCTCTTGCTAGAAAATGGATTGATGATTTAAGGAATGAGTTTAATGGGATGATGGCTGGGTACTATGAAATGATGGATAAGCGAATAGACCAATTGGAAAAGGAAGACCTTCCAGAAAATTGGGATGGCGTATATAGGGCAACAACGAAATGAAACCAAGAAATTTTCATACTAAAACAGGTCATCATGCTTCAGACATGTATTTTAAAAATTATGCTCCCTTGTGGTTCGATTCGGATATGCTAAAATCCTTTATTTTTGGATTTCTTTGGGGTGCGGGTTTATCTTTATTATTTTGCATGTGAAAAAAGGTCTTGACAAACCCTTGTTCGTATGTTAGTATATGTAAAGTTGAATTGAAAGAATAAATAATACTATGGATATGATAACACACACAGCAATAGCAGTTGCTTCATTAGCAGCATCATATTATCTTGGTGCTTTCTTTACGTCTAGAAATTTCTTTGAAAATCGTATAAGCAATTTATTAGACAAATTAGAAAAAGATGGGTTTATTGTCACTAAACTTGATAAGGATGGTGATAAGGAACTTATTCCTGTCAATGAAGTTGTTGCTAATGCTCTAGCCGACGCACGCATTGTCGGTAAAACTTTAAAATTATCAAAGGATTAAAAATGTTAGTTGAGGTGCGTAATAATAATGTAGACCAGGCGATTAGGGTATTGAAGAAAAAACTCCAGCAAGATGGAATATTCAATGAATTAAGAGATCGTGAATTTTATATGTCAAGGTCAGAGAAACGCAGGAAAGCAAAGGCTGCTGCGATTCGCCGACAAAGACGAGAAGATGCAAAACGTGACCAAGAGGATTTATATAGTGGCAAGACGAAAAAGTATCGCCGTTGAGACTGACAACAGTAATTGGCAAGCACCAAAGGTTCGCAAAAAACGCAAACCTATGACCGATGAACAACGTGTTGCAGCTGCTGCACGTTTAGAAAAGGCAAGACAGAAACGTGCAGAGAAAAATCCTGATTATGGTAAATCAGGATTGCATGAAAGTATTCGGGATTTTCCTGATGACCACATTCTAAGTCCAAAGAAAGTTAAAGATTGGATTAAGACACAGAAGGATTTGGCAGCATCAGAACGTAGAAATGACAGAGCAGGAGTCAAGGGTGCTAAAGCCAAAGTATCTATTCATGAAGGTTATGTAAGAAATATGCAAATTTACCTAAAGACAGGTAATTGGGTTGATATATTCTATGGAGAATATCAACAAAACAAAATGAAAAAAACATGCATCGCACAAGCATATCATTTCTTTGGCCCAAAGAAAGGACTACCAAAGTTTGATATTGATGTATATTATCCAATGTTAGGTTGCATGTATACACAAGAAATGTGGGAACAAGACAATCCAACAGAACGAGGAATTTCTAATGACGGATCGGGAAAAGGAAAACGTAGCAGAAAACGTAATACAGGGCCCGTGGAAAAGAAGAAAAGTAAAGCTTCCTGATGAAAGTGCAATAGAATTACAGGAAAAACTTTCCTTTGCTGAAGAATTGACTCAAACTGTAATTGTACAGATGATGCACACTTTGAGTGAAAATAATATTGATATTGGTGAAAAAGGTTATATTCGTGATATGGGCTTAATTATTGAACTTACAAAAGGTAGTATATATAGAAGTGTAGGACTTTTTCATCCTACTCAAAAATTACTGGAACTGCTTGTAGATGTTACGGTTGATCCAGATAATTCTGTACACAGTGAATTGAATAGTGAACTGATGGAAGAATATATTAATTTATTTGATGGTGACGATGATGACCCCAAAATATCATGAGATTTTTAGCCCAACAATTATGGAATCAGAGGTTTCCCAAAAATTTCTTGATATTGTAAATAAAGTTGGGGATAATATATTATCTGATGAGAAACAATCTGTAGAATGGGATTGGTCACACAAGCTTGTAGGTAAAGTTCATAAAGAAATTAGGATACCCATAACAAGTAAAAAAGACGGTGCTTACTGTCTTAATCTTATGAAAGAAACTTGTCTTGAATATCTTAAATTTATGATATCCAAAAATAGAGCATATGAGTGGAGCAGAATAGCAGGAAAAGAAGCCGTTCCGACTATTAAAAATATTCATATAACACAAAGTTGGATAGTAAGCCAATATAAGCATGAGTATAATCCTTGGCACACTCATAGTGGTAATATGAGTGCTGTCATATATTTGAAAATTCCAGACGGTATGGAAGAGCATTTTAAGAATGAGAAGAGGGATCATTATCCAGCAAGTGGATTAATTGATTTTAAATATGGTGAGAAGGGAGATTTGAGAGCTGACACTTGGTTATTTAATCCCGAAGTCGGTAAAATGTTAGTTTTCCCATCATACCTATGGCATTCGGTTTATCCATTTTATTGTGATGGAGAAAGGCGAAGTATGAGTTTCAACGCCAATTTTTTTATTCCATCAGACGGGAATAAAAAATGATTTTAGTTGACATGAATCAAATTTCTCTTGCAAGTATGATGATGCACTTGCATATGAGAAGGACAGAAGAGCCAGACGGCAACATGGTACGGCACATGATTCTCAATTCTTTGAGGATGTATCGCACCAAATTTTCATCTGAATATGGTGAATTAGTTTTATGTTATGACTCCAAACATTATTGGAGGCGTGATTATTATCCAGAATATAAATCCGGCCGCCGTAAAAACAGAGAAAAATCCAAACATGATTGGGATGCGATTTTTCTTTGTCTCAATGAAATAAAAGATGAACTTAAAGAAAATCTACCATACAAGTTTTTAGAAGTATATGGTGCAGAAGCTGATGATATTATAGGAATTCTTTGTTCGACTATTTCAGAAGAGATTATGATAATTTCTGGTGACAAAGACTTTATTCAACTTCAAAAATATCCTAATGTAAAACAGTTTAGCCCAATTACTAAGAAATCAGTAAATGGTGCAAACCCTGGCGGTTATCTTAAAGAACATATTTTTAAGGGTGATACAAGTGACGGTATTCCAAACGTATTATCCCCTGACAATACATTTACTGATGGTTTACGGCAAAAACCATTAGGTAAAAGAAAAATTGCTTCATGGATGGAACATGATTTTGATGATGTAGCTCCTAACGATGAGGTGAAAAGAAATTACCAAAGAAATAGAAAGTTGATTGATTTGACTTATACTCCCGAAGAACTTTCTAGGGAAATAATCAACACATACAATGAGGCTCCCTTTGGCGACCGTAGTAAACTACTAAATTATTTTATACAAAAGAGATTAAAAAATCTCACAGAATCTATAGGAGAATTTTAATGGATCTATTAATTTCAGAAGTCTTGGATAAAGTTTCTAAGATGAAAAGTAAGAAGGAAAAAGTTGATTTGCTAAGACAGCATGACCATCAATCTTTGCGAATGGTAATAAAATCTTCTTTTGACCCTAAAATTGAATGGGCACTTCCAGCAGGGGATGTTCCATTTACTCGTAATGATGCGCCAGAAGGAACTGAGCACTCTTCTCTTTCCTACGAATCTCGTAAGTTGTATCATTTCATTCGTGGTGGTAATCCTCAAATTACTCAAAACAAACGAGAGGCTATGTTCGTTCAGATGCTAGAAGGCCTTCATGAAAGTGAAGCAGATGTTCTTGTTGCTGCAAAAGATAAGAAATTACATCAGGTATATAAGGGACTATCTAAAAATGTAGTGATGGAAGCTTTTAACTGGAATGATGATTTTATGATTATTGAAGATGATCATCATGTATATCCTCAAACGCCGGGTCCAGCAAACGGATGATTATAGAAGACGATATAAAACTAGATTATTCGGATGTATTAATTAGACCTAAAAGGTCAGCACTTACCTCTAGGTTTGATGTTGAAATGGAGAGAACGTATACCTTTTACCATAGCCAAAAAGAATGGACAGGTGTTCCTGTTATGGCCAGTAATATGGATACCACAGGCACGTTTGGAATGCATGAAGCATTAAGTAAACAAAAGATGGTAACTTGTATTGCTCGTCATTATAACAAAAATTATAATGATTGGGCGGATAGACAATATGAACATTCATGTGTTATGTCTGGAATTTCTAAACAAGAACTTATTGAATTAGTTCATATTGGTAAAATGTTTCCAGTATCCTTTGTAGGATTAGACGTTGCAAACGGATATACAAAGAACTTTGTTGATACAGTTAGCTATGTTCGGGATAGTCTACCCAATGTTACCATTATCGCTGGTAATGTGGTTACTGGTGATATGGCATCAGAATTAATTATGGCAGGAGCAGATATTGTAAAAGTAGGCGTCGGGCCAGGTAGTGTATGCACCACAAGAATTAAAACAGGTATCGGGTATCCACAGTTGAGCGCAGTCATTGAATGTGCTGATGCAGCACATGGTATGGGTGGACATATTATTGCAGATGGTGGCTGCAATTCATCTGGTGATATAGTTAAGGCCTTTGCTGCTGGTGCAGATTTTGTTATGATTGGTGGTATGCTTGCTGGACATGATGAGTGTGATGGCGAGTTAATATTTGAAGACGATGTAGAAGAACCTGTAGGCATGCAGTTCTACGGTATGGCATCAAACACCGCTATGAAGCGCCATGGCCATCCAAATCGGGAGTATCGTGGTGAAGAGGGTAAGACTGTAGTTGTACCTTATCGTGGGCCTGTTCGTAATACTGTTCAAGACATCCTTGGTGGTATTCGTTCAGCATGTACATATGTTGGTGCAAAGAGACTAAAAGACTTGTCAAAGTGCGCCACATTTGTTAGAGTAAATAATACTCATAATCGCATTTATGAATAGGAGGGCAGTATGCCTCTGACCAGAAAACGTATTATATATGATCGTGATAATAAGACTCCATATATGGTACGTCATCATCTCTTATTTCGGGAAAAGGATTCTAATGACGAAAAAAATCCAATAATTCCCTTCAATCTATTTTACCATAAAATTCTTCTATCAGATGAAGATGTACTACATGACCATCCGTGGAATTGGGGTACATTTATCATATCTGGTGGATATTGGGAGCACACTGCAAAGGGCACTTTCTGGAGGCCTCCGGGCTCTTGGAGAACCCGAAAATCCACTGATTTACACTGGTTAGAGCTCAAGGACGGTCAGCCCTGTAAAACCCTGTTTTGGCACGGCCCCAGACAGAGAACTTGGGGGTTTCAGACCGATAATGGGTGGAAAGATTATCGAACTTTTTTAGAAAATCGTGCAAAATCAATAACTTAGGGAACAAAAAAAGCCTTGACAAATCCTATTGGGTATGGTAGCATAGTATAGTAATTGGGAAATAGAGGTTCTAATGAATCTAGTCAATGCAGTTGGTGGAACCAAAAAACAACGGCGACTCGCTGAACGGGTTGCCGAGTATTGTATCGAAGAATTGATGCCTCGTCACCGAACCTTGGATATTGAAATTCACCTAAATAATTGTCGCAAGGAAAGCGGAGTCTATGGCCTTTGTTATGCGATGAATACGGAACGTGAATTCACCATTGAAATTGACAAAACTATAGATAAGTTTAAAAACGGTAAACCTAAAAAAGCAGGACGAGAACTTTTTATTGAAACTGTCTGTCATGAAATGGTTCATGTGATGCAGACTGCTAAAGGATTGATGATTGACCGTGTGCGGCCTACTAAATTGGGTTATCGTCGGTTATGGAAAAATAGAAAAGGAACATACACAGACCATACCAAGACGCCGTACAGCCGTCAGCCTTGGGAACGTCAGGCATATGAAATGGAAGGTCCGCTTAAGAAGAAATATCTAAAGTTATACGATAAATAAAAGACTATTATGAATAAGGATAAAATTAATTTTATAAAGTCAACTGTCCTTATCATTATTTGTTTTATTCTTATGATGTATGTTAGTGGTTGTAATAATACAACTGGTATTATTAAGCAAGAAGTTTTTTGGAAAACTCACCACTACTTAAAACATAAAATTAAACCTCCAATTAATAATATTCGTAAAGGCGAAATTCAACAACAGTTAAACAAAAGGCAGAAAAATACTAATGGGTAGAATGAAAGATTTGATGATGGATATGGATGATTGTATTATTGGTGCAATTGAATCTGGTGTAACATCAACAAGTGATGTAATTGCTCATGTTAAAACCTATAAGGGAATGGCAGATGAAGAGTATATTGAGCGGTATGTAGATGAAATTATGGGCCCGCCGCAAGAATGAAAATTCAATGGGAAGTAAGATTGGGGGCTTTGGTATCCCAAACTAATCCAAAGGATTTTTGGCCAAAGTATTGGGTTGCGACTAATGAAGGGAAATTTCTTACAGCAATAACCACAGATAGCACTAATAAATGGTGTGTTAGTTTATCTCCTAATAAGATGGAAAGGTTTGATGATATTCATGAAGCTAAAAGGAGAGCAGAGGAATGGTTAATAAGTCTATCAACTTGCTAGGTGAATCCTGCCCAATGCTTACTCTACGAGCATTAAAAGAACTCTCTAGATTAAAAGAGAATGAAAGTTTGGTAATTCGTTTCAATGACCCTATTGCAAAAATAGATTTAACCGTAGCATGTGAAAGACACAATTATAAACCTGAGCGTCTTGACACTTTGAGGTTTGGAGAGAAAGGCATTATTTTTGAAATGACTGTATCAAAAGGATCTTAAATGAGAAATAAGTTTCTTGTATCAACAGCTGTTGTTGTGGGTATGTTATTTACTCTGCCTTTGGCAAAAAGTGATGTATTTTCGGATAGAGATGAAAATCCATCAATAAAATGTCTTGCTTTAAATATGTATCATGAAGCAAGAGGTGGAGGCACGGCTGGACTTTTTGCAGTAAGTGCTGTTGTATTTAATCGGGTTAATGATTCTAGATTCCCTAGCAGCGTATGTGAGGTTGTTAAACAGGGGCCAACTAAAGAAAGTTGGAAAACTAGACAACTTGAAGATTTGCCAGATGAAAGGAGAGTGTATTATCCCATCAAGCATAAATGTCAATTCTCATGGTATTGTGATGGTAAAAGTGATGTTCCATATAATGTAAAAAAATATCAAGAGATACTTGACTTAGCCGAAGCAATACTGTATAATGAAATTTCATTTGTAGATATTACAGATGGTGCTTTATTTTATCATGCAGATTGGGTAAATCCTTCATGGGCAAAAATGAAACAAAGGACTACAGAGATTGACGATCATATTTTTTATAGATGGGATACTAAATGAGGAGTTATTAAATGAGTCGTATTGGAAAGGTTTTAATAAATGCGTTAAAGGCAAAATATGAAGCAGACATTTCTTGTGCAAAATCTAATATTCAAATTTATATAGAAAATCCTACTGGAATTGGAGATCATGCAGATTTAGTCACAGCTGTAGATGGGGAAGTGACAAAGTTGTGTGCAGCGCAAGATAAGTTAAATGTTCTAAATGAACACTTTAACTATGTCGATGGCACAGGGTTTACAAATGTCTAGATCAGGATACACCCAGCGTCAATGGGATAGAACTGTAGGATGGGGCAAGGTTCCAAAGGAATATAGCAATATGACAAAATATGTTGAAATATCACTAATGGAAGATGGAGAGCTATCAATTGATGGTCAAACCAAGCCAGGTGGTAATCTTGATATTCGTGAATATGAAAATGGAGAATGGGTAGGCGGTTGTTATGCTACCTATGATAATCTTGTAGAAAAGATAAAAGAAGCTCTTGAAGAATGAACATCTTTTACCTAGACCGTGACCCTGTGGTTGCCGCACAGATGATGTGTGATAAACATGTGGTCAAGATGATATTGGAGAGTGCTCAGATGCTCTCCACTGCTCATCGTGTTCTTGATGGTGATGATGTTGCAGACTCTAAAGGTTTGTACAAGATGGTTCACAAAAACCATCCTAGTACTATTTGGGTTAGAACTAATTCATCGAATTATGAATGGTTGTGGGAACACATGGATGCCTTGATGAAAGAGTATACCTATCGTTATGATAAGCATCATGCTACAGAACGATTGATTCATTATTTGTGGGAATTTCCTAGAAATATTTCTCATGGTGAATTTACTGACCCACCACAATGTATGCCAGACTATTGCAAAGGCGATGATACCATATCGGCATACCATACTTACTATATAGTAGAGAAATCAGACTTTGCGACTTGGAAACGCAGAGCCAAGCCGGAGTGGTTTAATGAATCAAAGTTATCAACCAAGAGAAGGTTATTGGGATTACATGAGTCGGCGACTGCGTGAGGAAGAAATTCCTAAGAGTGCAGAAGAATTGTGGAAGAGAGAAGTAGCAGAAATGCAGAAACAGGTTCATGAATTACAAATGAGAGTTGTTAAACTTGGACAAGAAGTGTATGAACTTCGTTACAAGGTTACACTACTTGGCGGCGACCCAAATCAATTGGAGTTTAGATTCTAATGCCAACATATGATTTTATAAACAATGAAACAGGTGAAGAGTGGACAGAGTTTATGTCTATAGCTTCTATGGAAAGTATGATGGAAAATAATCCTCATATCAAAAAATCATGGAAAAGTGCTCCTGCAATTGCTGGAGATCATATCATGGGTGTCGGTCCTAAAACAGATGGCGGTTTTAATGAGCGAATGCAACAAATCGCTGATTCACATCCTGGCTCACCTTTAGCTGATAGATATGGTGGTGTCAAAAATAAATCTCATAAAGAGATCAAAACAAGGAATGTGTTAAAAAAACATAAAGTGATATAAATAGTTAAGGTGTTGCGGGCGAGAAATCAAACTACAGCACAAGCGCACGGCGTTTTAGGAAGCTGGGTAGTCCCTCCGCCCTTGCAACACTAGTGAGGGGGGTATGCGCCACGTGGCCGCCCCCTCACTTCTTTTTAAGGATATGTTATGGCATCTAAAAAAAACAAGGAAATAAATCACAATAATCTCGTAACTGTCAAGCCAATTACTGATAATCAGAAGTTGGTTTTTGATACATGGAGAAAGGGACAGAATCAATTTTTATTCGGTGCTGCCGGTACTGGTAAAACATTTGTTTCTCTTTATCTTGCATTGAAATCTGTAATGGATTTGAAAGAGCCTTATGATAAAGTAGTTCTAGTTAGGTCACTTATTCCTACAAGAGAGATTGGTTTTCTGCCGGGCGATGAAGAAGATAAAGCTGCATTGTATCAAGTACCATATCAGAACATGGTACAATTTATGTTTGAGATGCAGAATGAACAACAGTTTAATAATCTCTATGACCGTCTAAAGGGACAAGGAACACTTTACTTTTTATCAACTTCTTTTCTAAGGGGGTTGACATTTGATAATGCAGTCATTATAGTAGATGAATGTCAGAACATGAATTTTCATGAGCTGGATACTATTATTACTAGGGTGGGGCAAGATTCTAAGATTATATTCTGTGGTGATTTTGACCAGACAGATTTAGTCAAACAGAATGAGAAAAATGGACTACATGACTTTTTACGAATCCTTGAAGAGATGGAAGAATTTCATTGTTGTGAATTTACTATTGGAGATATTGTTCGTAGTGGTTTTGTTCGCAGCTATCTTATTAATAAAATAAAGTTAGGTATGGGAATTGAATGACTGAGAGTTTTGGAAGATTTGGGCCAATGAAAGAGTTATCACGGTTCAAAGGTGATGGAGAATTTGCTGACAGAGAAGCAAGAGTTTTATTCAGCGATTATATGAAACAATATTTTGTTGAAATGCGTGTAGATGAGTATATAGAAACAAGAAATATGGGCTCTCATAATGAACGATATGCAGAAGATTGCGCTGAAAATTTTGTTATGGGACTTATAACGACTTCGGAGTTAATGGTATGAATATAGAGCAATTAAGAGAAGAGTTGGAACGAGATGAGGGTATTATTTACAAAATCTATAATGATCATCTTGGTTATGCTACTTTTGGTATAGGCCATTTAGTTTTAGAATCAGATCCAGAGTACGGTGCTCCATTGGGTACAGCTGTTTCAGAAGAAAGATGTTACGAAGTCTTTGAACAAGATGTACAAACAGTTCTATCTGATTGTGAAAAGTTGTATGAGGATTTTTACGATCTTCCAGAAGATGCACAGTTAATTATTGCAAATATGATGTTCAACATGGGTTTGACTCGGTTATCCAAATTCAAAGGTATGAAGCGAGGTGTTGATGCTCGTGATTGGGAAACAGCTGCAGATGAGATGGTTGATAGCCGTTGGTATACCCAAGTACAAAGACGAGCTGATAGGCTTGTAGTGAGAATGAGAAGTTTAGGATTGTATTAATGTCAAGATTTAATCATGTATCAGTGAATTTACCAGAATTAGAAACAAAAACAATAAACCGAAAACGATTCTATGTAACTCCACAAGGTTACTATCCTTCAATTACAACTGTTTTATCAAGTCGTAATAAAGAAGGATTAATGGAGTGGCGTAAGCGTGTCGGCAATGATGTAGCAAACCACATTGCAAGAACTGCTTCTGCAAGGGGCACCAAAGTTCATCATATGTGCGAAGATTATTTAAATAATCAACATATAGATTATCCTGATAAATGGAAAGAGCATGAAAAAAACTTCTTGCCTTGGTGTCTCTTTGGACAATTAAGAGATAAAGCTTTGAAGAATATAAGTGACATATATGCTCAAGAATGTGGTTTGTATAGCGATAAATATAAGGTAGCAGGCCGTGTTGACTGTATAGCAAAGTACAATGGAGTACTGTCTATTATAGATTTTAAAACGTCAACAAGAGAACGCAGCGATGATTGGAATGAAAACTATTACATCCAAGGTTCTGCATATGGTGAGATGTTCAAAGAACAAACAGGTATTGAAATTTCCCAAGTAGTTATTTTGGTAGTGACAGAAGATGGAACAGTTCAAGAATTTGCCAAGGAAAAAAACGATTATCTAAATGCGCTGTCAGAGGCTGTTACTGAATGGAGAAATCAAAATGAAATACCTAGTCTTCACAATAATGACAGCGTTTCTCATGTTAGGATCAACTAGTCTTGCAAAACCTTTAGAAAGGGGTGGGCCTCTTGGTCAGACTCCTCAGAGGCATAAAACTTCTGAAGGTGGCCCAAGTGTAATGTTAAAAAAACCAGTTGTGTGCGGAGAAATTAATGGACTTGTTACTTGGTTAACAAATAAGTATGGTGAAACACTTGCTATGGGCTGGGTTGATGGGCAGACACAAGAACCTGTTATGCTTTTCTACAACCACGCAACACAATCTATTACGATTATTGAGAGATTGTCAGCTAAGCACATGCCGGAAGGTATGGAGCCTCATGGTTGTGTTTTAAGTGGCGGTAAAGACGTTTATGTTTCAGACAAATTTATAGAAGAGCGATTAGGCGACAGTATTTAAAAAAAGGCCTTGACAAAACGTGCTCAATACTGTATATTATAAATATAGTACAATTTGATGAAGAGGACTAAAAGCTGAACAGGACGGGGGTGCGATGCCCCCCGCCTCCACCAAAATTTTACGGTGGTTAATAGCTCCGACTGAGGGGGCGAAATAGGATCGACTGGCGGTAAGTAGGAAATTGGAGAATTGTGGATTGATCACCTAATGGTCATTAAAGTAAACGCAAATGATAATTTTGCATTTGAGGATTACGCTCTAGCAGCATAAAACCTCACGGGGTATGAGCTCCACCTTGTTATCCAACGGGCTCACTTTAAAGAATTACCAGTGGGGTAATTCAAATTTTGTCATGACAAAGGAGAAAATTTATTATGACTACTAAGACTCAGGCACAACGTGTCGTTACTGCACTTCAAACTGGTGCAGAACTAACTGCTAAACAAATCACCGCTCGTTATGGTGTTAAGAATGTTCGAGCAGTTATCAGTCAGCTTCGTACAGAAGGATATGCTATCTTTTTGAACAAGCGTGTGAGTACCTTTAATGGTGAAACATATTCTAAGTATCGTCTTGGAACACCGACAAGGGCAACTGTAGCGGCTGGTTTTGCAGCGCTACGTTCTGCGTAATAGGGTTTTGGGGTTTCCTAGTAACAGAATAACCCCATTAACATAAAGGGTGATGCCTTAATACATCCGTGGGGGGCCACGGTTAGCCCCCCAATTTTATAATGCAGGAGACATATATGACGTTAAATACTCCGAAAAGTTTTACTGTGGCAATAGAGAATATCGCAAAAGAAAAACAGATTACTCATATGGATGCTGTTTTATGGTATTGCGAACAAGAAGGTATCGAACCTGATACTGTTGGTTATCTTATTTCAAAAGCCCTCAAACAAAAAATAGAGGCAAACGCTAGAGAGTTAAATTTCCTTCCAAAACAAGCACGATTGCCTATTTAATGAAAACTTATTTTCCATATGGCCCTCCAATAGGTCATGTTAAATTACCAGATGAGTTAGTGAAAGACTTTAATAAAGGTTGTGATGATATTATTAAAGATAAGAATTTATCCAAATCTGAAGATTGGTCACACCAACTTGTCGGCCAAGTTGAACAAGAACTTTTAATTCCAAAACCTGTTATCAACAAATGGGGCAAATGGTTGGGCCGTGAAGTTAGAACTTATCTTTTTGAATACTTGAATCAATTTCAAATTCCAGAACAAAGTATTTACAAAGCATCTGAAGAACAAACATTACGAGCGGTGAATAATTCACAAATTAATGTTAAATCTGCTTGGTATGTACGATCTTTTGCTGGAGACTATAATCCTATGCATACACATACAGATTGTGAATTAACTTGTGTAGGATTTTTAAAAGTTCCAGATTTATCAAAGGAGCGTAACAAGGCGGGTGACAGTGGGGAACAGTTTAAAGATTACTCACCAGGCGGAAGCTTAGAAATTCTTAACTCAAGTGGTTCAACACATTCACACTTGGAAAGTGATGTTATAGGGTTTGCTCCAAAAGTAGGTAATTGGTATTTGTTCCCTGCTGATTTGAGACACTTGGTATATCCTTTTAAGGGGGATGGTGAACGGAGATCATTCAGCATTAATATGAATTCAAGTATTTTTGGCCATGGAACCAATTGACGTTTATATGATGTACTGTGCATTAAAAGCGCATTTCAGCAAATCAAATTATGATTATTTTAAGTATGAGGGTAAGACTCGTATTAAACGTGATTCTTTTTTCAAACGCAAGGACAGATTTTTCTTTGCTCGATTATCCAGAAAATATAAAGAATATGAGGATATAAAGAATTATCTGGTGGCAAACTTTGTTAGCAATCCAGATGGTTATGTTGCACGATTTGATGATAAAACATATGAAGATTGGCTGCATAGAAAACAGAATTTTTACATAATGTTTACTGATGAAATGGGTCCACTGGTGAGTGAATTTGAACCTTTATTTGAAGTTAAATCTAATAACCACCCAAAACTATTACAGGAATATCTAGGTGGAAGAGTATCAATAGAAACTCTTATTATATTGGATAAATTGGTTTCTTATGTTGATAATTGGAATAAGGAAATGGCTGGAGATTTTATTTGGGATGATATAAAAAAATTGATGAATAATTACAAAAAGTTCTTGACAATTGATGTCAGAAGGTATAGAATACAATTACTGAAACTCATAGAGGAGTCCAATTAAATGGAAGAGCGAGTAGAAGGGTTCTTTGAGGCAAAAAGCCGGGAACTAGAAAGCCAAGTCAAGTCGTTGCAATACGACTGTGCAGAGTTGCAAAAACACAACTCTGAATTGTTGGAACGAGTTAAGAAGCTCGGTTCACGCACACCGGCTTGGCCGAAGGGTTATCGTCCACAAAGGAAGAATAGCCGTAACGGGTAATCTGTGTGCCGGAGTAGCTCAGTTGGTAGAGCAGGGGTTTTGTAAACCTCAGGCCGTGGGTTCAAATCCTACCTCCGGCACCATTTTATAAGGGATATCATGGAAGTTAAACTTGTTGATCATATGGGAAGTGATTTATCAATAGTAAATGCAGCCCGTGTATCGTTTGCAAAAAAACATAAGGAATTTGACGATGTTGGAGATACTAAACTCATCAATTATTTGGCAAAGCATAATCACTGGAGTCCTTTCGGGCATGGCTCTTTGCAGTTTGCAATTTCTGCTCCTGTATTCGTTGCTCGGCAGCTGGTAAAACACCAAGTCGGTTTGGTATGGAATGAGGTATCTAGACGTTATGTTGATGATGAGCCAGAATTCTATACACCAACGGAATGGCGTAAATTAGCAGAGAACAAGAAACAAGGTTCTTCTGATGAAACAGTTGAGTATAGTGTAAAACCAGCTTATATGTTTGCAAAACAATCCTATACAAATATGTTGAAGCTGGGAATTGCACCAGAGATGGCTCGTATGGTTCTGCCGCAAGCCATGATGACAGAATGGTATTGGAGTGGTACATTATATGCTTTTGCCAGAGTGTGTAATTTACGATGTAAGCCAGATACACAAAAGGAGACACAAGTTGTTGGATGGGGTATCGACAAACATGCACGGGAACTCTTTCCCGCCTCATGGAAAGCTTTACGAGATGAATAAAGCTCTTGTTATAGGTAATGGTGAATCACGAGCATGGTTCAAACCATGTCATCAGCAGATACTTGACAGTAAGGTTATAACATGGGGGTGTAATGCAATTTACCGTGATGGCACTGTTAATAATCTTGTTTCGGTAGACTACGGTATGCAACAGGAAATATATGATTCTGGTTATGCACTAGATAAGTCAGGACATGATGATTATAAGCTGGTTCATTTTGCAAACTGGAGTCCACTTCCATCAGAAGTAGCAGACATGATGTTTATGGGGTATGATATTCCAGAAGCATTTATTCACCGGAGTAAGAATAGAACAAGCCAATGTGTTATATCAGGTAAAGATCCTGATACCTTACAGGAAAAAATTGAAGTTGCAATGAGGATGAATCCTAATCTTGATATTGAAGATTTAAAGCTAAAGATGGAAAAGGATGTTGGAGTCTGGATTACCTATGTAGAGTCATATGATAATGTTGTACCTATTCAATATCCTATAGGATGGAGCACAGGTAATACTGCATTACATCTTGCATGTCAAGATTCCACTTCGCCCAAACCATTAGAGGTTTATGTATTGGGGTTTGACCTTAGTGCCTATAATCAACCTCTAAATAATATGTATAAAGGCACTGACAATTATCTACCAGCAGATGCGAAAGGGTTTAATCCAGATAATTGGTACAAACAAATGTTAACAGTGTTTAAAGAATTTCCAGAGATTGATTTTTATCTGGTAGATCATGATAATCAATTTGACAGTAAAAATGTAAAGCATATTACAAAATTAGAATTATGTGAGGAATTGAAAATAGTATGAGTGGCGTTCCCTTATTTCCAGCTGGTATGGTACAACCATATACTGCTCCCAAGTCTTTTATAAAAACTTTGGACTTGTCTAAATTTACATTTGAGAAGTTTGATGGGCAGACTAAATTAAGAACGGAGAAGTTTAATAACATTCTTCTACATCCAGAATTTGAAGAGATTAAAAACTGGATACAGGAATGTGCTGAGGATTTTCTAACTAATGTTTTACAGATGGAATATGAGGAATTCTTTTTTACAGAGAGTTGGTTAAACATCAGTAGTAAGGGTGGATACCAGAAGATACACAATCATTCTAATTCTATTATTAGTGGAACTTTGTATTTGAAATCAGAGGAAAAGCATCCCCCATTGGAATTCAAGAAACAGAAGATGGAGTTTGAACCATTCATCTCACTAACAGAACATTACAAGAAGGGTAATCCAAATACCGCAAGTACTTTGGCATTTCCCTGTACACAGGATACTATGCTCGTGTTTAATTCATATCTATATCACGGGCATGGTGAAAGTCAAGTTGAATCTGAAAGGATTGGGCTTGCATGGAATGGTCTAGTCAATTTCATAGAGAAAGATAAAGACTTATATAGAATAAGATTTGTCAAAGAGACTTGACTTATCTTATAAAACAGTATATTATATACAAATTAACATACGATACATAAGGAAATATTATGATATTAAAAAATACAACCCCTATTTTAGACAAGGATAAAAATCCTGTTCCATTTCGTTCTGTAGAGGGTAATGAAGGTAATGGTGCCATTGATCACTATTGGTTATCCTATGATGAATATTCTAAATTGGATGAAGTATTTTGTCAGAGAGATACAGAGGGGAGATTAAAGAGAGCACAAAAACATTTATCTGAGCTTAGAGCAGAACACTGTGTGGTATCAGTAGCAATGCTTACAGAGGATGATGAAGTATTTGGTGTAAAATATAAGGCGGGACATAAGTTCATTCTTGATTCCAATACTCGTAACTTAAATTGGAGCAAAGGTGGGTCTGATCAAATTCCACAAGAAGTATTGGCTATTCAATATTCTTATGATAGCTGTGATGCAATTCGTGAATCGTATAATACTTTTGATTCTCCTGATGCTATCGAGAGAAATCAGGAAAAACTTTACGGTATTCTTTTTGGAATGTATCATTATACTCCAAAGTCTCATAAACTCAAGAAGGGACAAATTCTTACTGGGTTGATCAAAGCTTGTAATTTTTATTTTCCTGATATATATAATCAACCAAATGTAAAAACAGAAGTTTTGCCGGGCCAAGTTGGTGCTTTTATAGAAGAAATTAAGGCGCTGGATAATTTTATGATTGATAAATCCTCTTGGGATGTATCTTTAGTATGTGCTGCATTGATGGCACTTAAAAGATATGGAACTGATGATGATAAGCTGAATGAAGGTCTTCAAGATATAAATGATAGAGCTGCTAATACGAAAGGAAAGGAATTGGATGGTATTTCTCATATTGTAGATGAATGGAAGACCGCTAATTTCTTTAGTGATAAAAATACAAAGTGGAGTTCGTTAAATCGCACAGTTTCTTATTGCCTTTATTGGATTGATAAGTACATGAAAGATGAAAAGGGGGTTAAGCCAGGGAATGGTTGGGAGAAACGTGGCGAAGAATATAAAGATAAACCTCAAGGTAGTTTGGCCAAGCACTTAAAACTTGTTGCATAATAAATATAATACGGATAAGTCAGAAGACACTTGACATTCCGTATAAAACAGTATATTATATACAAATTAACATACGATAACATACGATACATAAGGAGAAACATATGTCGTTAAGTACACTGAAGAAGTCCAATTCTTTGGACAAGCTGCTTGGTGCAGTTCAAAAAGAAAACGCCCCCCAAGAAAAGAAATCATACGTTGATGAACGTCTGTGGAAGCCTCATCTGGATAAAACAGGTAATGGCTATGCTGTAATTCGTTTTTTACCAGCGGTTGAAGGTGAAGATTTGCCTTGGGCAAAACTATGGAATCATGCATTTCAAGGCCCAACAGGACAGTGGTATATTGAGAACTCTCTTACCACACTCGGACAGAAAGACCCTGTTTCTGAGCTTAATTCTGCATACTGGAATTCTGGTGTGGAATCCGATAAGGAAATTGCCCGCAGACAGAAGCGTAAGTTGCAGTATTATTCCAACATTTATGTTATGAGTGATTCTAACCATCCTGAGAATGAAGGAAAAGTGTTTCTATTTCGGTATGGTAAGAAAATCTTTGATAAGGTTATGGAGTCAATGCAGCCAGCATTTGAAGATGAAACTCCTGTTAATCCCTTTGACTTTTGGGAAGGTGCGAACTTTAAATTGAAGATTCGCAAAGTAGATGGTTATTGGAACTATGATAAGTCAGAGTTTGAAGCACCATCTGCGTTATTTGATAATGATGATGATATCGAGGAAGTATGGAATAAACAGTATGCTCTTGTAGACTTTACTGCTTCTACCAACTTCAAGTCATATGATGAGTTGAAGAAACGCCTTGATATGGTTCTTGCTGGAACAACCACAGTGGGCACAGCTACGGATTGGAATAGTGATCCAGAGCCAGTTGTAAAGCCAACTGTGAATACGAAAGAGGAACCCGCACCATCTGTAGCTGCTGAAGATGATGGTGATGAATCTCTTGATTATTTCCAGAAGTTGGCCGCTGACGCTTAGTGGCTAAAGGGAAAGAGGGAGCTTCGGTTCCCTCTTTTTTTAACTCAAATCTCCCCAAACCTGACAACCTAAGTGGTCTTCATCGTAGTATGCTGTATTAGATGTTACAGCAACTTTAATATAAGCAACATTATACCCTGCGGAAAAAGTCATGAAATTTACCAGAGCAGTTGCCCCTGTATCTGCGATACCTGCTACGGAAAAGTCATCATTATCCATATCATTAGCAATATTAAGTTGATATTGGCCGGTGCCCAAATCTGTAATGCTGGCTAAGTTAAAGCTGTCGCGAGCGGCCGGTGTTCCTGATCCGTCAAAGTTTACCCAAAACTTTGCTACACCCTGTGTTGCATTAGTAGTATTACTATTTTCACCTTGAATAGTTAGAATACCATCAGATGAGATTTTAAGCCTTTCTGCTCCACCAGCTAAAACACTTAATCCATCGCCATTTGACCCAACTCTTACTTTCTCACTTGCTGTCGTACTTACATCCTCAAAGGTGATATAAGCTGCGGTTTGACCAGATTCCACCTTCAACGGAACATTGTCATCTTGATTTTTAACGTGAAGCATTTTATCCGCTTGAAGGTCTGTTTCGAGGCCACTTTTTTCTAATCCAATACCAATAAATCCAGTGTTGGTAGAACCTACATTAACTTTTAAAAGGCCTAATTCTTGGGGTGGTATACCTTCATATAACAATCTTTCACCAGCATCCACTCCCGATGCACTAGCATCAAGAAGAATATTATCTCCAGCATCAGTAGAGGAACCATCAGTACCATTTAGTGTTACTGGTAGATTAAATGAATCCGTTCCCAAACCCCCTGCTTTTATTCTTGTAACTGCCATTTTATGGGCTCCTCATTTTGACACAACTATAATATGTGCCGATACCTGATTTTGCATGATTTCTATAACGTACTTCAGACCTAGAACTATAAAAATTCCTTCTTGTTTTTTCTTCCGGCTCTACTATCCATCCGTCAGATTGTTTTAATTGTGCTTCTATATACTGAAAACATGCCTGTTCTGTTTCAAACGGCCCTTCCGTCATTAAACCGAAATTAGTCCACATGGACAGAACTGTGCTTGCATATACTAGAAACCACATATTCTTATGCAGCCTTGTTCACAGCTGATATCACCCGATCATCATTGACTATAGGTGTTTGAGTGCTAGTTATATTAGTGGTTGGTGCGCTAACAGTTGATGCATCAGCAATAACTGGTGCAGCGCCACCAGCACCCGCCTTTGTCGCCGCGGCATCCTCTAGGGCCTTATCTCGCAAATATTTTTCATCGCTCATTTTCGCGGCTTTCCTTTCGCGTATCTTAATTATGTTTTTAATATACTCCTCATCAGAATCCGATAAATCGCCATCTGCAAGGACTGCTTCAAGTTGCTTGTTAGACGCCCTCCCAGCCAAGTGTCTGTCAAGCACACTGTCCCCCATTAGCTTGGATTTGTATAAACCAGACTCTTCTGCCTTTTTTAGTTCTTCATCTGTACCAAAGAACTCCATAACGGTTTCTGCGCCTGGAATCTTCTTAATTAATCCCGTAAAGTCAAAATCAAGTAATCCTTTAAACCACCCAAATATTTTTTCTAATACTCCCATAATCATACTACCAATAGACCAATTCTTAACATTTGCAACTTTCTGGGCTGCCTCGTCAAATCCAAAAAGACCTAATAACCAGCTAGTAACTGATGCTACCATGTCTTTTACCAGATTGGGTAGAAAGTAAACAACATTAATTATAGATGTAATTATATCTGACGTACTGTCAAACTTAAACATTTTACCAAAAAAAGATTTAACTTCCATTATTACTGCTTTGATAGTTTTTACCACAAAACTCTCACTATCGTCTTCTGTTGATGCCCATGAAAAGAGATTAGTAAACCATGTTTTAACTTTAGTCCAGACGCCGGTTATAAAAGTTGAAAGGGTCCATTTGCCATCATCACCTCTGCCTGCAGCTTCTCCCCAACTAAAAAGACCTGTAAACCATGTTTTAATTTTAGTAAAGATTACCATAATAAAATCTGTAATAGTCCACTTTTCTACCTCCGTTGCTTCTTCATCCCATCCAAATAATCTCATTACCCATGCAATTCCAGCTTTTACTGGCGTCCAAATAATTTCCCAGATACCCGCATAGCCTGCGGTTAGTGTGTCCCACAATTTTGATAATGCAGCAGTTGGATCTGAAAAGAGAAGTTTAAACCAATCCACAATACCAGTAAATGTATCGGAGATTGCAGTTTTAATATCTTTCCAAGTCATTGCTATCCATGTATGGAAACCAAGCATCATATCTGATAAAAATCCCGTAATTGAACCAAGAACAGAATCCGTTTGATTTTCATCTTTGCCAAATACATGCATAATACTATTCCACACTGCTGTGATCGCAGCATCAAGCGCATCTATTACAAATGTACCGATGGAGCTAAAGAATTTTGTTATTCCTTCCCACCATTTTCCTTCTCCAAATAGTTCGAAAGCCTCGCTAAGTCCACTGAAGAGTTCTTTAATATTTTCCCACTGTTTCAGAAAATAATCGAAGAAAATTTCCCCAATTGGTTTTATGTAATCTGTCCAAAGCATTTCGACCATGGGCACTAACTTATCTATCATAAAGGCCTTAGTTTTTTCCCAATACGGACTATTGAGAAATGCTACAATTGCTAAACTGGCAGCTGCAAATGCAGTACCCACCAACATGGCCTTGAGGCCTTTCATCTTGCCGGCGGCTTTCCCCGCCTTCTTGTTGTCGTCAGATAGGTCGCCCAGCCCCTCCGCAATTTTAGACAATTTGTCTTGAGTGTTTTTATCGCCCCTTTTCCTCTTGCGGTCTTTTTCTTTTTCTCCAGCTCTGTTTCCCTTTTTATTTTGAGCATCGCGTTTTTTTTCTCTGTTTGCTGCCCTTTCAGCTCGCGCGGCCGCCTGCTCTTCATCAGTCATGAGCTGGAAAGTTGTTCTTTTTTGTTCTTCTATAAGATCCTTAAAATCTTTACTTGTGGGTGCAGCCATTAGATTATCCTATTTTTTAGCCTTCGGTAATGATGCGCCAGGTTTACCTACATATAAACCAAAGAACGCAGCTCCAGCACCTACGATGGTTGATATAAACATCGCTTGTGCATTGGTCGGGTTAGATAAATCCATAAACCAATTCACTGAAGCATAGAACGCCCAACAGTATGCAAGCATAACTATTCTAGGAATGACACGAAACTTATCTAACATTCCAGCTGTCTTGTTATACCAAGTTGGTTCTTCATCCCCATGACTGGGAACAATATCAGATTTTTGTAGTTCGTACTCTTTTGTGGTTTCTACAACCTTTACTGTATCTTCAGCCATTTTTTGCTCTTTCCTTCTTTATTCGGTCTTCTTCTTCTCTTAAATACTGCATTAATAACCCTATGTATATTTCCCTTTCCCACGGTATCATATTTTCTAATTCAGTTAAACTATAATTATGATGTTGCATCATTCCAAAAGTTGTTTTATAATAGTTCTCCAAGCTATCATGAGAAAGGGCTACACGAAAAAACTTTGCAATCCTTCAATTGGAATCTCACTTTTCTTTTTTGTCTTAGGATTTTTTACTTCAATAACATGAATTAACTTTGGCATAGTATCAAAAAAGTTAGTTATTTTTTCAAAGTTCTCTGTTGACATGCTATCAATAAATTCATCTAATTCTGATTCTGACATATCAATTTTATTATAAACAGTTTCGCCATCATGAACTTCATGCACACACCGTTTAATCATTTCAAATATATTTGTAATATCTCCGTCTTCATCGAATCCTGTCATGTCTTTTAAGCATGGATACTTCATAACCATAGATATATCTTTAGTTAATTCTATGATATTAGTATGCTCAACACTCATTTGTACATCAACTTCTTCTAAGTTTACTTCCACATCAACACGGGTTTTTTCATCATCAGGGCATAGTACATTAAGTTTCACTGTCTCCCCAACAGATTTTCCTCGTATTCTTAAAAAAACATATTCAATATCAAACATAGGCATATTATAAGGGTCTATATTATCAACTACACAATCGTTAATAATTTGTGCAAATGCTTTTTCTATTTGTTTAGCATCGTCTGATTCCTGTGCAATCAACAAGGCTTTCTGTTCTTTTACTAGAAAAGGTCTGTACTCAATTTTTTCCCCTGTTGAGGGCAAATTTAATTCATAGGTTATTGTATTAAGTTTAGGTAATGCCATAATTATTCATCCTCTATTATAGTCTAGTCAATACTCGCGGTATATTACGAGTAATATTTCGCTCCACAGTGTCTACCACAGTAGAAAATATCTTCTCTCCTAAGCTTGGTGCTTGTCGGGTAATATCCAAAGTCTCCCACCATCTAAAAGAAAAGGTTACAGGTATTTTAATAATTTCACTACTTGGTGCTTGATTTAATCCCACTGCACCAATTGACTTGGGAAACACCTCATGGAGCCGTACTCCATATCGTCGTTGATCTTGTCTATCTAGTAAATATAATTGCACTTCACTAACATAATCTTCATGATATCCTACATCCCATGTTGATGGATTAAATGCCTTTTCCTGCCATGATTCAAAAAATACTCTTTCTTGTAATCCAGAGCTTGCTTGAAATAACATCTCTATATCACCAGCATAACTAACACCAGTAACAACTTCTCTAACCGGCCCGTAAATATTGCTATCCTCTACAGAGTTTAGATTCCGACCAGGCATGCTTGCTGATTCACATCTCATAGAAATTGCTCTTGCATCTCCCTGCAGCGGGCCCGAAGAAAATGAACTACTGTTTCCACTTGTGGGTGGAAGAATAAGACATTCAAATCTATTCGGTACTGCATACCCTTCTTCTGAATGGAATGTAGACAGTATATCATTTAAAACACCAAATGCTCCACCTTCCAAAAATTGTGCAAGACTTCCCATTAAATCATACTCCTAGATTCTTTCCACACCTCTGATGCAGAAGCTTTCTTAAATCTCTGTACTGGTAATAATGTCGCAATTGTCCACTCATCAGCATCAATTCTGCGAAATTGAGATTTTGTATGTCCTGATAAATATTTATGTATAGTAGGGCGAATTAATTTAATACTTTTTAATCTATCGTAATCTACTACCATTCTTGTTGATGTGGCCTTAAAGTCTTCTGAATTAGAATAATCCACTAATCTATCAAGAAGTTTTACACGCAATGGTATAGGAAGATAATGAAAGTTTATTCCTAAGAACCCATCGTTATATGTCTCTAGTGGCAGTACAAGAGGAAATGTGTCATAGTATGGAAGTTTCTTCTTGAACTTTGGGTCATAGAAGAACATATTCAGTTTACCATAAAAGGGCCTATTAGACCTTTTACCATCCCGAATTAAATCCTGAGCTCCAGGCTTTCCAAACTCTTTGATTTTATCTTTATACCATTGAGTTGACCTTGGACGGCCACGAGTTTCGTCTTTAACTGCTTGTATAAATTGTGATACAGCCATATGACTATTTATATCGAATGTCTAAATGATCTTCTGTTAATATCTTAAATTCCATATTGTTGTTATTACACCATTCGGTTGCATACTTCCATTTGGCTTCATTTATACCCCATGTCTTAACCTCACCAAACCATTTTTTAGTCTTTCTTTTTGGATGTGAGGGTGGCGGAGAGCATTGTCTTTTGGGTTTAACCTCTATGATAAACTTTTTAATTGAATTGTCATGCTGTTTAATCTTAACATAGAAGTCTGGAAAATAACGATGAACTCTACCATCCCAAGGTGATAAATAGGGTATAATGATTTCTTCACTTCCCCATTCAATAACGGAATCATTGGTGTCACAGTACACCATAAATTTACGCTCCCATAAAGAACGATATATTATGTTCTGAGGGTCGCCCCGATATTTTTTAGGTTTTTTTGCTATGTATCTACCAGAATAAGACATGAGTTATAAATAGTATATATAAGGGTATTCTAATATGGCAATTATAGATGGTGTAAAAAATGCAGTTACTGCTCAAGTTGCTGCAAGAGCAAATAAAGCAGTTAGGGCCGGACTTAAAAAAGTCTCTGGGAATCTTCTAGGAATTAGTACTACTTCCGATGGGCCCCAGTTAGGTGCGGCAGCACCAAGAGCATCGACAAATAAATTTTCAACAAAAAATCTTGCATATCCTCTGGATGTGGAAAATAATCCTAAACAGGGACATTACATATTCTTTAATATTAATGTACAAGATAAAGCCAAAATAAAATCTCAAGTATTACAAAATAAAATGAGAGCACATGAGAAGAAAATTCAGTCAGAATATAGCCAAAGCATAGAGAATGCTAGAAACGATCCTTATGGTTTTACCCCTGCAAGAACAGTAGAACAGGTTCGCGCAAGTTACATAGCAAAACATGCTATTGAAGGATTTACGTCTGACCAGAAATTAGGATCGCAAGTGTCTGTGCCCAACAAAAGCAAGGGTAGAAAAGATTCTTCCTCATTGCAACTTCAGGCTCCTACAACGAGGCGTTTAAAAACTGCAATTGCGCTTTATATGCCCCCTTCAGTTCAAGTTGCATATCAATCAAATTATAACGATCAAGAAATAGGTGGATTGGCGCAAGTTGCCGGTAGTTTACTTGCCCAACTTAAAGGGGGCACAATGTCTGTTGGATCAGTCATGTCAACGCTTGCGGATAAAGGAGGCCAAGCTCTATCAAACAAAGCTATGGATGCGGTTGAGGGAGTTGCGACAGGAGCAAAAGCAATATTGCAAATACATTCTGGTAGAGCTGTTACCCCAAAGATGGAATTAATGTTTGCTGGTGTAGGACGTAGAGAATTTTCTTATGAGTTCAACTTTATGCCAAAAAGTAGAAAAGAAGCACAAGTAGTTGAAGAGATTGTCTATGAATTTAAATTTCATATGGCTTCAGATTTTACAGCGGGCACTGGCCAGATGGCTATGGACATACCAAGTACCTTTGATATAGCATATCATTATATGGGTGCTGAAAATGAACACCTTAATAAGATTTCAACTTGTGTGTTAGAGTCGGTGGATGTAGCGTATGGTGGAGACAGGTATATAGCATATGAGGACGGTGTTCCACAAGTAACTAAACTATCTTTGAAGTTTAAAGAAATGGAAATTATTACAAAGTCTCGTATTGAAGAAGGGTTCTGATAATGTATTTCAATAGATTTCCTACTATTCCATATGACTCTGTTGGTAATGGTAAATTCAAGATAGTTACTAATTTACTTAAAAGAGTTTCAATAAGATCCAAAGTTAAAACTAATGTCTTAACATTTGATACATATGATGTTAAAGAAGGGCAAACTCCAGAAGAGATTGCTGATAAATTATATAATGATCCAGAGCTACATTGGGTGGTTCTGATGATGAATGACATTACTGACAGATACCATCAATGGCCAAAGAACCAAAATCAGTTTGATGCTTATATGGTTGACAAATATGATAATGTTGATGCAGTACATCATTATGAAATATCACAAACCTCTGGTGACACAACTATAAAGATTGATATTGGCACAGACAACACTGATCATTCCGGTGCAACACTTATCACCAACTATGAACATGAAATAGCACTGGAGGATCAGAAAAGAAAGATTAGATTGCTTGATCCAACATATATTGAGCAATTTGTTGAAGAATATGAAGAAATGATGAAAGAGGGTATACTTTAATGGCAGAAGGCTTAACTGGTGCCGGTGATTATCAATTAGAAATATTAGACCTTATTACTGTTGCTGGATTGAGAGTTGATCTTAAAGCTTCATGTTTTGGATTAATTATCTACGAAGATTTATTTTCTTTGACTCTTACCGGCACAATTGCAATTTCTGATTCTGTAAATCTTGCCTCCTTTGGGCCCATCATTGGGCAGGAATACCTATACCTTAAAATTAAAACTCCTTCACTTCCAGACACAGAGGTAAGCAGTATAGACTTTTCTGAAAATGTATTTCTCATTCATACTGTATCGAGTCGCCGACAAATTGCGGATGGCGTACAAGGTTATGTTTTTAGTTTTGTTAGTCAGGAGCTGGTTAAGAATCAACGGCTCAAAGTTACGCAAAGTTTAACTGCTTCATGGTCTGATATAGTAGAAAAAATGCTTCGCGATTCACACTATCTGAATACAAAAAAGAATGTGACTATAGAGAGAACTGCTGGAGTAAAAAGATTTGTTGCACCAAACATCCGGCCGCTGGATTTAGTCGTATTAGGAACTAAACAGGCATACTCTACATTTCAAGGAGAGCCTAACTTTTTATTTTATGAAAACTTTGAGGGATTTAATTTTAGAAGTGTGGCTAGTTTATATAACAATGGGCCTACTTTTAATTTTAGAACAGTTCCAGCAGGAACAAATACGGTTGGCGCAGGGAGAAACTATGATATTGTAAAAGAAATGGAAACTATTCTTGAATATGAAATAATAAGCAATAATGATACCATTGTAGGTTATCGAAGTGGAATGTATGGCTCAAAGCTTATTACACATGATATCGTAAATAAAAGTTATGATACGCATATATACAATTACCTTGACCAGTTTTCAAAGGAAAAACATATCGTTGGTGGTGTTACGTCAGGGTTTGAAGAACACCCCTTTATAAGTGATTTGTATGTAAGTAAGGAAGGTAGATTGTCAGACTTTCACGGTAGAACTTATGTAATGCCTGTTACTAATAAATCAGGTGTCGAGGGTACGGATGGTGCTCATACAACATCCGCCTCCACACAACCATTCAGTAGTTCCAATCCTAAACACTGGCTACAACGAAGAAACTCTCAAATGCTCCAGTTGGAAAATGCGTTCAATATAAACTTGAAGGTTCATGGTAATACTATGGTGCGAATAGGTGATGTGGTAACAGTTAAAATTCCGTATATAACTGCGAGTAGTCTCAAAAAAGAACAACAGTTTGATAAATTCTATAACGGACCATTTCTAGTTAAAAGAATACGCCATGACTTTTCAATGGTTGATACTCCAAGAAAACATACTATGCATATGTCATTAGTGAAGGATTCTTTAGAAGAAAGATTGCCTAGCAGAGATGATAATATGGAACCCAGCGCTGCATCTCATGGTAGTTCAAGAATATACAGCTTTAATTAACAATAAAGGAGAATGACTCATTAAAAAAACCTCTAATCCAATATCCAAGAAATCTAATATGACAAGGGGAGCCCAAAAAATGGCCAAGACGAAAAACAGGATTAAGAAAATGAATTTTCAACAACAAAATCGTGAATACGCACCACTTTCAGATAATGATAAATATATTATAGAACTTGCCGGATATCGAAGAGGACTAATGGGGAAACGAACAAATGAAGACATTCCACGAACTACAAGAGGGTCTGCAAGACCCCAACATATTTAAAGCATTTTTCCTCGCTGGTGGGCCGGGCAGTGGTAAGTCTTATGTTGTAAAACGAACCACTGGCGGCACAGGTTTGGTTATTATAAATTCTGATGATGCATTTGAAGCAATGCTCCAGAAAGCAGGCCTATCTAAGAAGATGCCTGCTTCTGAAGCAGAGCCACGGGATATTGTTCGGGCCCGCGCAAAAAAAGTAACACAGATTAAAAAGGGAAATGTTGTTGACGGCCGACTTGGAATTATCATTGATGGTACGGGTAAAGAATACGATAAGATTGTGAAGCAATCCGTTGAGTTGAAACAACTAGGGTATGATACACATATGATTTTTGTCAATACCTCATTAGATACAGCACTTGAGCGTAATGCAAAACGAGATAGAACTGTGCCGGAGCCTATTGCAGTACAGGGGTGGAAGGAAGTCCAATCAAATATGGGTAAGTTTAGTCAGGCCTTCCGTCAAAACTTTATAGTTGTGGATAATAACGATTCAGAAGAAGATGTTATGACTCCTGTGTTTAAACAGATCAAGGGCTTACTAAGAAAGAAAGTTAAAAGCCCAATTGCACATCAATGGATTGAAATGGAAATGAAGCGTAGGGGTATCACAAAAAAACCAAAGGGGTTCTAACTTATGACTCCAGAATTTAAATACGAAATTTCCGATTCAGATTTAAAATTAACTCCAACTGCCAAGCAACAATTTGTAGAACTTTTGAAGGGCATTGAAGATGATTCTATTGAGGCCGTGAGGGTATATGTCGCTGGTGGTGGGTGTAGTGGTATGACATATGGTATGACTTTTACTGATCGTCGCACAGAATTTGATTTGGTCAAGTCAGAAGACGCTTTTGATATATACGTTGATATTTTTGCCTTGAACTACCTGCGTGGTGCTGAGATTGATTATGAAACAAGACCAGTTGGTTCTACTTTTATATTCAATAATGTCTTTAAAAGCACTGGTGGTGCAGGCACATGTGCCGGTTGCGGAGCCGCTGGATAATCACCACTTTCCAAATTATTTTCACTTTTCTAATAAAATCAAGGACTTAGAGAGCAAAAAAAGCCTTGACAATCTCTATTGGGCATGGTATTATAGCTATAGTAATTGAAAAAAGAGTGAGAATTTCATGTATTATGTTGAATATCTAGAAAAGGATGATCCTGCCCCGCGCCCTGGCGTGATGGATGATGTGCATTATACCATAGTGGATACTATGGATGAGCTGGATGATGATATTACCCTGATATTCGCGGAGGCGATATAATGACTGTACGTGTGACAAAAAGCGCCAAAACGATTGAAGATGGTATTCTGAATATGAAAGATGCCATGATCTTTGATTATCAAGGTTTCATGCCGCCGAATGATGATATACGGAGAAAAATGTTTGATGACTATGTGACTACCTTGAGCGAGACATACGGAAGTAAGTACATCAAGGTGATCTCGAATGGCTCGGTGAGTGCCTTCATCGTGAATACCGAGAACGACAAAAAGTTTCGGTATGGTGACATTCTGAAGGCTGCAAGTTACAAAGCTCCCGCACGTAATGCGGCTCGTGGCAATATCCTTGACGGTGGATACCCTATCAATTGGACAGGCCCGTTATATCTTTAGGCTATTGACAAATCCTGTTCAGTATGGTACTATAATACAGTAATTGAGAGAAAGAGAGAAAATCATGGCATATGTAAGTAAAGAAGACAAGAAAGAACTTGCTCCTGAGATTAAGAAGGTTCTCGCTGAATATGGTGTTAAGGGAACCATCAAGGTTAATCATTACAGCACGCTGGTTGTGACCTTACGGAAGATTCCGTATGGATTGTTCACCGCTGAAGAGATTGAAAACGGCGTGAACGTCTACCACATTGATAGGTTCTTTGAGGGAACTGCTAAGAAGTTTCTGAACAAACTGTTGGACGCCATGAAGGGTCCGAAATACTTCAATAACGATGATGCGATGACTGATTATTTCCATCGTAGTCATTATACCGATATCAAGATTGGTGAATACGGAAAGCCTGTTGAAGTAACCTTGGACGGAATCTAAAGGTATAGAGTTGTGAGTAAGAAAGAAGCATTATATCGAACCTTAAAATCGACATTGAGCGAAAAGATTGCGGTTATTCATTCTGCCTTTGAAGATGCACCTATTACTGTTGCACTGGTGGAAGTTGAGCCATCGTTGTCGATTGAAGATAAGTTAGAAATTGCTTTCATGAAAACCAACAGCATTAATTCTGGATGGTGGAATAATGATGGAATAACACCGATGTTTGATGGTAAGTCTTGCCGAAGCACTAGTGTTGGTGATAAGGTATTACTAGAGAACGGAAAGAAGTTTGTTTTTGAACCAAATGGTTGGAGCGAAATATGATTGGAATGATTGGGTTTGTATTAGGTATTATAGTTGTCTTTGCTGGAGTAGGAACCATTGAAGGTGTACCTGGCTCTAATGGAGATTTACTTTTAGGTAGTATCGTAAGTATTATTGGCCTCTTGTTAATACTGATGGGAGTTGGTAGTATGAATGATAAAGGGGAAATATAGTTTGTTAAAAGCGATGTTAATAGTATCTGCACTCGGCACAGTTTGTTAAAAGCGATATTAATAGTATCTGCACTCGGCGCAACTGGTACAGGGAGTGGGCCAGAGCTGGTCCTGGCAAATGGTGACTATGCTACAGAAATGCCATCTATGGATGAATGTTTGTCTGCAAGAAAGGTTATTGCAGAGCAAGACAAAACACTAAAAACTCTTTGCGTACCTGTCGCTGATGAGACTGAAAAAATGCAAAAGTTTTTTAATATATTCATGGATATGCTTGACCAGATTAAATATGATATTGAGGGTAGTGCAGAAGAAAAAGATTGGTGTGCAGCTCAATGCATAGAGGATGAGCGCTTGAATCGTTTAAACTAAATAATGGTATGACCAGTGTAAATGTATCTTTTAATCTTGGCTCAGCCACACCTAAATCAGACAATCCTATAGTCTCTCTTACCGATAGGGCGAGAGACTATTTGAAGTCTGTTTCTAATGGTGATTATGTTTCCCTTGGTATAAAGGGAGGCGGTTGTTCGGGTATGCAGTATGTGTGGGATCATGCTAAAAATTGGCCAGATGTAGAATGGTCAGATCCCATTGATGGTGTATTGGTGCTTGACCCTATAGCGGAAATGTATATAATTGGTAGTGTAATAGATTATGTACAAGAGCTTGGAGGGTCATTTTTATCTATAAAAAATCCCATGCAAACAGCTGCATGCGGATGTGGGGAGAGTTTTAGTGTATGAATATAGGTGTAAGATTGTAAGAGTTGTTGATGGTGATACAGTTGATGTGGACATTGACCTCGGCTTTGGTGTGTGGATGCATAAGGAGCGGATACGTCTTCATGGCATAGACACGCCAGAGAGTAGAACAAGGGATTTAGAGGAAAAGAAATACGGACTACTTGCCAAGGAGCAAGTAAAGTTCTTCTTGCCTGAAGGGACAATGCAAACTCTGGTAACAGTGAAGGATAAAGCGGGCAAATTCGGCCGAATACTAGGTAAGTTTAAAATATTCGATAGCAAGAATGATTGCGAAACAACTATAAATGATTGGATGATTCAAGAGCATCATGCTGCACCCTATATGGGGCAAAGCAAGGATCAAATTGCCCAAATCCATCTTGATAATCGTAGTAAAGTGTGGGATGTTCGGGATTATAATCTACACTCAAATTCTGGATGATAACAGTAACGGATAACTTTCTTGACAGGGATTCATTTGAGGCTTTAGGAAACATCTCAATGATGTATTCCAAAGTACATTGGATCGGCCGGTTTGCGGAGCCTGAAAATGAATTTCATGAGTTGGTTCATGAAATCTTTTGTCATAATTGGCCAGATGGGGTCAGTTCTATATCTGGTGCAACGGCGTGGTGGAATATTCGCCCAATTGATCCCAAACCACACAGCGATTTAATATCCTATTGCACAGCTGATGGTGTGGATTATACTCCTGACCCGCCACCTACCACCACTTTCATATATTATCTGAAAGCACCTCACGATGGTGGGCACTTAAACATATATACTAGACCACCATTAACAAATAGTTATGATAGATTAAAATGGAACGAATCTGAAACAGACTCTATATCCGCAATACCAAATCGTTTAATATCCTTTCCCATTGAATATGTTCATGGTGTACAGAACTATATCGGAAACCGTGTATCTATTGGAGTAATTTTTTGGTCTGAATTGCCCACCATATATGGTAAAACAAATTCATATGTAAATGACTCTTACGATAGGCCGTGGGTGAGTGCCGTCAATGAAGAAGCTAATAGGAAATTGACGGAAAAGTATATAGGAGAAACGAAATGAAATTTCATTGTGGCGAGTATGCGGATGTCAATGGATATCTTGGGCCTATTCGTATGATAGGATTGTATACAGACCTATTTCATGATGGCAGCACATTCTATGCGCTATGCTTTTGGAAGTGGTATATCGGAGTGACGATATAATGTGGTGGTTTATATTTGTTATTGTCACTGCACAAGACGGGTACTTATTTGATATACCAAAATTTGAAACAGAGATTGAATGCAGAACATTTGTTAAGCAAGCTGGGTGGAATTTAAACTCATATGTAAATGAAAAATATGAGAATCCTGATGAAAAAGTAAATACTATTCTTTGTATATCAGAAGAGGAATACAAGAAGATGCAAAAGATTATGAAAGGGATTGAGATATAAAAATGAAGGGAATAAAAGAGAAGTATACCCTTGTATCCAAGCCAGGTGATGACTGGGCCAATGTGTGTATTTGTGTAGGTGAATTCAAGGATGTTGTATACAATTACGGCAAAGTTTCTGTACTTGAAGAAGAAAATAGCGATGGGTTATTGCCTTTTCGCTTTGAATATAATATAATAGACAATATGGGAATTCCAAGAGATAATTTTGGGGAGAACTTCATCACTTTGATTGGTGATATACTGGTGGACATTATTGATGATCAGATAAAGGGGAATATGCTTGAATATGTCGCAGACGATTGAGCGCACAACATTGACACAGCTCGTAACTAACGAGCAATATGCCCGTAAAGTGTTACCTTTTATGAAGAGTGACTACTTTGCGGATAAAACAGAGCGTACAGTTTTTGAAGAGATTGCAAAGTTTGTTGATAAGTATAACAAGATACCTACACAAACCTCGCTGGAAATAGAGGTTTCTGGAAGAAAGGATTTAAACGAAGAAGAGTTTAAAAAGGTTGTAGCAGTCATAAAAACACTGGAATCTACAGATGTAGATTTTGATTGGCTGGTGAATACAACAGAGCAGTTCTGTAAAGACAAGGCGGTATATAATGCGATTGTGGAAGGCATATCTATCATTGATGGAAAAGATAAACAACGAGGCCCAGATGCTATACCTAGTATTCTTACAGACGCCTTGGCTGTTGGTTTTGATAACCGTGTTGGCCATGATTATCTTATGGATTCAGATGACCGATTTGAGTATTACCACACGATAGAAGAGAAAATTCCATTTGATTTGGAGTTTTTCAATCGTATCACCAAGGGCGGATTACCACCCAAGACGCTGAATATCGCACTTGCGGGAACTGGTGTAGGTAAGTCGTTGTTCATGTGTCATATGGCTGCTAACTGTCTATCTCTTGGTAAGAATGTGCTGTATATCACGCTGGAGATGGCTGAGGAACGCATAGCAGAACGTATAGATGCAAACCTGATGAATGTATCAATGGAAGACTTGCATGATTTACCCAAGCAGATGTATGATAACAAGATTGCAAAAATCATCAAATCTACATCAGGTAAACTCATCGTTAAGGAATATCCCACAGCTTCCGCGCATACAGCACACTTTCGCGGATTAATCAAGGAGCTCGCAATCAAGAAGTCCTTTCGCCCGGATATACTCTTTGTGGACTATCTGAATATCTGTGCATCGACTCGATTTAAAGGACAAACCAATGTTAACAGCTACATGTATATTAAATCAATTGCTGAGGAATTGCGTGGATTGGCGGTTGAGACAGACATACCGATTATGTCAGCAACGCAAACCACTCGCTCAGGTTTCACCTCTACAGATATTGGTCTTGAGGATACATCTGAAAGTTTTGGATTACCAGCAACAGCTGATTTTATGTTTGCGCTCATATCTAACGAAGAGCTAGACGAGCTGAACCAGATTGCTGTCAAGCAATTAAAGAATAGGTACAATGATCCCACGATAAATAAAAGGTTCGTAATCGGTATTGATCGCGCAAAGATGCAGCTGTTTGATGTAAAATCGTCAGAGCAGGATGGACTCGTAGACAGCAATCAACAAAAGAGTGCTAATGATATGTTCACAGAGGCTGTGTTTGACAATACAGATTTCGGAGAAGATTGGAAGATGTAATGATTATACCTGACCAGACTGATATACCATGTGAATTGTGCGGTAGGTCTGACTTGCCATGTATGAAAATAAAAGTAAGACTAATGAGCAATAGAAACCCCACAATTGTTATGTATTCAGATGTAAGCAAATATACCATAGAAGAGGACGTAGATTTTATATTATGTAGAGATTGCCTACAAAATAAAGATGAACGAACAATACATTAATGTGCGAGAGGAAATGGAGCTGATAAAAACATATCAGCAAATGCTTCTTGCGGATGGTACTTACGGAAATGAAAGAGAGGTATGGAAGCTACAAATCGTATGGGAGTATATGCGAGACAGATTGCTAGGATCGGCGGATAAAAGCACAATGCACTGATGAACAATCCATTCACAAAACACCCACATTCAATAGGAGAAACCTATATTCAACATATGGGGCATGCACTTGGGTTTGGCCTGACGTTTTTGATTCTCACAATAGTCGCTATTACTCATGCAATTTTCCCTTTTGCGTTCATACACACCGGAAGTAACAAGATAAAAGAGCTACACAGCATAATGCAGAAAAGAAAAAAATGATATGGCCCGCTGAAATACTAGTATCTATGATGATATGGATAAATTCAATTACAGGATTACCAATACCCGACTCGCTACCCACCGTTACCTATACGGATGGATATACGATGAAGCGATTGCTGTATGGATGCGATTTAAATCCAGAAAAATATCCGAAAGAATGCGATAAAAGCAACACCGATGAAGAGAAAAACGCAATAGGATTATACGACCAGCATAATAAAATCATATATCTAAACTCTTATATGAACCGATATGACAACATCGTACAGAATTCAGTCGTAGTACATGAGTTAGTACACCATATGCAATTCGCGGCTAACGTACCCTATAGGTGCTTTGGCGAGCTGGAAAAGGTTGCATATGAGACACAGGACGCATATCTGATAGAAAACGGCAGAGAAGACATGTTTGCTGAGTTGAATTTAAGCCCACTTTACCTTATGCGTACAGAATTCAGTCGTAGTACATGAGCTAGTACACCATATGCAATTCGCGGCTAACGTACCCTATAGGTGCTTTGGCGAGCTGGAAAAGGTTGCATATGAGACACAGGACGCATATCTGATAGAAAACGGCAGAGAAGACATGTTTGCTGAGCTGAATTTAAGCCCACTTTACCTTATGATGCTCTTCTCCTGTCCAGATTTATCCTCTCGATGGGGCGTGCCTGGCGAGTATATGGGAACAAATTAATTCATGCATAAAGAGCTAGAGAGAGACGATATAGAAAAGGATACACCCTGCATCGGCGTATGTATTCTGAATAAAAACGATATATGCATAGGATGTGGACGGCATATAGACGAGATAACATCAATGGGAGAAATCTATGACACGCGATCAAATACATTCCGAAATATCCAATAATGACGTAGTGCTATTCATGAAAGGAACACCTGTATTTCCTCAATGTGGATTCTCTGCTAGAGTAGTATCAGCATTAAACGCAGAGGGAATAGAGTTTATATCCCACAATGTACTGGAAGATGAGCTGCTTAGAAACAACATTAAAGCTTATTCTGACTGGCCAACTATACCCCAGCTGTATATTAAGGGAGAGTTTGCAGGGGGATCGGATATAGTACAGGAGATGTTTGAGAGTGGAGAACTACGCGAGCTGAAAGTAAGAAAGAATGAGCAAATGATTCATAAGAGATTATGAGAGATATTTGTATCTTTTTTGGTGTTATACTCGTGCTGTATATATTCGCTACTGCATATACCAACTATAAACATTTGAATGCGGATAAATTCTCCCACAATTTACCACACAATCCCACAAAACTCCAATAATTAAAAAGGCTAGAAAAAACATATAGGAGTATGGATTAAAGTTTGCAGAGTCTCGGCATTTTTCTCACACATTCGTAAAAAATATTGAAAAAAGTGCTAAAAAAGACTTGACAAGTACTTGACAGTGGTGTATTATAGCTATGTAGATTGGGTTTAGGAATAAAGTTAAATGAATTCATTAGTAGCATCAGTGCTAGGTCGTACCTGTGAAGAAAGGTATCGCAACTGTACAGATCAACAGCTGATTGATAGCTTCGTATCTCTATGTGTCTCTGTGAAGGACTCAGATGGGTATGCGTATGCTACTGGCTATCTCTCATCTACTGTATCTAATCTTATGGCTGGATATAGCAGTTCTGATGATGTCAGAACCTTGCTTATAATGCAAATTGAGGATTTAAAAAAGGCCCAACCATATCAACAGGTTAGAGGACACTGAAAAAAGGCCAAAATAAGCCTTGACAAATCCTATTGAGTATGTTAACATGTATATATTGGTTGGTTGGAAAGAGAAACGAAAATGACTGCATACGGAATGAACGTCTATATCGTAGTATCGACAACAGAGTTCAATTGCAATGCAACCCATCCAACTGGTTTGCACGGATTTCACGCTGTCGTTGGTGTTTACAATACACTCGCTAAGGCTCAGACGATGCAAGCCGAGTACTTGGCTGGGAATCCTCATTTACCACCTAATACGGTTGTTGTTGAGACAGCTGAGGTTGAGTAAACATTTATAGGGACTGCTGGAGCGATAATTATCGCTAGGGTTAAGAGCCACTGATAGTCCTCCCCTCTTATTAAAGGTAATATATCATGATACAACTAATTGCAAAGGGATATATTGGCAAGCAAAAGCTTTATCTCTGGAGAGAAGGACACTACAGGTATAAAATAGAAGAGTTTACTCAAGACCCTATGCGGCGAGAAAACGCTTACTGCAAATCCCTTAACTGTGGGTTCGAGGATGCGCTGGAAAAGCTCTCTAATACAGTAGATGGTAAAATAACGTACTTTTCTTAAAGAAATGCCTTGACAAATTCTCTAGGATATGGTACTATAGCTACATAATGAAAAAAAGGTTAATATTCATGGTCTGACATAGAGTCACCTCGGCTAAATTGTTCCACTCTCTCAATGGAGTCAAGACGGAACTATGGGGAAAGAATCATTGAGTGCTCTCTGAGAATTATATTTCCCCTCAGAGAGTATAGCAAGAGGGACGCAGCTCAACACTCTTCTTATAATGGGGAGAACATCAAGGCGGGGAATGACTGGCGATTGGTTCCTGATGTCAGTTTTGGTGTGGCGCGCCATGTCGCCAGGAACCACCCTTTTTTCAAGAGAGATTAAGGTTGGTTGGCCCACAGTGAAAGTTCTCTATAATATGAGTGTGGGGGTTCGTGTTCTCTCTTCTTTTAATAGCCCCCC
>VTLG01014492.1_pt1 | contig 51811 bp, 64 predicted proteins | sample 4694571 | NCBI WGS metagenome assembly VTLG01 (sample SAMN12604809, study PRJNA352737) | marine metagenome | biome: ENVO:00000447; feature: ENVO:00000209|ENVO:00000569|ENVO:01000036; material: ENVO:00002151; isolation source: viral sequences binned using virsorter ... | reverse complement strand
CCAGTAGTAAGAAATTATGATAGTAACTGGTAATGGAGAGTCCATGTATAAAGGTATGTACTCTTGAGGGTAATATATGTATTGGTTGTTACAGAACTCAAGATGAAATACGAGAATGGATGATATACACAGATGAACAAAAAGAGATTGTATTAGACCAGTTAGAAAAACGTAAATTACTACATAATATCAATTAAATCATTTTGATATTTGATATAACAATTAGAACAAACAATTCTAGAATTTTCTATAAGTTCTAAAACTTCTTTTCTAGACTCTTCGTTGAGGCCTTTTCTCTTAGATTTGAAACGAATAAGTTTGTCATGGGGGTAGAATTTAAGACACATAGTTTCACTTTCATTACAACATACACAAGATTTATTTGCTAGGTATTCATTTACCCAGATAATTCTTTTATTGTAGTGTTTCTTAGAAACTTCTTTAATAGTTTTTTTGTATCTTTCATAGAATGACATGGTATTATTTATAGATTCTAGTACATATAAAAATAGGTTTTGGAAACTCAATTTTACTAAATATAAACAAGAATGATTAATTTGACATAGAATAAGGAGAAAAAATATGCCTTTTCAAGTATCGCCTGGGGTTCTTGTCAAAGAGGTTGACTTAACTAATGTAGTTCCAGCCGTATCCACTAGTATTGGTGCGATTGCAGGAGCCTTTGAAAAAGGGCCTGTCGGTGAAATTACAGCAGTTTCTTCGGAAGAAGATTTAGTCAGACTGTTTGGTAAACCCAATGGAAGTAACTTTGAGACATTTTTTACTGCTTCTAACTTTCTTCAATACGGAAACGCATTGAGGGTTGTAAGAGCACAAAGTGGTGTCACAAATGCTATGAGTGGTGGTTCTGGTCTTTTGATTAAGTCCGACACTCATTATCAAGATAATTACTCAGCTGGTGAAGCATCCTCTGGAGAATGGGGTGCGAGAACAGCTGGTACTCATGGAAACAGTTTAGGTGTGTCAATGTGTATTGGTGCGCTTGCTTATGAAGAACACTTAGGTTCATCTAACCAAACAGTTGGTGAAGATGCTGTTGGTGCAACAGTTGTTAAAGTGGACGCTGGAACAGCATTTAATGTTGGTGATATTATCGCCTTCTCATCTGCTGATGCATCTTCAAACTCATCTAACTTTGCACATATCGCTGGTGATGAAGGTAACGAATATGAAGTTACTGCAATCAACACACATGATTTAACAGTTAGATTAAAAGATGACCCAAATGGTGGTGGACTAAAAGCAGTCATACCAGACAATACATTTATTCGTAGACGTTGGGCTTTCTATGATTTATTCGATAGTGCGCCTGGCACATCAACATATGCAGCTGGTAAAGGTTTCACAGATGATGAAATGCACATTGTTGTATTTGACAGAACTGGACTTATCAATGGTTTTAGAAAAGATACTGCTGGTGAAAGAACAAATGCTGTTCTGGAAACATATCCATTTGTATCAAAAGCGTTTGGTGCAAAAACACCACAAGGTGGAACTAACTACTACCCAGATGTTATTTTTAAACAATCTGCATTTGTATACTGGTTAGACCATAGTGGAGTTCTTGGTGCTGGTGGTGGAAAGATTGCGGCTGGTGCGGCTGGTACATCTGGTGATGCATATCCAGTTGGAACTGGTACTACTGGTGAAATACCTTTTTCACTAAGTGGTGGTACAGACGATTATGCAGTAACAGTTGGTGAACTAGACACTGCATACAATGAGTTCGCAGACGCAGAAACAGTTGATGTAAACCTAATCATGGGTGGTACAACTCCTGCCAGTGCAGATGGAACTCAACACGCAACTAATCTAATCGACCTCGCAGAGAAAAGAAAAGATGTTGTAGTCTTTATTTCTCCAAGACGAGCAGATGTTGTTAATATTGCAAACTCTACCACACAAGCTGCAAATGTCAAGGGATTTTTTGATGGACTTGCAAGTACTTCATATGCAGTATTTGATAGTGGTTATAAGTATATGTTTGACAAGTTTAATGACGTATTTAGATTTGTACCATTAAATGGTGATATCGCTGGTCTTTGTGCAAACACAGACTCAGTCGCAGACCCATTCTTCTCGCCAGGCGGATTTAACAGAGGTCAAATTCGTGGTGCAGTAAAACTTGCATTTAACCCAAATAAAGCACAAAGAGATATTCTATATCCAGCAAGGGTTAACCCAGTTGTTACTTTCCCAGGCCAAGGTACAGTTCTCTTCGGTGATAAAACTGCACTTTCAAAACCAAGTGCGTTTGACAGAATCAACGTAAGAAGATTGTTTATCTTACTGGAGAAAGCAATCGCAACTGCAGCTAAATTCCAACTCTTTGAGTTCAATGATGAATTTACAAGAGCACAATTTAGAAATCTTGTAGAACCTTTCTTGAGAGATATTCAAGGTAGAAGAGGTATTACAGATTTTAGTGTGGTTGCAGATGGAACTAACAACACTGGTGAAGTTATTGATAGGAACGAGTTTGTTGCAGACATCTTTGTCAAACCAGCAAGGTCTATCAACTTTATTCAACTTAACTTTATCGCAGTGAGAACTGGGGTCGCATTTTCAGAGATTGGGGGGTAATTAGATGGCTACTATAGACGAATTTAAAGCAAACCTAATCGGTGGTGGTGCGAGAGCAAACCAATTTAGAGTAACATTTACAACGCCAGGGGCTATCGCAACTGGACTTGATATCGCAAAGGCATCTTTTCTTATCAAGGCAGCTGCGTTGCCAGGGCAATCCATACCAGAAATTGAAGTACCATTTAGAGGTAGAATTATGCATATTGCTGGGGATAGGACATTTGAACCTTGGACTACCACAGTAATTAATGATACTGACTTTATGGTGAGAAACGCAATCGAAAGATGGATGAACGCAATAAATGATTTGGTCACAAATACTGGACTATCTAATGTTAGTGATTATCAAGCTGATTTGACAGTTGAACAATTAGATAGAGATGATACAGTTCTTAAATCATACATTTTAAGAAACTGTAATCCAACTGCGACTGATGACATTGCACTAAGTTACGAAACTGCAAACGCTATTGAAGAGTTTACAGTAACTTGGAGATACTCACACTTTGAAGCCAGTGGCGTTAACTTCTAATAGTCCTACTAAATAGTAGGAACAAAAGGAGTTATTATGGCTGAATTATTTGGTTTCACAATCACTCGTAAAAAAGAGCAGGGAGCGTCCTTTACGCTCCCTACATCTGATGATGGTGCAGAGGATATTGCTCAGGGCGGTTTCTTTTCTTCAGTATATGATATTGAGGGAAAAGATAAAACTCAGTATGACCTAATTCGTAGGTATCGTAATATTTCTCAACAACCAGAGTGTGATAGTGCAATAGAAGATATCGTAAGTGAAGCGATTGCATCTAATGAGATGGATGCACCTATATCCTTATCTTTAGATGGACTAAATCAATCCGATAAAGTTAAAAAACGTATTCGTGAAGAGTTCGATAGAGTTCTTCAACTAATGATGTTTCAAGAAAAAGGTCATGACGTATTTAGAAGATGGTACGTTGATGGTCGTTTATTTTATCATAAGGTAATTGATAAGAAAAATCCACGAAAAGGTATTACTGAATTAAGATATATTGACCCACAAAAAATTAAAAAGGTCAGAGAAAAAATATCTGGTAAACCAAACCCTATTACTGGTGTTGAAGAAAAACAAAAAGCAGAAGAATATTATATCTACAATGAATATGGAATTACTACTGGTGGTTCTGTAAACAATGGACTAAGAATTACAAAGGACTCTATTGCATATTGTCCATCTGGACTAATTGACCAAAATAGAGGTACAGTTGTATCTTATCTTCATAAAGCAATCAAACCAGTTAACCAACTGAGAATGATTGAAGATAGTCTGGTAATATACAGAATATCAAGAGCTCCAGAACGTAGAATTTTTTACATTGATGTTGGTAATCTACCAAAGATTAAAGCAGAACAATATCTAAAAGATGTTATGAATCGTTATCGTAACAAACTGGTATATGATGCATCTACTGGTGAGATTAAAGACGATAGAAATCATATGTCAATGTTGGAAGATTTCTGGTTACCAAGACGAGAGGGTGGTAGAGGTACAGAGATTACCACATTGCCTGGCGGTTCTAATCTTGGTGAGATTGATGATATTATATATTTCCAAAGAAAACTGTATAGGTCACTAAATGTTCCTATTTCAAGAATGGAAGCTGAACAGAATTTTTCATTAGGTAGGTCTACAGAGATTACAAGAGATGAACTTAAATTTACTAAGTTCGTACAAAGACTAAGAAAGAAATTTACAATAGTATTTCACGATATTCTTAGAACACAGTTAATTTTAACTGGTGTAATTGCAGAAGAAGAGTGGGATAGTATGAAAGAACATATTTCATACGATTGGATGCAAGATGGTCATTTTGCAGAATTGCGTGACGCAGAGATTTTGAGAGAACGTATAGATATGTTAGGAACACTAGAACCATATGTCGGTAATTTCTTTTCAAAAAGATGGGTTCAAAAGAATGTTCTTCGTCAGTCAGATGAAGAGATTGATGCCATGTCAAAAGAAATTGAAGATGAGGGTGGTGGAGAAGATGACGATATGATGATGTCGCATGAACCGAAAGGTAGTTTGAAAATAGTTGAGGATAAAAAATGAGTAAAGAAATAATTGATGCAATTGCATCTGGAGATAATCTTGATGCTGAAACACATTTTAAAAATGCATTATCGCAAAGAGTTGGTGATGCACTAGAGAAAAAAAGAGAAGAAGTTGCGAATACAATGGTAACGCAACATATCCCAGAAGTTGAGGAAGATGAAGACGTTCAATCAGATAGTTCTGCCTGAAAAGGACGAACATAAACGTACTAAAGAATATAAGAAGTTGTCACCAGCCATGCGTAAAGCTGTTGACTACATATTTAGTGTTATGGATGCGAAACCTTCAGATTTCCTAAATAGTTTTGAGAAAACTATAAAAAATGCAGCTCAAAAGTTCAAAGTTCGTGAAAATGAACTTATGAAGTATTTTGAGCGAGAAATGTTAGGAGAATATGGATGGCAGTAAGTGCAGTTACCTTAAAGGATACAGACTTTGAGACAGTTGTTAAGGTAACAACAACTGGAACAAATACAAATGCGAGTATTGTAGATGCGTCTGCACTAAGTGGTGCAGCTACAAATCCAAGACTTGCAATTGTTTCTTGTCAATGGACTACTGGTAGTCAGACAAATATTTTATTTGATGCAAGTTCTAATGATGTTGCATTATCACTAAATGGAAATGGTGCATATAATATTGGTGCTCAGGCAATGCCTTCCATTCCAAATCCAGGCAGTAGTGGTGTAACTGGTGATATATTATTAACGAATGGAAGTGCATCTGTAGGAACTATCTGGTTAAAGTTAAGAAAAACTTCTGGATACGCTAATTTAACATAGGGGTAGTGTTATGAAACTTATATCAGAACATTTTAGTGATAGTGTTGAATATATTACTGAAGAAACAGATAATGGTAAGAAGAACTATAAATTAAAAGGTGTTTTCTTACAAGCCGAAATCAAAAATCGGAATGGTCGTGTATACCCTTTTGAAGTATTAGAAAAGGAAGTAGATAGATATAATAAAGAGTTTATTAATGAAAATCGTGCATATGGGGAACTAGGACACCCAGAAGGCCCGACTGTAAACTTAGATAAAGTATCACACATGGTAACCTCTCTAAAACCAGACGGAAAAAACTTTATTGGTGAAGCAAAAGTTATGTCAACACCAATGGGTAATATAGTAAAAAATATTATGGATGATGGTGGTAAACTCGCAGTATCCTCAAGGGGTATGGGTAGTTTGACTAAAAAGAATGGTGCAAACTACGTCAATGATGATTTCTATCTTGCAACCGCCGCTGATATTGTTGCAGACCCATCTGCACCCAACGCTTTCGTAGACGGAATTATGGAAGGTAAAGAATGGGTGTGGAATAATGGTTTGTTACAAGAACAAGAGGTAGCGGAAATCAAGAACGAAATGGAACGTAATATTCGTTCCAAAGAAGCGAATTACCAAGCATTGGCTTTCGCAAAATTCCTCAAGAATTTGTAATGACTAAATATACTACAAAGAGGAATTAATTAATTAATTAAGGAGACTCAAATGTCAGAAATCGACAAGACAATAGAAGAACTTGAACAAGAAGTTCTTGCTGATTTGAGTGAGGCCGAAATGAAGAAGGATTCTTCCGCTGCTGGAAAAGGTGCAGTTGCATCTGAACCAATGAAAAAGGTTGATGCAGAAGAAGATGAAGTTCAAGACATGGGGCCTGCTGTAGTTAAAGGTGACGAAAAGAAAGCCGATTCTGCAAAATCAGTCAAGAAAGATGGTTCAATTAAAGCAAAGGTCAAGGGTGATGAAAAACCTATGAAGATGGCAGCTGAAAATAATGATGGTTTCACAGATGATGAAATTCGTTCATTGTGTCATTCAAAAGACCATGATTGTGCTGAGGTTATCGAACATCCAGTATGGGGTAAAGGTAAACCACTGCATGGTCAACACGCAATCCCAACTGATGACGGATACGTTGAGTGGTATGATGTTCAATTCAAACATGGTGTTGAAAAGAAAGTCATGGCAGAAGATGTAAAAGTCTTAAAAATGGGTTCTCATGACGAGGAAAAAATGCCTAAAACAAAAGCAGATGCAATCAATATCATGAGTGCAATGATGAAAAAGATGCCTGCTGATGATGCAAAACAATTAGCCGCACAATACATGGCTGGTAACAAAAAGACTGACGAGGAAATCGAACTTGAAGGTCTTGCAAAAGCGAAAGAAGCAATCGAAAAAAGACTCGCTTCTATCAATGTTGCTGAAGATGTAGATGCACTTGTACAAGGTGAAGAACTCTCTGAGGATTTCAAAAAGAAGGCAGCTACAATCTTTGAAGCCGCTGTAAAGTCTAAGATTCGTCCAGAAGTGGAAAGAATTGAAGAAGAGAAAACTCAAGAAGTTGCAGATGAAATGGAAACATTCAAAACTGAACTCGCAGAAAAGGTTGACGGATACCTTGACTATGTTGTGGGTGAGTGGATGAAAGAAAATGAACTTGCAATTGAAAGAGGTCTTAAAGGCGAAATTGCAGAGGACTTCATTACTGGTCTTAAAGCATTGTTTGAAGAACATTACATTGATGTTCCAGACGAAAAGTACGATATCTTAGAGTCACAAGCTCAAAAGATTGAAGAACTTGAGTCAAAGTTAAACGAAACTATGGGTAAACTAACTGAGAAAAAACAGTCAGAAGACACATTGGTTCGTGAAGCTGTGATTAAAGAGGTTTCATCTGACTTAGCAGAAACACAAGTTGAAAAGTTTGCTGGTCTTGTTGAAGACGTTGAGTTCACAGATAAAGATACCTTTACTGAGAAACTTAACACACTAAAGGAAAATTATTTTCCAAAGAGTACTCCTACCGAAACTCTTACAGAAGAGTCAGATGGGGTTACTCAAGAAATTGACATAAGTGACGCTATGGCTGCGTATACTTCGGCGATTAAGAGGTCTGCTCCTTTCATGAGAGATGAACAACCTTTTAACAATGTCAAAAAATAAATTATGATAAATAAATATAATAGAAAGTTAAAAGGGGATTACTAATGTATAATTCAGAAAACTTACAAGAGAAGTGGCAGCCAGTCCTCAATCATCCAGATTTGCCTGAGATTAAGGACTCTTACAAAAAAGCCGTTACTTCTGTTATCTTGGAAAACCAAGAAAAAGCAATGAAAGAAGACGCATCTTTCCTTTCAGAAGCTGCGCCTAATAACGCTACTGGTGCGAACATCAATAACTACGACCCAATATTGATTTCACTAGTAAGACGAGCTATGCCAAACTTGATTGCATATGACATTTGTTCAGTGCAACCAATGACTGGCCCAACTGGTCTTATCTTCGCAATGAAGTCAAGATTTGGTGCTCAAGATGGAACTGAAGCACTATTCAACGAACCAGATGTTGGATTCTCAAATGATGATGCAGCTGGTGACTTGAACTCAACAACAATGACTGGTACTAACCCAGGCGCCTGGTACTAACCCAGGCCTATTAGTTAACGCATCTGGAAGTGCAGACAACTCTGCATACACAACTGGTGGTGCTGACTATGGTTCAACAACTGGTGGTGGTATGACTACTGCCGAGGGCGAAGCACTAGGTGACGCAGCTGCAAACTCTTTTGCAGAAATGTCATTCAGCATTGAAAAGTCAACTGTGACTGCAAAAACAAGAGCTCTTAAAGCTGAGTACACAATGGAACTCGCACAAGACCTTAAAGCAATTCATGGTATTGACGCTGAAACAGAATTGTCAAACATTCTTTCTTCTGAAATTCTCGCAGAGATTAACAGAGAAGTTGTTAGAACAATCTATAGGTCTGCAAAAGCAGGTGCTTCAATCAACACAACTAACGCTGGTGTCTTTGACTTAGACACAGACTCAAACGGAAGATGGTCTGTAGAAAAGTTCAAAGGTCTAATGTTCCAAATCGAAAGAGATGCTAACGTAATTGCACAAGAAACAAGAAGAGGAAAAGGTAATATGCTTATCACTTCTTCAGATGTTGCTTCTGCACTACAAATGGCTGGTGTACTAGATTACGCCCCTGCTCTTAACAACAATCTACAAGTTGATGATACTGGTAACACTTTTGCTGGTGTACTCAACGGAAGGTACAGAGTGTATATTGACCCATATGCGGCCAATAATGCAGCTGCTCAGTACTATGTTGTTGGTTATAAAGGAACATCACCATATGATGCTGGTATTTTCTACTGCCCATATGTTCCACTACAGATGGTTCGTGCAGTTGGTGAGAATACTTTCCAACCAAAAATCGGTTTTAAGACACGATATGGTGTTGCACAAAACCCATTTGCCACATCTTCTGCTACAGATGTTATCGCCGGAAACCAAGATAACACATACTACAGAAGAGTTCGTGTCGCAAACCTTATGTAATCATAAGAAACTAACTCTAGTAACTCAAGGGGGAACTTTGTTCCCCCTTTTTTTATTTGCAATATAAATAATAGTAGATAAAGGATGAAAAGATGGCCACTACTATTAATGCAATACAAAGACAACCCACTGAAATAGATTATGCAGACCCAACTAAGTTCAAGTTCAGTATAACTAAATTACCCAAGGTTGAATTTTTTACCACAGCTGCAAACATTCCAGGCATAAATTTAGGAGATGCAGTTTTCCCTACACCTTTGAAAACTATTCCAGTTCAAGGTGATGAGGTAACTTTTGATAATTTAGAAATACAATTTATTGTAGATGAAAAATTAGAAAATTATAGAGAACTTCATCAATGGTTAGTGGGTATTGGTTTTCCAAAAGCAAGACAACAATTTACATCTTTTAGGAGAGAAGAGTCTGAAGTCTTTCCAACTGTAGAAGCAGTCAAAGGTGAAACAACTAGGCCAGGGATACCAACTGGTGTTCAAGCAATGTATGGTGATGCGACTTTAACAGTAATGTCTAGTAAAAATAATCCTATCATGGAAGTAAGATTTTCTGATTTGTATCCAGTTATTTTAAGTGGATTACAATTTGACCAACAATTAACAGATACAACTTATTTAACGGCAACTTGCACTTTTACTTATAAACTTTATGAAATGTTTACTATATAATAATGGTGGTGGTTATATCTTGTTCAAATTTTGTTTTTATTTGAATACGTTTCAAAAATATAGAAACTAGTTAGACAAACCACCACCACTTGAATTGAGGATAATATAATATGGATTTAGAACAATTACAAAAAGAGGCTGAAAAAGACCTCAAAATTAATAATGAACAATTAGATATAGAGTCACTCAAAACTCCAGAACTCTATGGAAAATATCTTCAAATATATACCAGATGGAACTTGTTGTCAAAACAAGTAGAGTCAGAATATAAGAAACTACTTAGACATAAGTGGGAATATTATAGTGGTAAAGCTGACCCTAAAGTATATCAAGAAAAACCCTTTGATTTAAAAATTTTAAAACAAGATATTCCAACATATCTTGAGAGTGATGAGGATTTAATTACTGCAAAACATAAAGTAGATTATCATAATTCTATGTGTGACTTTGCAGAGAATGTAATGAAAATGTTAAATAATCGTGGGTTTCAAATTAAAAATGCAATTGATTGGAAAAGATTTTTGGAAGGTTCGTTTTGATACTTTCAAAGAAAAATGATGTTTATGTTATAGTAAAAACTGAACCGAATATTTCTAGAGAATTATCTGACTTCTTTACATTTGAAGTGCCAGGGGCTAGATTTATGCCCCAGTATAAAAAACGTATTTGGGATGGTAAGATAAGATTATATAACATGATAAATGGTGAAATTTATTATGGATTGATACCTTACATTGAAGAATTTGCAAAACGAAATGATATAGATATAGAATATGAGGGAGAACTCAATGCAACCGAATATGCAATCGAACCTACAGTTTTGGATGGCTTTATCAGAAATGTCAGACCAAAATCCAATGGAAAAACTTTACAACTTCGTGATTACCAGAGGAACGCCGTTGTTCATGCAATCAGAAACAATAGGAGCCTTCTTCTTAGTCCTACTGCTAGTGGGAAGTCGCTGGTAATATATTTACTGAGCAGATGGTATGAGTCTAGTAGAGTCCTTATTCTTGTTCCTACAACATCTCTTGTGGAACAGATGTACACCGATTTTCTTGATTATGGTTATCTTGAAAGTAAGATGCAAAAAATATATCAAGGATATACAAAAGATATTTCTAGTGAAGTAACAATCTCTACATGGCAGTCATTATACAAAATGCCTAGAAAATTCTTTGAACAATTTGGTTGTATTCTTGGTGATGAAGTGCATTTGTTCAAAGCCAAATCACTTACAAACATTATGAATAAAATGCATCAGACCCAGTATCGACATGGGTTTACTGGAACATTAGATGGAACACAAACTCATAGGTTAGTATTAGAGGGTTTATTTGGTTCTGTAAATAGAGTTACGTCCACAAAAGAATTAATGGAAAAGAAAACACTTGCAAAATTAAAAATAAAATGTATAGTGTTACAATATCCAGATTCAGATAAAAAATTTATGAAAGACCAAAGTTATCAAGATGAAGTTGATTTATTAGTTCGTGATGAAAGAAGAAATAAATTTATTGTAAATTTAACAAATTATTTAAAAGGTAATACGTTAGTATTATTTCAATTTGTAGAAAAACATGGAGCTGTTCTATATGATATGATGAAAGACTTAGATAGAAAAGTATTTTATGTACATGGTGGAACGGATACAGAAACTAGGGAGAATATTCGTGAAATTACAGAGAAAGAAAAGAACGCAATCATTGTTGCATCATATGGTACTTTTTCTACTGGTATTAACATTAGGAATCTTCACAATGTCGTGTTCAGTTCGCCTTCAAAAAGCAGGATTAGAGTCTTGCAATCAATCGGTAGAGGCTTGCGAACAACCAATGATAAAACTGGTGCTACCCTTTTAGATATTGCAGATGATTTAACTTGGAAGTCAAAACAAAATTTTACACTTAGACATTTTATGGAAAGAATAAATATCTATAATGAAGAAGAATTTGATTATGAAATCAAAAACCTACCAATAGAAAGTTAACATATGGATACTAAAATTTTAAAACTCACAAATGGAGATGAAATTATTACGACTCTTAGTACAGATGATACTGATTCTGCACATACTGTTATCGTTAATAATCCATTAAAAATTAACACATATCCTAGAATGTCAAAAAAAGGATTAGAAGAATCTATGGCTTTATCACGTTGGGTATCTTATGGTGAAAATGATAACTGTCAATTGGTTAAGAATAGTATTGTTGCGATTACAGATGCATCTGTCGGTATTGCAAAATTTTACGAGTTCTGCGTATTAAGAATGAAGAATGGTAAAAGTAAATTACTAGATATTAGTGAACCTACAAAAGAACAATTAGAAGAACTAGAACAAGAAATTCTTGAAGAATATTATGATGATGATGACCCAAAGACTATACATTAAAGTATTTCTTCAAACCACCACATAGTGGATTATACAGACAAAAAAATGATTTGTCAAGTCAAAAGTTAAATACTTGACATTTTATTCGTAGCCTGATACTATGAATAAAGTTTTAACAAAGGTATGGAGTCGTGTCAAAAAGTAAAAAACCACATTATGTAAATAACAAAGAATTTCTACAGGCCATGATTGAATGGAATGAAAAGTGCAAACTCGCAAAGGATTTTGGTGTAGACCCACCACCAGTAACTAACTATATTGGTGAATGTTTCCTAAAGATTGCAAACCATCTATCATATCGTCCTAATTTTATTAACTATACTTATCGTGAAGAAATGATTAGCGATGGTATTGAAAATTGTCTACAATATGTACATAATTTCAATCCAGAAAAATCAGATAATCCGTTTGCATATTTTACACAGATAATCTATTATGCATTTCTTAGACGAATACAAAAAGAAAAGAAACAGGCTCATGTAAAAAATAAGATTATTGAAAACATGAACGTAGATGCATTTCTAACTCAAGAAGATGGAACTGTACAAGAAAACCCTTTCGCAGATTATCTACAAAAGAATTATCTTCCAGATGAAGATGTATATAAACCCAAGAAGAAAAAGACCAAACCAAAAGGATTAGAATTATTTTATAATGAAAATAGCACTGATAACTGATACTCACTTTGGTGCGAGAAATGATAGCATACCATTTAACGACTACTTCTATAAATTTTACGATAATGTATTTTTTCCAGAAATAGATAAGAGAGGTATAAACACTATCATTCATTTAGGTGATACTATGGACAGACGTAAGTTTGTTTCATATAAGATTGCAAATGATTTTCGCACACGATTTATTCAACCAATTGTCGATAGAAATATTGACACACATATAATGATAGGAAACCATGATACTTTTTATAAAAATACAAATACTATCAATTCTGTTGCTGAGCTTATTGGGAACAGACACGATAATATAAAATTCTATGAAGAGAACTGCACAGTAAACTTCGGTAATACTCCAATATTCTTTTGTCCTTGGATTAACTCAGAGAACTATGGTTCTACTCTAAAGGGTATCCAACAAACAGATGCAGAAGTTTGTATGGGTCATTTAGAGATAAATGGTTTTGAAATGCATAAGGGTCACTTCTCTGAAAATGGTCATGCAAAAGAAATATTCAAAAAGTTTGATACTGTTTTCTCTGGACACTTTCACAAAAAATCAGATGATGGAAAAATCTATTATCTAGGAGCTCCATATCAAATAACATGGAGTGATGATAATTGTCCTAAAGGTTTTCATATTTTTGATACTGTAGATAGAACTTTAGAAAGAATTGTAAATCCATATACAATATATGAAAAGATTTATTATGATGATACAAACAAAGATTATAGTAAAGAAGATGTATCACAATATGTAGATAAATTTATTAAACTGGTTGTAGTGAATAAAAAAGACTTGTATCAGTTTGATATGTTTACTGATAGGTTGTTACAAGAACAAACCCATGAGGTAAAAATTGTTGAGGACTTTTCTGACTTGGACGCACAGAATGTATCAGATGATATTGCAGAAAATACTCAAGATACAACCACACTCTTAGAAAAGTACATTGATGAACTTGATGTAGACTTGGACAAGAAACGATTGAAAAATACTATGAAGGCACTCTATCTAGAGGCTTGTGACTTGGAGCTATAAACTTGGTTATATTTAATACTGTAAGGTGGAAGAACTTCCTATCAACTGGAAATACTTTCACTGAAATTCAACTCGACCAAAATCCATCTACACTCGTTGTAGGTGAGAATGGTGCTGGTAAATCAACTATTCTAGATGCGTTATGTTTTGTTCTGTTTAACAAACCATTTAGACAAATCAGTAAGTCACAACTACTTAATTCTATTAATCAAAGAGAAGCTATTGTTGAAGTAGAATTTACTACACAGAATAAAAAAGTAAAAGTGGTTCGTGGTATCAAACCAAATATGTTTGAAATTTACGTTAATGATATAATGATTAACCAAAATGCAAATGCAAAAGATTACCAGAAACACTTAGAACAACAAATCCTTAAATTTAATTATCGTTCATTTACACAAGTTGTTATTCTTGGTAGTTCTACTTTTGTACCTTTCATGCAATTAAATTCAAAAGCTCGTAGAGAGGTTGTAGAAGATATATTAGATATTAAAATATTCTCTTTGATGAATCTTGTTCTTAAAACAAAAGTAAGGGAAGTAAATACAAATATTACTGAGGGTAGTTATTCTTTAGATTTAACAAAGAGTAAAATAGAAATACAAGAGAAGTACATTGAGGATACCAAAAATAATCGCAACAATTTATTATCTGAAAAAACAAATCTTGTTGATGCAAACAATGAAGAAATTAAAGTCAACAAAGATAAAGAAGAAGAACTTAAACAAAAAACACAGACCTTTTTAGATGCAATGGCTGGTGAAGATGTTGTTATTAAAAAGAGGGATAAATTAAAAGATGTGCAGTTTTCTTTAAAAGATAAACATAATCGTAGTAGTACTTTAATAACATTCTTTGAAGATAATGATGATTGTCCAACTTGTAAACAACACATTGATAAAGATTTTAAATCTAAATCTATTGATGAGAAAACTAAAGAAGTAGAAGAACTTGAGGTTGGACTAAACAAATTATCAGAAGAAATGAACAAAGTCAACAAAAAAGTTAAAGAATTTAGAGAACTTTCAAATGCGATACAAAAGAATCAAGTGGAAATTGAAAAGTATCGCAGTGCAATAACTCAGTTGGAAAAATTCAACACAAAATTAGAAGTCGAAATTTCATATTTGAATGAAAATGAAATTGGTAAAGAAGACATAAAAAAACTTGACAAACTAAAAGAAAAGTTGTATAGTTTAGATTCAACCTCAAAAAAGTTGAAAGAAGAATTATTCTACTATGATGTTGCAAGAAATCTTCTACAAGATACTGGAATTAAAACTAAGATTATTAAACAGTATCTACCTATCATGAACAAATTAATCAATACTTATCTATCATCTATGGATTTCTTTGTTAACTTTAATATTGATGAGAATTTTAACGAAACAATCAAATCTAGATTTCGTGATGATTTTACTTATGCAAACTTTTCTGAAGGTGAGAAGATGCGAATAGACCTTGCATTACTTTTTACTTGGAGAGCTATTGCAAAGATGAAAAACTCTACAAATACTAATCTACTTATACTAGATGAAATATTTGATAGTTCACTTGATACAGATGGTACAGATGCATTTCTTAAAATACTGAATACATTTGGTAATGAGAATGTTTTTGTAATATCACATAAACAAGATATGTTGTTTGATAAGTTTAGACATACAATTAAGTTTGAAAAGAATAGAAACTTTAGTAAGGTAGTTTGATGGGGAAACGTAGTGATTTTGAAAGAATACCTAGAGACTTTTATCCAACCCCATACAAAGCAGTAATCCCTTTATTACCACATTTAGGGGATGAATTTACTTTCGCAGAACCATGTGCTGGTGATGGTAGACTTATTGAACATTTAGAAAAACATGGTGGTATTTGTAGATATGCACATGACATAGAACCTATGCATCAAAGAGTAGAACAACATGACGCATTAGAACATGGATATACTCAATGTGATTTTATTATTACCAATCCGCCGTGGAATCGTAAAATTCTACATCCTATGATAGAACACTTTGTAGACCAAAGACCAACTTGGCTTCTTTTCGATTCAGATTGGATGCATACTAAACAATCAATACCATATCTAAAATATTTAAGTAAAATTGTAAGTATTGGTAGAGTTAAATGGATTGAAGGAAGCTCTAGTGTAGGTAAAGATAATTGTTGTTGGTATTTGTTTGAACAAAAAAATTTATATCCACACCAATTTTTTGGCAGAATGACTTGACATTTGTTGTGAAAACAAGTAATATAATAGTATGTTGATTCGTAATGTAAGAGGTGAAAAATGGTATGGACTTACCGATAATCTAAGGACGTAAAAAGTGCAAGTAGGTTCTCCTCATATGAATTGAAAGCTATGTCCAAACAAGGGGATATGGGGTCACACTAGCTAAAAGTCCAGACTAGTGTGGAGGCGGAGATGCGACCTCGTTAAAAGCCTGGCGTTTTTTTAAAAAATACTTGACTTTGTTGTCATAACATGGTATATTAAATACATAATAAAGAATCAGTCATAAAAGAGGAGAAAAAATTATGGCACATATGGTAGAAACAATGGCATACGCTGGACAACTTCCATGGCATGGTCTTGGTGTAAAAGTTATTGATGACTTATCACCAGAACAAATGATGCAGAAAGCTGGTGTCGATTGGACAGTAGAAAAACAAGACATGGTTACGTCTGGTGGTTCAACTGTAAAATCCAAACAAGCACTTGTTCGTTCATCTGATGGTGAAGTTCTTGATGTAGTGGGTAAAGGATGGAATCCAGTTCAGAACGCAGAAGCCTTCAATTTCTTTGAAGAGTATGTTCGTGCTGGTGAAATGCAGATGCACACTGCTGGAAGTCTAAACAATGGTAAAATGGTTTGGGCTCTTGCAAAAACTAATGACTCATTTGAGTTGTTTAATGGTGACGTAACAGATAATTACTTTCTGTTCTCTAATCCACATGAGTTTGGTAAAGCGATTGATATTCGTATGACACCAATTCGTGTAGTTTGCAACAACACATTGACACTATCTCTTAGTCAAGATAGTAATGCAATGTTAAAAGTTAATCACAGAAAAGCGTTTGACGTTGCAGAAGTGAAAGAACAAATGGGTATTGCAAAAGAAAAAATGGAACAATACAAATCTATGGCAGAATTTCTTGGTTCTAAGAAATACACTTCAGAAAATATTGTTCAATATTTTAATACTGTATTTGGTTCGCCTGCAAAAGAAAAAGTTGATGGAGTATTCCCAACTACTTCTTTAAATGCAAAACTTGCCTTGGAAAATTTAGATACCCAGCCTGGTGCAAAGTTCGCCCAAGGTACTTTTTGGAACGCATTTAACACTGTGACTTACCTAAACGACCATGTTCAAGGTAGGACAACTGATGGACGATTGACTTCATCATGGTATGGAAGAAATCGTAGGGTAAAACTCAAGGCACTTGATACTGCACTTGAGATGGCAGAAGCCGCCTAAAAAAAGTTTTGTGTGGGGGTTGATTTTTAGAAATTAATCCCCATATAAATAGAAGTGATAGTTCAGTACAAGGCCTTCGTAGACCGAGCGGTACATCATTGGTAAGACAATGTAGAATTTATCTGGAGTGGCTTCCAGACTATCACCTCGCAGATGCCTTTTAGGGTCTGCATATTTTAATCTTGCTTAATAAGGAGATAAACATGACAAATTTAAGCACACTTAGGAACGCTCTTCAAGCGTTTGATTTCAATACAGTAACACCATATGCAGTTGGGTTTGACCGACAGTTTGATAGGTTGTGGGATTATGCAACACATCAAGCAGAGTCATCTGGTTTTCCACCTTACAATATTCAAAAGACAGAGGATTTCAAATTTGAAATTGAAATGGCTCTAGCTGGTTTTGATAAAAAGGATATTTCAGTAGAGGTGGCAGAGGGAGTCCTTACAATTAAATCTATTAAAGATAAGGACACTGGTGCAACTGACGAGTTCACATTATACAAAGGTATCTCAAAGAGAAACTTCACAAGAAAGTTTACACTCGCAGATGATATCGTAGTAAATGATGCAAAACTTGAAAATGGTATGTTAACAATCTCATTAGAGAGAATCATACCAGAGGAAAAGAAACCTCGTCAAATTACTGTGAAGTAATTCTTAAAAGGGGAGACTTGACATCTCCCCTTTTTTATGTTATAGTGAAATAATTATATTATGGAGTTTGAAATTGAAATTGTTCAAGAAACAAGAAAATGTCGTTGACATACCAACGATTGAATATAAATATTCAGAAGATAGAATACTCAAAGAATTAGAAGAGTATATCAACAAAACCTACAACCAACATTATTCTCAAAACAAATTTCAGGCTACAGAGTTTATTTTAGATTCTGGACACGGCACTGGTTTTTGTATTGGTAATATTCTGAAGTACGCCCAACGATATGGGAAAAAAGGTACTAAAGAAGATGCAAGAAAAGACTTGCTTAAAGTAATCCATTATGGTATAATCGCACTTCATAATCATGATAAGGAGAAATCTTAATATGAAACTTAGTAATGAAACAAGAGAGGTATTGAAGAACTATTCGACTATCAATGCCAATCTATTAGTGACTTCTGGTAATCAGTTGACTACAATGTCACAAATGAAAAATATTGTGTCTACTGCAAATCTTCCAGATACTTTTGACACAGAGTTTGCAATCTATGACCTTAACGAATTTTTATCTGCAATGTCATTGTTTGAAGACCCTACTCTAGAATTTGGTGATAACAGTGTAAGTATTTCACAAGGTGGTCAATCACTAAAATATTTTTACAGTGACCCAACTGTAGTCACCACACCAAAATCTAATATCACAATGCCTGAACCAGATGCAATATTTACTTTGACACAAAGTGTATTCAATCAAATACTGAAGGCTTCTTCAGTTCTTGGTGTTCCAGATATGGTATTAGACATTAATGATAATGGTGTTATGAAACTTAGAGTTTCAGACCGAAAGAATGATACTTCAAATAGTTTTAGTGTTGAAGTTGGAGAAGGTGGTTCACCTAACCAAAAGTTTTTCTTTAAGGTAGAAAACTTGAAATTACTTTCTGGTGATTATCAAGTTAAAGTATCCTCAAAAGGAATATCTAACTTCAAAAACATCAATAAGGATATTGAATACTTTATTGCACTAGAAACTGCTTGAGGAAAATTTTATGGAAATATTATGGGTTGAGAAGTATCGTCCTCAAAAGATTGAGGATTGTATACTTCCAAGTGAACTAAAACAAACATTCCAACAGTTTGTTGATAATGGTGAGTGTCCTAATCTCTTACTATCTGGTTCTGCTGGTTGTGGTAAAACCACAGTTGCAAAAGCCATGTTAGAACAATTAGGTTGTACTTACATGATGATTAATGGTTCTGAAGAATCTGGTATTGATGTTCTCAGAAACAAAATCAAAAACTTTGCGTCTACTGTTTCTATGGATGGTAAACGTAAATATGTTATCCTAGATGAGGCTGACTATCTAAATCCACAATCTACTCAACCAGCCCTTAGAGGTTTCATGGAAGAGTTTAGTAAAAATTGTGGATTTATTCTTACTTGTAACTTTCGCAATCGTATTATTGAACCACTTCATAGTCGTTGTTCTACAGTTGAGTTTTTAATTCCAACTGAAGAAAGACCTAAACTTGCTGGTCAATTTATGAAACGAGTTCAAAATATTTTGAAAGATGAAGGGATAAATAGTAATGATAAAGTAGTTGCAAAATTAATCGAAAAGTTTTTCCCAGATTGGAGAAAGGTTCTTAACGAACTTCAAAGATATGGGGCAAGTGGAGAAATAGATGCTGGGATATTGGTCAACATTTCAGAAAACTCTGTCAAGGAACTTATATCGTTTCTCAAGAACAAAGAGTTCACAAATGTTCGTAGGTGGATTGTCAACAATCTTGACAATGACCCTGCTAGGATTTATCGCCGTCTATACGATAGTCTTTATGATAATCTTGATAGTTCTACTATTCCCCATGCTGTTATTATACTTGCTGATTACTCCTACAAGTCAGCCTTTGTCGCAGACCAAGAAATCAATCTATTGGCGTGTATGACTGAAATAATGTCGCAAGTAAAGTTTAAATAATGTATGAACTTAAAGAATATCTAAAATCAATTAATACCACAAAACAAAACTTGATGGATAGTGAAGACAAGGTTTGGGAAAAGAAGTATCCATCATTCATAATTAATAAATGTCTTGCACCATTTAATGATACTATTATGTTAGTAAATGAAATAAATGTTCACCACCATTTGGATAACAAACTCCAATATGATTTTTTACTAAATAGTATAAGGAAGCAGAATAGATATGCTCCTTGGATGAAGGCGAGTAAAAGTAAAAATTTAGAGTATGTCAAAGAATACTTTGGTTATAACAATGAAAAGGCAAGGTCTGCACTAAACATACTAACTGACAAACAACTCGCTTTAATAAAAAAGAAAATGAATAAAGGTGGGAAAAATGAATGAGGTATTATGGAAACCAGACCAAATGCTTGAAGTTAGTCTAAAAGAACCAGATGATTTTTTAAAGGTTCGTGAAACACTATCTCGCATTGGTGTAGCCAGTAGAAAAAATAAAACTCTATTCCAGAGTTGTCATGTTCTTCACAAACAAGGTAAATATTATATAGTGCATTTTAAAGAACTATTTGCACTAGATGGTAAAGATACAAACATCTCTGAGAATGATATTGCAAGAAGAAATACTATTGCAAAGTTACTTTCGGATTGGGGATTAGTAAATGTTGTGGGAACAAGTGATGTTGAGTCTGCACCACTATCACAAATTAAAGTAATTTCGTTTCGTGAAAAAAACGAATGGAATCTAGAAACAAAATATAACATTGGAACTAAAAAGAAGGAAGATTAGTTATGAAGTTTAGAGATAAAATGATTGAAGCAATGAAAGAACACGCAAGAGGTCACATTGCAAAACATAAGATGAATGTTGAAGTTTATTTTAGAAATGCAGCTGGTATTGGTGGAGATGGTAACGCAGATATCCTAGAAGAGATTGAAAAAGAACTAGATATCGTTGCACGATATGATGACCAACTTGCAATGTTAGACAAATACTTTTCAGAGGATGTAGTGCATTAATGGTCAATTCACTTTTCAGTTATCTATTGGAACAATCTCCAGAAAAACCATACGATTTACTTGTTGTATCTCATGATGGTATAGATGATGTGAATGAAACTGGGCCATTGTTAAGTAAAACTGCAAGTGGTATGGGTATTAAATCTTTCATTGCAGAAACTATGGGTGCATACACAGAGGACATATCTGATGGTAAACTCTTTTATTCTTTCAAAGTAGATGATAAAGGTGTTGCACATCTACCATCAAGTAAAGAAGATTTAAAATATGAAGAACCATTTAAAATTAGTCCAGACAAAACATTAATAATGATGCGAGGTTTACATCCAATGTATGGTTGTGAGTCTTGGAGAGTTATGGCTAAAAACTTAGAACATGAAGGTTACAAACTAATTAATTCTGTAAAATGTAATGACATATGTAATGATAAGTGGTATAATCATAAAATATTTCAAAGAAATAATATACAAACCCCCAACACAGTTTTGATAAGACACGCAGAAGGTGCTCTAGATGCAGCTGAAAGATTGGGTAACAAATTTCCTATGATACTTAAAACATCTATTGGTTCAACTGGTGTTGGTGTTATGTTTGTTGAAAGTGCAAAAGCACTAGTTAGTATCGTCCAATTACTTTATAGAGAAAATAAATATATTGATATACTCCTACAAGAGTTTATTAAAACAGACTATGATGTTCGTGTTATAGTTCTTAAAAATAGAGTGATGGGTGCAATGAAAAGACCTATTGTAGAGGGTGATTTTAGAAGTAATGTTTCTCAAGGTTCAGAACCAGAGATACATGAATTAACAGATTTAGAAAAGTCTGCATCACTAAAAGCTGCAGAAGCAGTTGGTGGAGATGTAGTTGGTGTTGATTTTATTCCATCTAAAAATAGAGAGGAAGATAGTCCTTATTTTATAGAAGTAAATTCAAATCCAGGCCTAATTGGTATTGAAAAAACATTTTCAAAAAAATTTAGTATAACAGAGGAAATACTCAAAACATACTTAGATAGAACAAACTGGTCTTGACTTCTACACAATTTAGTGATATAGTTACAATATGAAATTTTATACAAATGTTGCCCAGTGGGGTAACCAAATACTTGTTCGTGAATATGATATGGGTGAGAGAGTTAACAAGAAAGTTAAATACTCTCCGACTATGTACGTTCCAGTGCAGAAAGAAACCAAGTACAAAACCCTTGATGGTAAGTTTGCAACTCCTATGAAGTTTGATACTATCAAGGAGGCCAAACAATTCATTGAACAATATAAACAACAACCACATTTAGTCTTTGGTATGGATAGGTTTGCATATACCTATCTTTCAGATACATATCCTAATACTGTCAATTGGGATAGTGACAAAATCCTAACAGTTACAATTGATATTGAAACACGAGCAGATAATGGTTTCCCAGACCCAGAAAAAGCTGAGGAAGAAATGCTTGCAATCACTATCAAAAACCAAACTACCAAGAAAATTGTTCTTTGGGGTATTGGTGAGTTTCGTAATGACAATGAAGACGTTACTTACATCAATTGTTCAGACGAAGTAGACTTACTTCAAAAGTTTATGGAGTTCTGGACTAGAAGATATCCAGATGTTATTACTGGTTGGAATACAGAGTTCTTTGATATCCCTTATCTTATCAATCGTGTTACTAAGATTCTTGGTGAAGACAAGGCCAAGGAGTTCTCTCCTTGGGGTTTGATTAGTTCTCGTAAGGTTTACAATCATGGTCGTGACCAACAAGTTTATGATATCACTGGTGTTGCAAATCTTGACTACTTACAACTCTATCGTAAGTTTACATACACCAACCAAGAAAGTTATGCACTCAATCACATTGCGTTTGTTGAACTTGGTGAGAAAAAGAAAGACAACCCACACGAAACTTTCCAAGAGTGGTACACAAAAGATTATCAGTCTTTCCTAGAGTATAACATACATGACGTTGAACTTGTTGACCGATTAGAAGACAAGATGAAGTTACTTGAATTATTATTCACCATGGCATACGAGGCCAAGGTTAATTTTGAAGATGTATTTGGTCAAGTTAAGTATTGGGATGTTCTTATTCACAATTATCTCAAAAACAAAAGGATTGTTATTCCACAGAAATCCCATGCATCTAAGTCTGAGAAGTTTGAAGGTGCATACGTCAAAGAACCACAAGTTGGTATGCACAAGTGGGTTATGTCATTTGACCTTAATTCACTATATCCACATTTAATTATGCAATACAATCTATCACCAGAAACACTTGTGTCTAGTAATTTCATGAAAGATGCAAAGGTTGACAATTTCCTAAAAGAGACTCCACTTAACCTACCAGATAATTCTACTATCACTCCAAATGGTGCATTGTATCGAAAAGACATAAAAGGTTTTCTACCACAGATGATGCAAGATATCTATGATGATAGAACTGTTTACAAGAAAAAGATGTTGAAGGCTAAACAAGACTATGAGGACACAAAAGACCCCAAGTACCTTAAATATATTAGTCGTTATAATAACATTCAGATGGCAAGAAAGATATCACTCAATTCGGCTTATGGTGCGATTGGTAATCAATACTTTCGTTACTATGACCTTGCGATTGCAGAAGGTATTACAACTGCTGGTCAGTTTTCAATTCGTTGGATTGAAAAGAAGATTAATCAGTATTTAAACAAACTACTCAAGACAGATAAAGACTATGTAATTGCATCTGATACAGACTCAATCTATGTTAGGTTTGATGAGTTGGTATCTATGGTCAATCCTAAAAACCCTATTGACTTTCTTGACACAGTTGCAAAAGAAAAGATAGAACCTTTCATCAATAAATCATACCAACAACTTGCAGATTATGTTTCTGCATACGACCAAAAGATGTTTATGAAACGAGAGGTGATTGCAGACAAAGGTATCTGGACTGCGAAGAAAAGATATATTCTCAACGCATGGGATATTGAAGGTGTTCGTTACAAAGAACCACAATTAAAAGTCATGGGTCAAGAAATGGTGAAGTCATCTACTCCTGCTCCCTGCCGTACAAAGATGAAAGAGGCCATCAAGATTATCATGTCTGGTGATGAAAAAGAATTTAATAACTTCTTGATATCATTTCGTGATGAGTTTAACAAACTTGCACCAGAGGAGATTGCATATCCTCGTTCTGTAAATGGTATTAAAAAGTTTGGATGTGGTCACTCTGTTTTCAAAAAAGGGTCACCCATGCACATAAAAGGTTGTCTGATTTATAATCATATGATTAGACAAAAGAAACTTACTAACAAGTATCCTATCATTCAAGATGGTGAAAAGATTAAGTATCTTGAGTTACGACAACCAAACCCACTGGCTTGCAATGTTATATCTTTTGCAACAAAAGTTCCGAAAGAACTTGACATTTACAAATATATAGACTATGATAGTCAATATATGAAGAGTTTCGTTGAACCTTTATCATTTATTACTAACCAGATTGGTTGGTCTATTGATAGGTCTTTCGGAACTCAAACTACATTAGAGGACTTTTTTGGGTAGTATAAATAACTGTGTAACAATAACTGTTTTGTTACTTTGATAAAATGGCGATATTAAGCCAAGGAGAAAAACATGAAAACAATTTCATATAATGCATATTCAAATGCAAAAGAACAATTTAACGTAAGACTTCTAACATTTAAACAAGAAGTTGAAAATGCTTTTGGAGACTTAGTAAACAACTATAGTCTTTTTCACGAAAAATATTCAAGCACAGATTTTTTAAATTCAAAATTATTTCCAACTTGGGAAGATAATTCTGATTATTCAAATGTTCAACACATTGATGACTTTTTAAAGAATATAACAGAAAATGATTTAAAACTTACGCACACTTTAGCAGTTCCTATCAGTTATATTTTCTCATCTGAAGAATCAAAAGGTGGTTGTGATAGACCACATTGGGTAAAGGATAAGGGTGACAAACAATGTAGAGCAAATCTAAATGAAGAGAATCAAGATGGTAACCCAAAAGGGTATAGAATGTCTGATGCTCAAACTTTGTCTGGGATGTTAAGACCACATCCAACGATACTAGGAACTTATATTCTAGTAAAATTTATTGGTAACAATAGAGTTTGGATGAAACTTCTCGCAAACAAAGGTAAGGACTCCCTTGTTAAAATGGAAGTAACATTTCATGAAGAAGGACTATCACAAAAAGATTATATTTCAATTGAAGCAGAAAGTCATTCCACAGATGCTGGAAATAGAAGTAGTCAAAATGAACCACAAAAGTTTGCATCTAACTACAGAGCTGGAAGAAAAGATGCAGTTTATCTTTACAAATTTTTAAAGAAGCATCAAATAAACTTTGGAACTATTATGCAACAAGAAGGTGAAGTTGGTTCTAAAAAATGGTTAACGATTTCATCAATCCAAGGATTAAAAGAAGGTGAAGGAAATGGTTTTTTTGGTAAGTATGGTGAACAAAACGTAGATTTTGCAATGTCAACTATTAAGGAAATTGCAAAAATTACTGGAGAAACTTCATTTGGTAATACTCCAGTTCAAGCCTTTTCTATGATGTTTCGTTGTTATACTGATTTTGGTTTATATGAAAATGGGAATGGTTTATTTACTAAACCAAAATTCCAAAAGTTTTTAGTTGAATTTTTTAGAGAAAAAAATAAGAAATCAGACTCATGGATGGATGAATCTCAATCTTTATTAATGGAAGAGATTAATCAAACTGGTGGTGTTAAAAATATTGCATATATTAACACTACTATCTTCTGGCCTGCAATTGTAAGTTATTACAAACATATCACCAAGAATACAAAGGGTTTTAGTGTTGATGCAAATTGTAATAAGGAATTGTTAAAATTTTGTAAGGATAGATTTCTTGCAAAGGAAGCAAGGAGAAATATTACATAGTATGATTGATAATTTATTATGTGAAATCATTGATGAAGAAGTGCAATCTAACGAGGTTGCACTTCTGCTTTCTGGTGGTGTAGATTCTATTAGTTTAGGAATGTCTGCACAAAGACTTGGGAAGAAAGTATCTGCATATACTTTTCATCTAGAGGGTGAACCATCATATGATAGTAATACTGCACAAGATGTTGCAAAAACTCTTGGTTGGAATATTGATGTAACAGTTGTTCCCAAAACAAATTTAAAAGAAGATTTCTTTACATTACTAAAAGAGTATGATTGTAAAAAGAAGACCCACTTTGAGTGTACTCACTTTGGCTTATACTTATATCCTCGTATCAAAGAAAAGTATATACTGTCTGGTATAGCCGCTGATGGTTGGTATGGGGTTTCAAAGAAAGCTCGTATTAACTTTATACAGACTAAAGAAAAGTTTGATGGTTTTAGAGATAGATACTTTGGTGCAGATAATCCAGCTGGTATTTTACAACAAAAGATGTTGGCAGAAAACTATAATAAAGTATTAGTGCATCCATATCTATGGCATGATAAAGTAAAAGATTTTTTCATGCAATATGATTGGAATGAATTACATCAAAACAAGACAGAAAAGTATCATGTACGAACTTGTTATCAGAACGAGTTTAGTAAATTAAATAAAATAAAAACACATTTAAACTTGCAATTGGAGTCAAAAACTGATATAATGTTTGAAAAACTATTAGATGATATTGAAATTAATTTCAAACGTAGAAGTAGAGTTATGGATATTTGCAAAGATTGGAGTTTGCTAAATACTTCTACAAATACGTTAGAGGACTTTATGTAATGAAATATGAACCATACTTATTAAAAGATGTACATGATGCATCTGCACAAAATAAATTTAATGTTATATCTACATTCGCTGGTGGTGGGGGTAGTTCTACAGGCTATCGTCTTGCTGGTGGTAATGTATTATGCATAAATGAATTTGTAGAAGAGGCAAGAAACACATATAGAGAAAACTATCCAGATACACCCATTATACCAGATGATATTAAAAAGTTATCTGGTCAAGAGTTTTTAGATATCACTGGATTACAAGTTGGTGAACTTGATGTACTAGATGGTAGTCCACCATGTTCTGCATTTAGTATGGCTGGTAATGTAAGTCATGGTAAAGGTAATACACATAAAAATGCATTTGGTAAAACTAAAGGATATAGTGATATTAAAGAAGTTACTAATGTAGAAGATTTATTCTTTGAGTTTCTTAGAATTGCAGATGTTATCAAACCTAAAATTATTATTGCAGAGAATGTCGCTGGTCTAACTATGGGTGAGGCCAAACAATATTTTAACAAGATACAAAATACTTTTGAGGATATTGGTTATGATGTTTGTGCAAAAGTTTTAAATAGTGGATACTTTGGCGTACCACAGACTCGTAATCGTGTATTCTTTATTGGTCTTAGAAATGATATTACTTTACACGTTGGTTTGACTTTTATGAATATTCATAGTATATTTCCTAGTGAAAGTAAATCTATGGTCACACTTGGTGAGGCTTTAGATGATTTAGAATATGATGATGAAGAAGTTAAAACATTGACAGAGAAATTTTCTAGAACTGCATATTGGAAAGACACTGGTAGTAAGATGCCTAACAATCCAGATAAAGTATTAACTGGAATGGATTATCATCATAAGGGTCATCACTTCAATCTTAAAAGAGTTTCTCTCAATGCACCAGCTCCTACTCTTACTGCAATGGGTAGTAATGATACAACTGCTGGTGCATTTCATTGGAATGAACCTAGAAAACTAACAATAGGTGAACTGAAAAGAATACAGTCCTTACCAGATGATTTTGTACTCACTGGTAAATGGAATCAAAAGTCTGAACGTATCGGTAGAATGGTGCCACCACTATTATTGAAATCTATTGCAGACTCAGTTTATGAAAATGTTATTAAGGAATACAAACATGGCTGATTTTACTTTCGCACATAGAGAAGAGGGTTTTGACGAACATATTGAAAACTCTATTCGTGGTTACTCCAATCTAATAAATGATGTTGTTTCATTTTCTCGTTACTTTGTAGAAGATGGAACTAATATTATTGATATTGGTTGTTCTACTGGAAAGATGACAAAAGCTCTTATTGATTACAATATAGACCACTGCAAAGAAGCAACTTATATCGGTCTTGAAATTGCAGATGGTTTTAGAGATGATTTAGAGAAAAGAAAAGATGAGATTAAAAAGTATTATAATTTAATTAAGTTTGAAGATTCAGATGCAACATTTTATGAATATAAAAATTGTTCACTAATAACATCAATCTTCACTTTACAATTCATACCTAAATCTAAAAGAAAAGATTTGTTAAAAAACATTTATGATGGTTTGAATTGTGGTGGTGCATATATATTTGCAGAGAAGACTATTTGTGAAAATGCACTCGTTCAAGATATGATTACCTTTAATTACTATGATTATAAAAGGGAATCATTTTCTACAGAAGATATCATGGATAAGGAACGCACACTTAGACACATGATGAAACCTAACACATGGAAAGAAATTGAAGATATGGTATTAAACGCTGGTTTCAATACCATACAACCTTTTTGGAGAAATCATGCGTTTGTTGGTGCGTTGGCTATAAAATAGGAGATAGAGATGGACTCAGAATTATTACAAGATTATCAAGAGTTTGTTGATGAAGTTTCAAGTGATGCCACTAAGAATATAGATGACTTTGGAGATGCAATAGATATTATAGATGAAGGTGGTGTAGAACCAACAAGGTTACTTACTGCATCTATTGGTTTATCTGGTGAAGTTGGTGAGTTTAACGATATCGTTAAGAAATGTTTCTTTCAAGGTAAAGAAATAGATGAAGATGTTGTTAACCATTTAAAGTCAGAACTTGGTGATGTGATGTGGTATATCGCTCAAGGCTGTATTGCATTAGGAACTAACATTGAAGAATTAATTGATATTAACACTGCGAAACTTAAAGATAGATACCCAGGCGGTTTTGATGAGTTTCGTTCTGATAACAGAGATGAGGATGACATATAATGGATTTTTTGAAAGATATTGCCAAACAGGCTGGTAATGAGTATGCAAGTTTAGTTGCAGATGGGGTAGAGGCTGGTGACGTAGATTCGTTTATAGACACTGGTTCTTATATTTTCAATGCACTATTAAGTGGTTCAATTTATGGTGGACTACCAGCGAATAAAATCACAGCAGTAGCAGGTGAGTCGGCTACTGGTAAAACTTTTTTTGTAATGGGAATGTGTAAAAATTTTCTGGATAGTAATCCAGATGCTGGTGTTATATACTTTGAATCAGAAAGTGCAATTACTAAACAAATGGTAATTGATAGAGGGATAGACCCAAATCGTATGGTAATGTTTCCAGTAACTACTGTACAAGAATTTAGAACACAAGCACTAAAGGTACTTGATAAATATCTAGAACAGAATGAAGCAGATAGAAAACCTATCATGTTATGTTTAGATTCACTTGGTATGTTGTCAACTACAAAAGAAGTAGAAGATACTGCTGATGGAAAAGAAACAAGAGATATGACTAGGGCACAAGTTCTCAAGGCTGCATTTCGTGTATTGACTTTGAAACTTGGTCGTGCAAAAGTTCCTATGGTTGTTACTAATCATACCTATGATGTTGTGGGTTCTATGTTCCCAACAAAAGAAATGGGTGGTGGTTCTGGATTAAAATATGCGGCCTCATCTATTGTTTATCTATCTAAGAAAAAAGAGAAAGATGGAACTGAAGTAATTGGTAACATTGTTCACTGTAAAAATCATAAATCAAGAATGACTATTGAAAATAAAATGGTTGATGTTCGTTTGACTTATGATAAAGGATTGGATAGATATTATGGATTACTTGACTTAGCATTAAAGTATGATATATTTAAATCAGTATCAACTCGTATAGAATTACCAGATGGTTCTAAAACTTTTGGTAAAACAATCAATAATAATCCAGAGAAGTTCTTTACTGAGGATATTATGAAACAGTTAGACGAATGTGCAAAGAAAGAATTTACATATGGAAATCAAGAAGAAATACAAGTTCATTCAGAATAAAACTGCAAAGTGGCAAGGTATCGGTCTTACTAAAGAGGCAGGTTTTTATCAAGGTGTAGTCTATCGTTATGGTCAAGTCCAACCGATTGAAGAGGACGATAGATTACGTCTTAAATTTGAATGGCAAATATTAGACTCAAATGGACTTGCAAAAGAACATTTTGGTGATGAGTTTTTTAACTTGATTGGAGATATTCTCCATGATATTATGGAAAACCAATTAGAAGATGGAAGTTTACAATATGTCAACACAGACAATTGAGAGAACAGCTCTCACACATTTAATTTATAATGAAGATTATGCGAGAAAGGTTATACCTTTCCTAAAACCAGATTACTTTTCTAATCGTAGTGAACGAATTGTATTTGAAGAAATAGAAAAGTTTATGGATAAGTACAATGCGTTACCAACTCAAGAAACTTTAACAATCGAAGTTGATGGACGTAAAGATTTAAATGATGAAGAATATAAAAAAGTAGTTGGTATTATTAGTACACTTGATAAAACTGAAGTAGACTTACAATGGTTGCATGACCAAACTGAAAAGTTTTGTAAAGATAAAGCGATATACAATGCAGTTGTTGAAGGTATTAATATTATTGATGGAAAACAAAAAGACAAAACTCCAGATGCAATACCATCTATTTTATCAGAGGCTCTTGCAGTTTCATTTGACTTATCTGTAGGTCACGACTATGTTGAAGATGGTCTAAATAGATATGACTTTTATCACAAAAAAGAAGAAAAGATTTCGTTTGATTTAGATTATTTCAACAAGATTACAAAAGGTGGATTACCACCAAAAACATTAAACATTGCACTTGCTGGTACAGGCGTTGGAAAAAGTCTTGTGATGTGTCACATGGCTGCAAACACACTCATGCAAGGTAAGAATGTTTTATACATAACTTTGGAGATGGCAGAAGAAAGAATTGCAGAAAGAATAGACGCCAATCTCATGAATGTTACGATTGATGATTTACATACATTACCTAAAAAGATGTTTGAAAATTATCTATCTAAAATACAAAAGAAAACAAGTGGTAAATTAATCGTTAAAGAATATCCAACTGCATCTGCTCATGTTGGTAATTTCAGAAGTCTAATTAAAGAACTCGCACTAAAGAGAAGTTTTAAACCAGATATTATTTTCGTTGACTATCTTAATATATGTGCATCATCTAGGTTTAAGGGGAACGCAAATGTTGGGTCATACTTTTACATTAAAGCGATTGCAGAAGAACTTAGGGGGCTTGCCGTTGAAACTAATGTTCCAATTATGTCAGCGACACAAACTACTAGAAGTGGATTTGTCTCAAGCGACATTGGGTTGGAAGATACGTCAGAAAGTTTTGGTTTACCAGCTACGGCTGACCTTATGTTTGCTCTCATATCTACCGAAGAATTAGAAGACTTAAATCAGATATGTATTAAACAATTGAAGAATCGTTACAATGACCCTACTATGAATAAAAGATTTATATTAGGTATTGACAGAGCGAAGATGAGATTGTATGATGTAGAACAAAACGCACAAAAGGACTTAGTGGACTCTGGACAGAACAATGATGAAGTTGTATTCGATAATACGCCGTTTGGTAACAAAGGTAAATCCTATGAGAAGTTCAACGACCTCAAGGTATAGAAGACCTATAAAGGTAAAGTACTATTGCGATATAAATCCAGAAACAGAAGAATGGGAAGTTGTTGAGTTACCATCTAATCTTGTTATCAAAACATTCTCATACTCTGAAGAAGCATACGAACTCACACAACATTTAAATTCAAATAAACCTTTTGGTGACTATGGTTTCCCAAATTTTTTATCACATAAATAATACTATTATAGATGGAGAGATTGGTATGAGGTCATTTCAAGAATATTCCTTTTTGACTGAATCAAAAACTGAACAAGATTTAGTTGAAAAAACTATATCTGTCGAATTTAATAAATTAAAAGGTTCAGAAAATCCCATTCAAGATGCACAGTTAGATGAAAAAGACTATGCAAATATAAAACCCAATCTTGTAGAAACTGGTAGATTGGTTGCAAAAGAATTGTATAGAAAAGATAGTAATATAGGTATCTTGAAACATTTAGGAAGAGGTAATGCAACGAATCAATATGGTTCTTTATATGGAGTAAGAGCAAACGATAAAACACCCAAGACTGATATTGGTGATGGGGGTGCATACAATTTATCACTAAAAGAAGCAGGCGGTGCTCAGTTAATGTCACCAAAAGGTGGTGAGTCCACTGGTCTTGTAAAATCTGCAATAGATAGATATTCTGCGGCTGGTGGTAAGGTTGATGCGTCAAAGGCATTATCACTATTGAGTGAGGAGTTAGATAATCTCGCAGTTAAACAAATGTTTATTACTGTGGGTGGTGGTAAAAAAGAAAAGGGCGCTAAAGATGCTTTTCAAAATTGGTATTTTACTAATAGAGAAAAGGAATTAAAAAAGATACATAGAAGAGCGACACCAAAACAAATATTAGACCATATGAAGGCAGAACTTAGTGTTCATAAGATAACAAATACAGATAAAAAATATCTAGATAAATTAATTGATAAGAAAGACGCACTAACTGACGAACAACTTCAACAAAAATTTAAAGAGTTTACCAAAGATGGTGGTGTTGATTTAAAAGGATACATTATTCCAGACTCATATTATAAATCAAATCAAGAAAAAGATTTAGCATATGATAATGATTTTATGAGAGAGAAGGTAGTTGAGATATTAAATATCGCAGTTGGACAAAAAAAGTTTTTAGATGAGTTGACAAAAGAATTTACAAAAAATAATGAACTTGCAAAATATATAGTATATGAAGCCGCAACTGGTCATGCAAAATTTACTGGTGACGTAAAAGGTTCTCCACCATATACTGGTAATGTAAATGCAGTTGCTAAGATGATGATGACATATGATAAAAATACTGGTGGTGTTGAGTTAATTGATTGTTGGGAGTGGGCACAAAAAAATGGTTCTGCACTTACCACAAATCTTAATATTGATTTTAAAAGTAGTAGAACATCTAGAGCAGGGTATACAAAATTTGCAGTTAGTATTGGAAAAAAAGTAATACCGCTTATGAATAGTCTTTACGATAAAGAGTATGAAAAAGTTGCACCTATACTAAATGAATATTATCAAGAAATGTATCAATTGGATGAAGGTTTATTAGATTATGTAAAAAAGGGTTATCGAAATGCAGTAGATGCCATTTCTAAAATTAAACAAAAAATAGTGGAAACATTAACAAAATTTTTAAAAGCGTTATTTAAAAGATTTACAAATATTGTTAATAATTTATTTGCTACTGGTGAAATTTTTAAAGGAATAGAAACTTTAGGTCTAGATTTTGATACTGGTAATTTTGAGATTATAAACAATGTTTAATTTACTAGAAGGAAAAGAAGGTAAGAACCTACACTTAGAACATATCGAAGATGAGATATTAAACTTTGGTGTGCCTGGTGGTAGAGCTGCAATTAACTTTGTTCGTTCACTTAGAGATATGCTCGCTGGTGAATCTAGGTCTTCAGTCAACATGACAGTCAAGTGGGATGGAGCTCCTGCAATATTCGCTGGAACTGACCCAAGTGATGGTAAGTTTTTTGTTGCAAAGAAATCAGTATTTAATGTTAGTCCTAAATTATACAAAACAGATGCAGAGATAGATGCAGATTTGTCTGGAGATTTAAATGCAAAATTCAAAGTCGCACTTGCAGAGTTCTCAAAACTTGGAATCAAAGGAGTCCTCCAAGGTGACCTCATGTACACAGACTTATCGAAAGAAACTATTGAAGGGGTATCATATTACACTTTCCAGCCTAATACTATTGTTTACGCTGTGCCTGTTAATAGTTCACTTGGTAAAATAATGAACTCATCTAAGATTGGTGTTGTATGGCACACAACTTATGAAGGTTCTGCACTTCAAGATATGAAGGCTAAGTTTGGTGCAAACATTAGTAAATTAAATAAAACACCATCTGTTTGGATGGATGATGCAACATACAAAGATGTATCTGGTCGTGCAACAATGACTGCAAAAGAAACAGCAGAAGTGACTAGTTATTTGTCAGAAGCTGGTAAAACATTCCAGAGAATAAATGCAGTAAGACTAAAGAAGTTTCTTAACTTGCAAAACTCACTTACTGGCAAATTAGTTGGTGCATCACTTAAAACATACAACAATACGAAAGTTCGTGCTGGTCAAAAGATTACAGACCCAAGAGGACACGCAAATGGTTACATTACTCATGTTGAGAATCATTTTCAAAAAGAGATTGATAAACTTAAAACAGATAAATCTAAAGATGTTCTCAAAACAAAGATGACTGAATATGTTCGTGAGTTTAAAAAGGACTTAGGTAATCTACAACAATTAGTAGCTTTTCAATCTCATTTAGTAGATGCAAAGATGGGGATTGTAAAAAAACTAAATAGTGTTAAAGGTTTAACCGATACTTTTATCAAAACTGCAAATGGATTTAAAGTGACTAACCCAGAGGGATATGTTGCAATTGATAGAATATCTGGTGATGCTGTGAAGTTAGTTGATAGAATGGAATTTAGTTTTAATAACTTTACTGCGATAAAGGCATGGGATAAATGAGAACTTTTAAAGATATCTATGACTCTAAAGAAGAGTTAGAAGAGGGTTTACCTCAAAAGAAATCACCTATGCAAAGACGTAGGGAAATGTCTAGACGAATGAAGATTCTTGCAAAGAAATCTTCAGTAAAGATGGCAAAGAAAAGAGCCAGATTTAAAAGACGTTCCACAGAAAAACTCCAGAAATCAGCTGCAAGACAAGCAAAAATGATGGTCATAAAAAGGTCATTAGGGCCAAGTGTAAAATATGGTGAATTACCTTTACAGAAAAGAATACAAATAGACCAAAAGATTACTGCAAAGAAAGCCAAAGTTATACAAAAAATTACAAAGAAACTTCTTAGAACACTAAAACAAAAAGAAGGTGAAAGAGTGAAGATGGCAAAACAATCTGCACAAGATATGGCCGTAGGGGATTAAAATGAAAACATTAATCGAATTGACAGAAAACAAATCTCATGCATCTTTTACATTTGGTAGATTCAATCCACCAACGACTGGACATGAAAAGTTAATTCAAGCACTTGCAAGACAAGGTGGTGATATGTTTGTATATCCATCACATTCGCAAGACCCTAAAAAGAATCCATTGCAACACTCTAGAAAAATTGCATACATGAAAAAGATGTTTCCAAGATATGCAAAGAATATTATTGCAAGTAAATCTAAAAATGTATTTCAAATTGCGAGTGACTTACATGATAAAGGTTATGAGAACATTATCATGGTTGTTGGTTCAGATAGAGTTGAAGAATTTAAAACTCTCTTGAAAAAATATAATGGAGTAAAAGGTGTTCATGGTTTTTACGATTTCAAAAATATTGATGTAGTTTCTGCTGGTGAACGTGACCCAGATGCAGAGGGTGTCACTGGAATGTCTGCATCTAAGATGAGAGCGGCTGCAGTTGCAAATGATTTTGATTCTTTTCAAATGGGTCTACCTAAAGGTTTTAAAGATGGTCAAAAGTTGTTTAATGATATTCGCAAATCAATGAATGTCAATGAAACTAATTGGTCTACAGAAGAAATACTAAGAGATTTGTATATTCGTGGTGAAGTATTTAATATTAATGAAGATGTCCAGACTACAGATGGATTTGAAGGTAAGATTGTTCGTAAAGGTACAAACTATGTTGTTCTTGAAACAAATGGTGAGTTTAAGAAAGTATGGATTACAGACTTAATTGAACAAAAGAAAATCACCAAAACTAAACAAGCAAAAGGTGAAGTTGGAGATGTAAAGGGAACACAACCAGCGAAATACTATTCTAAAGATGCAGAGGGTGATGCAATGTCAAAAGACACAGCACTTGCTCGTGCAAAGTATTTTGCAAAAGGTGGTTCTAGAAAAGATGCGCCTGGAGATATAGACCCAAAAACTGGTGAACGACAAAAGACCAAACCATCTCAGTATACCAAAAAATTCAAACAGATGTATGGTGAACAAGAAAAAGAACCAGCAAAATCTGATGCACAGAAAGATAGAGAAGAATTTAAGAAACTGCAAAAGGATAAGAAAGTTGCACAACTACAATATCGCATGGCCAAAGATGCAGAGATGGTTGCACGACTTTCACAACAAGAAAGAAAACTTACTGACGCAGAAAAAGATAAAATGAAGAAGTATGAGAAAGATATTGACATCAAGGATTTTATTGATAGATATGGTGAAGAAGAAGGTAAGTCAATTTACTATGCAACTATAACTAAAATGGCAAAGGGTGAAAGTCTATGGGCAAACATTCATAAGAAAAGACAAAGAATTAAAAGGGGCTCTGGTGAACGCATGAGAAAGAAAGGTGAGAAGGGAGCACCTACACCAGCACAAATGAAAAGAGCAAAAGGTGAATCAGTTAATGAAATGACTGGTTTTAATGTTCCAGAACTTATTAAGACTACAATTCATAGATTGACACATCCCAAGGGTTATAAAGATTTGATAACAAAGTATATACAGAGAGTCAAAGATGAGAAAGGTAAGTCTGGACATCAAGATAGTAATGGTGCAATTCTATCAGATATTTCAAGAGAGATGGGTTTTGATAGAATTAGACCAATTCAAATGTATGTTAACAAGTTAGTTCGTAAAGGTCAACTACCACAAACATTAGCTGCAGAGTTTGAAAAAGAAGGTGAACATAAACAAACTGCATTAGATAATCAGTTGACACACTCAAACGAATCTAGAGGTTATTTCACTAGAACTAAATCACAATCAAGTAAAGGTAAAAAATTAGTATCAGTAGTTGGGCCAGACATAAAAAAGAAGTTGAAAGGTATTGACCACAAAATAGAACCAGACTCAACTGGAACTCAAATAATTCTTACTGTTAATAAATCAGATGTTGAAAATGTAAAAAAACTAGTAGGATTACCAAATATGGTAAAGGTTGTTTCAGAAAATCCAGTAATGATTGCTAGAGGTGCATCTGCATTATCAAAGATTAGTCCATCAACTGCAGCTGGAGTTGTAACTGCTGTTGGTCAAGGATTATCTAAGTTATCAAAAGGTAAAACAACATCTTCTAAATCTAGAAAACAATCTAGACAACAATTAAAAGATGAATTGTTAGATGAAAAGATTGCTGGTCTTGTCTAGAAAACAATCTAGACAACAATTAAAAGATGAATTGTTAGATGAAAAGATTGCTGGTCTTGTGAATAAATCAGAAAAAACTGGTGTTCCATATTCAATTCTTAAAAAGAGTTATGATAGAGGTATGGCTGCATGGAAGGGTGGACACAGACCAGGCGCCACTCAACAACAATGGGCATTTGCAAGAGTTAACTCAATGTTAACTGGTGGTAAAGCAGACCCAGACCTACAAGCACAAATCAAAAAAGGTGGTTACAAAAAGAAAAAGAAAGCCAAAAAAGAATCAGTAGAGGAATGGTATCTTGACAATGAAACTAGAATGTTGTATAAAGAGAGATATGGTGCAGAGTGGGAAGAAAAACTAAATAATACATACGAAAGAATGTTATCAAAACTAGATGAAAACGATTGTTCTTGTTATGACCATGTAATTATGGAAGCAGAGTATCAAGGTAAAAAGGTTAAATTGAATGACCCTATTCGTACAAGTGAAAACCCTAATAAGAAATTTAAGGTTTATGTAAAGAATGAAAAGGGTAAAGTTGTGGTAGTTCGTTTTGGTGACCCAAACATGGCTATTAATCGTGATGACCCAGAAAGACGTAAATCGTTTCGTGCAAGACATAACTGTGATGACCCAGGCCCAAAATATAAGGCAAGATATTGGAGTTGTTTTCAGTGGCGTGCTGGTGCAAAAGTAGATAACTAAAGGAAAGAAAAATGAGTAGATACGCACAACCAATGAGTCAAATACTTGCACAAATGCAAGAGGCGAAAAAAATAACTAAAAAAGAACGTGATGAATTAGAGGATGATAATCAACATGGCGAACTTGCATTAAGACTTGCACAATCTTTTGGAACTCCACAAGAAGTGAAGAAAATTAAAGACATTAACAAAAGACATATGCAAAAAGGTTCTATTGACCCCAAAGACCAAAAAGAAAGAGATGCGATTTCTAACAAGTATTATAAGATGGCAGAAGAAGTTGAAATTGATGAAATGATACCTAAGAGTACTATGTATGCATTAGTAAAAGATGGTAAAGTTATTGCAAAAGGTTCTAAACGTGATATGATGAGTAAGATGAAAAAAGAGGGTGGTAAAGTTTTTAACGCACCAAGTAAAAAGGTTGGTGACACTATCAAAGAAGATGGACATGATGATGTTGCATCTGCAATAAGACAGTGTAAAACTGTTACAGAAGATGCAACGCAGATACAACAAAAATTACAGACTATGAGTCCAGAAGATTCACTACCAACTTGGTGGTCAAATAAACTTGCAATCGCATCAAATAGTATGAACAAGATGAGAGACTATCTTTTAGTTCCATCTGTATCAGAGGAAACTGAACTTGATGAAGCACTCAAACACACACATATGGTTTTGGGGCCAGATGGTAGAGTGATAGGTATGTCAACTAATGAAAGAGATGCAGAACATTTGAGTAAACATAATCTTTTAAAGGTGAAAGGTAAAGTTGTTAAACTTAAAAAACCTATGTCAACAACAAGAGGGGATAGACTGATTGGTATGTTACCAGCAGATAATTTAGGTGAAGCACTTGATAAAAAAGATGAACCGATTGTTAAAAAAGTTGTGGATATGTTAAAGAAAGCAAGTGGAGCTCATGCTGGACAAGCGAAAGATTTAGAGAAAGCAATCAAAGAACAACCAGAACATGAGATACAAGTTGGTGATTATACTACTAAACATTTCCATATGTGTGGGTCTGCACAAAAAGTTATGAAGAAACACGCAGACAAAGAGGGTGCAGAAGAACTTACAAAACTACAAGATAAGTTTTATGAAATAGAAATGATGGCCATGAACGCTGGTAAACCAACTGACGAACAAATATCCCAGACAAAAACTTTGTATAATCAGATAATGAGTAAAGCAAAGGAAATGGGTATTGATGATGAGGTAGGAAAATATATGAAAATGCATATGAACTCAATGGAAAAAGGTGACCCAAAACTAGGATTTGGTAGAACCGATAAAGATGATGGAAAAGAACCTATTGATGAGTCACAAAAAGACATAGACTTTGTAAAAGCTGCTTTAACTAAAGCAAATATCAAACACATTGTTAAACAACATCCAATGAAGAGAAGTAAAACAATTGTTAATGTTAGTAGGAAAGATTACAAAGCTGCTGAAAAGGCATTAGGTAAAGAATTTGCTTCTCAAGGTGATAATATTATGTTAGGTATACTACCATCAAAATATATGGACGAAAAGTATGACTTATATCATAGTACATTCTCTGGTGCAATGCAACACGCATATGACTATGCAAAGAAAAAAATGGGTATTATTGTAGACCCAAAAGAGATTGACAGTAAAGTCGCAACCGGCCCAAGAAAACCAACTGAAGGAAAGACTAATACATATAGACTCAAAGGTAAAGGTGGAAACTTACAAATCCAAGTCTACAATAAGGGTGGTTCAAAACCATTTGAACTTAATATGTACAAAGAGGAGATTGAAATGAATGAAAAGAAAAAACTAAAATCTGGTGCAAAATTTGATTTCCAACTCTTTGATGACATGAAAGGTGCAAAAGAAGCGGAAGCAGAATTAAACAAAGAACTTCATAAAGCAGTAAGAATGAAAGATAAAGAAACTGCAAAAAAACATATGTTGAAAGTTCAAATGAAACACTCAAAGTTTGGTGCAACGGATACAGAACCTAGAGAAGTTATTAATATGGTTCTTAATGCAATCTTTGAAAACAAACAAATTGCAGAAGCAAAACAGAGATTGGAAGAAGCGAAAATATCTAAAGAACTTGCAAGTATGATTTTATCAATGAATAAAAATCAAAAATTTGTTAAAGCGTCTGGTGATTTAGTTCCAGAAATTTATTTGAGTGCAGCTGACAGAGACAAACTAAAAGCAGAATTTGGAAAACTACCTAGAGGATTACCTAATGCAACAAATGGTGTCACAGTGGTTGATATGATTAACTATGCTCTTGGTAAAGACGGAGTTATTGACACAGAAGGTGGTGAAACTAGTTCACCAAAATTAATTAGTTGGGATAGAGGTGGTAAAGTTATTGGTAGACCAAAGACTGTAGGTGATGCAGCTAAAATTGCTGGTGTTAGAATGGAAAGTGTTGACCTTGGTGAAGGTTACGAAGGTGAAGTAATGAAAATTCTAGATGATGCTGGTATTGATGGATACTTCAAAATGGGTAAACTATATGTAAGCAAAAGAGATGCAAAAGATGCTAAGAAAGCACTTGAAGACGCAGACAATATTACAAAGTTACCACCAATGGTAAAGGAAGAAAAAATGACAAAATCATTAAAAGATACAATCATAGGTATGTGGCAAGAATCTGCAAAAGATAAAGATGAAGGTAACGCATTTGGAGCTGCTCTTCAAGCTGCAAAAGAAAAAGGTGAAGATACCTTTATGGTTGCTGGTAAAAAGTATGATGTAAAAACTGAGAAACTTGTCGGTGGTCAAAAGAAACTTGACAAGGATAAAGATGGTGACATAGATGCAAAAGACTTTGCAATGTTACGAAAACAAAAGAAAGAAGAAGTTGAACTTGGTGAGAAAGCAAAAATTGAATTTAATGATGATGATAAAAATACAATATCAATTAATGATGATGATAAAAATACAATATCAATTATGAAAAAAGGAAAACTTCAAGGTAAAATGACAAAACGCTCTGATGGAACTTGGGGTGTAGTTCGTGGCGGTAAACATTATCCAATCAAGGGCGGTAAGAATTTAGATGTTGCTAAAGCCGCAGTAAGGGATTTATTTGGAGAAGAAGTTGAACTTGATAAGGATAAAGATGTCGAGTTTAAAAGATATCATGAAACAAAACAAGGTTCTTTGAGAGATGCAGTTCTTCAGATGTGGGGTGAAAATGTCAAAAAAGAATCAAAAAAAGACTTGACAAAATCTGAAAAACATGATACAAAAAAGATGACGGATACTGGAAAAGATGTAACTCCAGTTGATATGTCACCAAAAATGCCTAAAATTAAAAATGAAAAGAATCGAGTGTAATGAATGTATAAGAATTTTTATGATGTATATAATGAGAGTAAAATCGCAGAAGATGTTGGTAATCTACCGACAATTTATTGTGATATGGATATGGTGCTTTGTGACTTTATAAGTGGAACTGAAGAAGTTCTAGGTGTTCCATTCCCAAAAGCAGATAAGACCAAAAGATGGCCAATGATATCTGCAAAGAAAGATTTTTGGGAAACACTAAAATGGATGCCTGGTTCTAAGAAAATGTGGACTTTTATGAAAAAGTATGAACCACATATTTTGTCTGCTTATAGTACCAAAGATGCGAACTCTAGAAAAGGTAAGATGAACTGGTTACGAAAAGAAGCCAAATTAACTCAAAAGAGTAGAATACATCTTGTTCTGAGAGAGGACAAACAGAAATTTGCTATGACTAATGGTAAACCTAATTTATTGATAGATGATTATATTAAGAATGTAAATGAGTGGAAAGCAGTAGGTGGTGTAGCGATACATCACACATCTGGTAGTAATACGATTGCAGAATTGAAAAGACTAGGTTTCTAATTACATAAATAGGTATAGTATATACTTAAACGAGGAGAAAACTAATGAGCTCATGGAGTATGAATGATGGTTCTGCATTAACTGGAACATACACTTTTACTAATGGAAGTGCAGTTGTCCAAGGTAACTCTAGTGCAGATACATCCGAAATTAAAGTTGGAGATATTGTCATAGATGATAATGGTGACAAAGTAAGGGTTAGTGCTCTTGAAGCAACCAGAACTGTTGCAACATCTGCTGTCAATGCATCTAACGAACAAGTAACAATAACAAATCATGGATTTGTTGCAAACCAAGTTGTAAAATATAGTAATGGTGGTGGAACTACCATGGCTGGTCTAACTGATGACACTGACTTCTTTATAAAAAGTGTTGCAAGTGCAGACGCATTTACATTATCTGCAACTGCTGGTGGTGCTGAAATTGATATCACTGGAACTGGTAACAATGCACAGACATTTTCTGGTGCGTCAACTAAAGCATTTACTGCTACTGAAGCCTTTTCACCATCTACAAATAGTGGTTCTGCGTGTACAGTAACAAGACCACCTATTAATTTTGCATCTGCAGCTCCACACATTGATGCGAATATCTTGGGTGTAACTGCAACTGAATCTTTAGCTGGTGTTGATAATGTTTCAAGCGCCGCAGTTTCATCTGATGGAAGTGGATATGGTTCTGCACCAAGTGTAACAATTGCAGCTCCAACTGCAAGAACAATTACACAAGCAAATATTGATGAAACAACAAATGTGTTTACTGTAACTGGTCACAATATGAGAGATGGTACAAAATTAACCTATACATCAAATGGAACTAATATTGTTCATAGTGGTGGAACTCTTGCTGACTCAACAGCAGTATTTGTAAGAGATGCAACTACTAACACTTTCAAGATTGCATTGACTGCTGGTGGAACTGCATTAGACATTACAAATGATGGTAACGATAGTAACTCATTTGTAGGTGATACTGCAACTGCGACTGCTACTGTTTCTGGTGGTGTAGTTACTGGAGTTACAGTAACAGCAGTTGGTTCTGATTATCAATCAGCTCCTGCTGTAACAGTTGCGGCTCCATCTGAAGTAACATTCAATGCACAAAGTGCTGTGTCAACTGCAAACGATACAATTACAGCGTCTAGTCACCCATTTAATACTGGTGATTCTGTTACTTATGCAGATAAAGGTGGAACAGTTCTTGCAAATCTAACTGATGGTGGTACATTCTTCATCATCAAAGTTGATGCAAACACTGTAAAACTTGCAACAACTCTTGATAATGCAAATGACGGAACTGCGATTGACCTAACCGCTGGTTCATCTGAAAATCATGGTCTAACTGGTGCAACTGCTACTGCTGTCGCAACATTGGGTCTTGGTCTAACTGGTGCTGATGAGGGTACTGAAGTCGCACATATTGGTTGGGTAAAGAGAACTGTAGGTACTGGTGGTCGTGCTGGTAGAGTTCATTATGAAACTCTAGTTGCAGCTTCAAGTATTTCTGGTGATGCATCTGACGATATTGCACTATCAGATAGTTAACATATATAATATTACATAATTTTTAATAATGGAGAATTGTTATGGCTGGTCAATTGACTGAAACTGAAATTAATATTCGCAAACAAACACTGGAAAGTGATTTAACGGCGGTGAAAGAAAGTTTAAATAAACTGGATACTGAGAGGACAAATCTCATTGCACAACATCACGCAATTAGTGGTGCTATACAACAATGTGATTTGTTCCTTGATGATTTAAAAAAAGTGGTGTCGGAAACTACCGACAGTAGCATCCCCAAAAATAAAAAGGGTTAATAGGAGAAAAATAAATGGCTGATAAGAAAATTACTGCACTTACTGATTTGGGTAGTGCAATTGCATCTGAAGATTTACTTCATGTAATTGATGACCCATCTGGTACACCAGTAAATAAGAAAATTAGTATTGCGAATGTTTTTAATAATATACCAACTTATCTTGGACTAGATGGAACTGCACAAACGATTACTGGTTCAACTGCACCAAACGTAACTTCATCTATCACATTACTTGATGGTGCAAGTTTTGGTTCAAACGCAACTGGTACTCTTGCAGATGGTACAAATGGACAAATTAAAATTATTATTATGTCTACTGCACCATCTAGTAGTAGGACTTACACTTTGACAGTTACAAATTGGGGTTCAACTGGAACTGCTAATAACCAAATCTTGTTTAATGCACTTGGCGAAGCAGTTGTTTGTTTGTTCACTAATAGTAAGTGGTATCTAGTTTCTAATTATAACGCAACTATTTCTTAATAGGGAGTTAGAATATGAATGTAATATATGGTGCTGGTGGTATACCAATGGTAAAACAACCTCAACAACCTAAAAAAGTTGAGGTTGCAGAGAAACCAACCAAAGATAAAAAACAAAAGAAATCACTACAAGAGATTTATCCACAACCAGAAGATGATGGTTTTGATGAGGAACATAGTGGTGGAGAGTAAAATGAAAACTTTTAAAGAATTTAATGAGATAAAGGTGACAAATAATATCATTGATGATGATGGACATTTGAAAGATTTGTCTGATGATTCTGTTATTGAAAAACTCAATGCGTTTGTAGGTTCTATTGGAATGAAAGAATATCTTGTTCCAGAAAAAGCTGTAGATGAGTTGAGACAAAAATTGATGCGAGTTGGAATACATTTTGGAGATGTGCAATTCACTGGAGAAAGTGGAGAGTCTTCTATTCCTTTAGTTAAACATGGTGGGGCTTATGGTAAAGACCTAGATACCCCAGCTGATGAGGTAGTTAACGAACAAGAGAGTGGAAGAGTTTTAAACTTTGTTTATGAAAAATTACCAACTGGTACACATAAGGTGTTTGCACAAATTTCCTAAATGTTTGAAAAAATAACTAATGATAATGTATTATTATTTGCACTAAAACATTATGATAATCCACAGTGCGAGGGTGAAAAAGAATTTTATGATGACATGAAACGATTTAAGTATATCAAAAGATTACTTAAAAAATATAAAGTTGATGGTGTTGTAAAAGAAAGATTGTTATTAAATCATATTATTATACTTAATAATGTATTTGGGCCCGATGCAGCTTCTACTTTGTTATTATTTAAAATTGAACCAGAACATTGGCCACAATTGAAATCTTTTCTTGTATTTTTAAATATGTTACCAGAACATGAATTACAAGAAATTGATGATGACGCAAAGATTACAGAAGTTTTAAGGGAACTATAATGGGTAGAGCGATTGATTTATTTGTAACATACAGATTTATAAAGTTACTTGTCACACCTTTTGATAAACAAGAGGCATACAAACTTGGGATTATAGACGAAAAAGGTAAACGTATAACTTTGCCTGGCGGTAATAGACCCAAACCTCTAGATACAGTTGCAGAAAAAAATGCATATACTGTACTCCATAAATTAGTTTTCAACATAAAAAAGATTTTTGAAAAAGTGCCTGGTTTGAGAACAAAACTAGGTACATATGCAGCTGCATTGTTTTTATTAAAAGATACATTCAGAGAAAATGTTGAACCAGAAATGTGGGAAAAACAATTCATGAATTATCTAAAAGAAAACAATTACGAACTAGATGATACGATATCAGAGGAAGTAACCTTAGAAGATGGAAAACTTCCCAAAGGTATTTACAAACTAACAAATGATATAACATTTGATAAAGAAGATGCAGAAACACCAGATGCTTTAGAGGGTGATGAAGTTCAAGTATTTGAACCAACCTCTCCTACAGATACAGTTCTTGGTGTAGAAATCTTCCCAGTTATACATATTCCTACACAGTCAAAAATATTTGTAAGTGGTGAGGATATAAAACTGGTAGATATAAAGGATTTGGAACTATGACCATTAAATTTAATGATATTATGAAAAAGTTCTACGAAGATGAGATGTTGGGTATCAAAAATGAAGATGCTCCTGCAAATTCAGTAGCTGGTGGTGGAGTAGACTTGTCAATAGATAAAAAGATTGACAAAGAAAAAAAGAAGAAGATGAATATGTATGATGGTAGAACTAAAGGTGCGAGAGCATTTATGAATAGAATGTTAGAACTAAGAAAGAAAAGAGAAGAAAACTTTAGAAATTCTGTAAAAGAAAACATGGAATCATTTGGAAACGAATATCTTCTCGAAGCAAATGTTGACATTCTTAAAAAAATAGTCAAGGATAAACAGAACAATAAGATTAAATTAAAAGATGGTACTTTGAGAATAGACCTTTTTAGTGCATCTGCGTTAACACAAGCATTAGACCAAGTTAAACCAGATACAAAGAAAAAAATGATGGACATCATTAATAATGGAAGTAAAGGTCAATTCATGAAACTTATTGGTGTTATAATGAAGTAATGGTACACGCATTTGTTCTTGTGTTTTTACTAGGGGGAGCTGAACAAAAAGGTCAACCCATGTATTTCAGAGATATAAATCAGTGCAATTATTTTGCATCACGAATTGTCAAACGATATGGCAATTATCACTATTCTTCACAAGTTCCCCCAGAACATAAAGCAACTGCATATTGTAAACCAGTATATATTCCATCTAACACAGAAGGACTTTACTAATGATACCTTATAATCAAATCAAACCAGTTGCAGACCTTAATGCAATGAAGTTAAACCTCGTTGCAAAGGCAGCCAAACGTATTGCAAGAAAGAAAGGTCAACATAGAAATAGTCCAAGTCACTCTGATTTATATACAGATGAAAATCCAAAAGGCACGATACATGGTTTGAAATTTGCAACAGTCCAAGATGCAAAAGATAGTGTGAAGAAAATAGAAAACTCTGGTAAGTCACACGCACACAAAATACAAGCTGCAATCGCAATGGAACAAAGAGCGAGAGTTATGGGAAAAACAGCAGAAGCAGGTGTTTATCGTGCATATATCGAAAAGATGAAAAAGATTACTAAACAAAGAAATGAAGATTTTACCCAGAGAGATGTTGATGATTTAGAAAAGTTTGCAGATAGAATACTAAAGAAATATGATATAGATGTAGAGTTTACAAGACATTTCGTGGACAGACTGAATGACCCTAGAAACAGTCCAGAAATAAAAGTTGCAGAATTACAAAGATTTTTTAAAAAGATACAAAAGAATAAAGGTAAGAATATTAGGAATAATCCAGACGTTGAGGCAGTTCTAAAAGATATGTCTACAAATCTGAATTTGCCAGTCGTTATTAAAACAAGAGGTGATGAATTTATTGTTACCAATAAAACTATCATGAGAAAGAAAGATTTTAAAACGACTAGTAAAGTAATTAATTATGAAAAGAAGTGGAGTGACAAGTACAAAAGTAGTATAGATTGTAATAATCCAAAAGGGTTTTCACAGAGAGCTCATTGTCAAGGGAGAAAGAAATAATGCAAATAGGTACAGTCACTAATCAATATATTAACAACTATCATTATCAAGGTGTTCAATTACAAAACCAAAATTATGAAAGACAAGTTAATAGATTGGAAGATTATCAAAAAATGCAATATCAACAACAACAATATCGTGATTACATGAGATACGTTGCATATATTATGATGATGCAAATGTTCGCAAAAAATCAAATGTGGTCATTGATTGAATCGACAAGATTACATAGAACACTTGATATAACAGCATAAGGAGATATAAATGTTAAATTGGATTAAAGGAAGAATAGGAGAGAGGACATCTTGGGATGGTGCAGTATGTATTGCACTTGGACTCATGATACTCTTCATGGCACCCCTCGCCAAGATTGCAGCTGGACTTGCAATCGCATGGGGTCTTTGGACTATTTGGAAGTCTGAATAATGGAAGAGAACGATATAGTAATAGAACAAACTACTGGTGATATAGGAACTAAAACTATTAATATTGAAACTGGTGGTGGTGGAATGAGTGATGTGGAAGCAGGGATAGAATTTATCTATCATATGCGAGAACATCTCTTAGACATTGGTGTTGCAACTGTTTACGGATTAGTTGTTTATGCACTTGTTCTTTGGATAACAAGGATGATTAAAGGGTAACTATGTTAAGAGTATACATTATTGTTATTATATTAAGTGTACTTGGTGGTTGTGCTTATGCCGCCAAGTACTATTATGATACTACACAAGCGACTATTGCACAATTGCGTGAGAACAATGCAAAGTTAGAAGTTGCAAATGAAGAGAACCAACAAACTATCAAAAAGATGGGTGAGGACGCAAAACGACTTAATGCATTAACAGACCAATTAAGTGCAGATTTAAGAAAAGCAGAAGAGTATGGAGATGAACTAAGAAATACTCTAAATAAACACGATTTAACCCATCTTGCAAATAAGAAGCCTGGGTTGATTGAGAAGAGGATGCAAAATGCGACAGATAAACTTTGGGATGACCTTGAGTCTATTACTGGTGACAACACTACTGATTAGTGGGTGTTCTACATTTAAACCAGAAAAGGAAGTTGTTACAGTAACAAAATTAGTAGAAAGAAATATACCCACTGTACCACTTCCAAAAACTGTGCAAATGAACGACATAAAAATATATGTTGTTTCGCCATCTGAAAACTATGAACAATTTGTAGAAGAGTTTTCTAAAAAGAATGGTACTGATTCGTTTATTGCAATCTCAGTTAAGGACTATGAAAATCTGTCAAAAAACTTTGCCGAGTTGAGAAGGTATATTGACCAACAAAAGCAAATCATTCTCTATTACGAGGAGGCAGTAAAACCAAATGACACAGAAAATACAGAATAAACCTTATGTTATGGCTATACTCTCTAAAGTTGCATATTTGCAACCAGAGAAAGCTGAGATAACATTTAAGGAATATGGTTTTCATAATTATAAGTTTATTGAAAATGATGGTGCTCAATGTTATATTGTTAACAATGAAGATAATATTGTTATCATTTTCAGAGGTACAGAACCTAAACAGTGGTCGGATATTAAAGCAGATATCAAGGCATACAAGAAACAAGGTTTACACAAACATGGTAAAGTTCATGCTGGTTTTAAAGATGAGGTAGATAAAATCTATGGTGAAATTTGTCATAAACTTGAACAAATAACTAACCAGATGTATGACCATGAGGTGCATTTAACTGGTCATTCTTTGGGTGGTGCAATGGCTACCATCTGTGCAAAAAGATTAAATGAGGATATTGATACAGTAAACTCACTTTATACTTTTGGTTCACCAAGAGTGGGTAATAGAAGATGGTGTAAATCACTACAAGTTCCACACTATCGTTTTCAGAACAACAATGATATAGTTTGTAAAGTTCCATTTTGGATTATGGGATACAGACATCATGGTCAAAATGTGTATATTAATTATAAAGGTAAAATTAGAAAAATGAGAATGTGGAGAAGATTTTTAGATGGTATGCGTGGACGATTAAGAGCATGGTCTAAATTTCAATTGTTTGATGGTATCTATGACCATGACATTTCAACATATGCAAAGAGGGTAGATAATGTGGTTCTGGGCGATTAGTGCAATAAGTGGTTCAATATTAGGAAGTGCGACATCTTCTTGGTTTGAAAAAACTGCAATGGGTAGATGGTTCTATCAAAAGATGGATAATATTTACAATTGGGCTGCGAATAGATATGGATTAGAAATTCTAAAGTCTGAAGATAAATGGAGAAAAAAATATCCAAATATTGCAAAGAAAATGGATGACTTGGAACAAAGATTGCATAAACTAGAGAAAAGTCAAAAACCTAACAAACGTAAGTGACAAATAAATATGTCTGTCAAATCGTTGACAAGGACTAAATAGTAATATGACCAATGTAGAAACAGAACTTGCACTTCTTAAAAGAGAGGTAGATGACATGAAGGGTATTCATGCTCGTCTTGATACTGCAATTGAAAAGATTGCAGATGTTTCTAGTTCTTTACATACTGTTATAGCTGTGCATGAAGAAAAACTTGCAAGACAAGAAGAAACATTAGATGATAATGAAAAACATTTCAGAGATAATGTTCAAGAATTACATTCTAGAATAACCACTAATGCAAAAGAAACTACACAACACATGAGTGAAATGGAAAGAAGATTACAAGAAGAGTTCTCTAAATTAAGAGGAGAGTTGAGTAATAGAGTGGGTGTGTTAGAAAAGTGGAAATGGGTAATTATTGGTGGTTCTATTGTAGCTGGTTTTATTCTGCAAAAAATCATTTCATTTCAAATTTGACTTGACTTTAAGTCAAAACTAGTATAATATGGGTAACTATGAATACATATGTGGATGTGAAGTATCTCAACCTAATGTCACACCGATTGGAAAGGTTCTCTAAAAAAGGAGATTACCTTTGGAATTTTCGTTGTCCATTTTGTGGAGATTCTAAGAAAACAAAATCAAAAGCTCGTGGTTATGTTTATAGAACAAAAAATGATTTGTTTTATAAATGTCACAACTGTTCCAAAGGAACTAACCTTGCGAACTTAGTTCGTGAAGTTGATGAATCCCTATATAAAGAGTACCTCTTTGAAAGATACAAAGAAGGTACAACTGCGAATGGTAGAGGTGGTCATGTCAAAAATCCAGAGTTCAATATACCGAAACCTATCTTTGTTGAAAAAGATGTTTTGTCTAAATACAATACGTTCAGAGAACTTGGACACGAACACCCAGCAGTTCAGTCAATTAAAAACCGACTTATTCCACAAGAAAGATATAAAGATATTTTTCTCGTAGATAAGTTTTTTGCTTGGACTAATTCATTAGTTCCAAACAAATTTAAATCGTTGGATGATGACCACCCAAGAATGGTTATCCCATTTCGTAATGAAGATAATAAGATATTTGCATATCAAGGAAGAGCATTTGGAAATGAACAGCCGAAATATATCACTATCGTACTCGACACAAATCATAAAAAAATATTTGGACTCGATAGAGTTGACCAAAGTAAAAGAGTTTATGTTGTCGAAGGGCCGATTGATAGTTTCTTCATTCCAAATTGTATTGCAGTTGCACAAGGAGACTTGCGTGTTCCTCACCTCAAAAGTAACTGTGTCCTTATTCCAGACAACGAACCTAGAAACTCACAAGTAGTTAGTAATATTTCTCGTTATATTGACGAGGGGTATAGTGTTGTTATTTGGCCAGAAGATTTGCAAGAGAAAGATGTTAATGACATGGTAATGTCTGGACATGACGTATTAAAAATTATTGAGGAACACATAACGTATGGTAACGAAGCCAAGTTAAAATTAAGTGCATGGAGAAAAACAAATGTCTAATCAATTACCGACTCAATATCAACAATTTATTCACCTCTCAAGATACTCAAGATGGTTGCCTGACGAAGGACGTAGAGAAACTTGGAATGAAACTGTAGGACGATACTTTGACTATTTTACAGAACATTTGGAAGAAATGCACGATTTCAAATTAGATAGTAAAACTAGAGATGAACTTGAGGTTGGAGTACTGTCTACATCAGTGATGCCCTCTATGAGGTGTCTTATGACCGCTGGGGAGGCATTAAAGAGGGAAAATATCGCTGGATATAATTGTTCATATGTTGCAGTAGATAGGGTTGCAGCTTTTGATGAAATACTTTATGTGTTAATGAATGGTACTGGAGTTGGATTTTCAGTGGAAAGACAATTCACAACTAAACTTCCAGTTGTTGCAGAGGAGTTCTATCATTCAGATACAGTTATACAAGTTGCAGATAGTAAACTAGGTTGGGCAAAAGGTTTTAAAGAATTGTTGGGAATGTTGTATATTGGTCAAATACCAAGATGGGATTTATCAAAAGTCAGACCAGCAGGCGCTCCACTTAAAACATTTGGTGGTCGTGCATCTGGCCCAGAACCACTAGAGAGTCTTTTTGAGTTTTGTGTAAATACTTTTCAAAATGCAAAGGGTACAAAACTATCATCATTACAATGTCATGATATTGTCTGTAAGATTGCAGA
>VTLG01012764.1_pt1 | contig 51863 bp, 81 predicted proteins | sample 4694571 | NCBI WGS metagenome assembly VTLG01 (sample SAMN12604809, study PRJNA352737) | marine metagenome | biome: ENVO:00000447; feature: ENVO:00000209|ENVO:00000569|ENVO:01000036; material: ENVO:00002151; isolation source: viral sequences binned using virsorter ... | reverse complement strand
TTTTGCATGCGCTCGGCTAACTTTTTTGCCAAATCGCGACGACTAAGTGGGTCGGCCTGTGCAATAATATCGCCGATGTCGGCGCCGGCACGCCCTTTAGCCTCAGTAGCGGCCTTTGCAACTTTATTTTTACTCAAGTTTTTGGCGCTGATAACGCCCTCGTCTAAAAGCATACGACCAAGCTCACCTTCTTCGATAGCGCCGGTGGCTTCAAGCTGAGCTAACTTTTTTCGTAGAGATTTAGTTAGATCAAGGCCGGCTGCTGATTCGGCAAGTTTGCCAGCAGTTTGTCCCAAAGATTCGCCTACATTTTGGGCTAGCTTGCCGCCTGCTCCGAGAGCGCTCATAATGCCAGCCTCGGACGCTAACCTTTGACCTAAGTCATCTGTGTCGCCTCGTACGGTGGCGTCGGCCGCTGAAACTCCTAGTTCTTTACCTATGTTAGCGGCCTTATTTGCCACGCCAGCGCCTTGAAGGCCTGGTATAGGACTCAGCATAGAGCCAGCAAATTGCGCGGCTCTTGAGGCTACTGGGGACTCTTCGGCTACGGCATCCATACGTGCCGACACCTCGGGGTCAATTGTTGATACAGCGTCTTCAACTAAAGAACCTAAAATTGGCACGCTTCTTGCGACTTGAGCGCCGGCATCGAGTGCTCCAGCGCCCAAAGCTTTAAACGCGTTTAGCGCGGTGTCAATTGCATCTGGATCTTCGTAAGGGTTGGGGTTTGGTACAGGCTGCCTAGAAGGTTTAACCTGTTGGGCGCCTGCCGCCTCTTCAGCTTCTAGGCGCTCAAGTTCCGCTAGTTCTTCTAGCTCCTCAAGCTCTTTTAGCTCTTTTTCTTCAGGTGTCATAATTTACCTTCCGTATTTTTTTCTTAGTTCTTGTAATCTTTTTTGCTTTTCGGGCGTCATCCCCGTTGGCCGCTGGGTCGTAGGAACGCTACCACGAATTTTACTTTCGCGCGTTTGGGCTGCTTGAATTCGCCGTTTTTTACCCTCTTCAAAGAATCGCTTAAACTGCCGTAAGCCGGTTAAAACCGTTTCTGGGTCAGACCGCTCAATATCTCCGACGATTCGGTCGTAAGCTGCTTTTTCCGTGTCAGTCAAGGCGCTACCAAATAGCTGGTTACGATCAACTGAAGTAAGCCGGCTTATAACTGCATTTAGGTCTTTAATGCGCTGATCCGGGCCATCGCCGATTCCAAGCTGCGCGGCTCCGCCTTTTAGCATTTCAACAAATCCGCGTGGCGCGCCTGTTGGCGGCAAACTTAACTCAGGGTCGTTAACTAAATCAGTTAGTTTACTAATAGCCTCGTCGACTGATTTAATATTTTGATCCGTTAGTTCAATTTCCTTGACCAGTTTTTCTGATGGCGCAGACGCTTTGTCTTGGCGCTCTTTGCGACTTTCGACCTGCTCTTTTTTCTGGTTTTCAAATTTATCTTTGCTTAACTCTTGTCGCTGGCCAAAGCGGTCTTGTTTGCCGCCCTCCCTCATAAGTGACATTGCTGCTTGTGCTTGAATTGCAAGCGGAAGCTCACTTCCACCTTGAGCCGTTTTATCAAGTCCTTTAAGTCGAGTATTAAGAGCCTTTTGCAACGCCATACGTGCGTCATCGGAGGTGCTAAGCGGTAACCTAGCAGCGCCAGAAATGCCCGACGAAAAAGCGGTACCGGCATTTACTAACTCTCTAACTTTATTAGCTTGACTTTCGGCATCTGCGCGTTGCTGTAATTGCGATAACAACTGCGCCCGCTCGGTTTCGGCAGCTTCTCTAGCTGCGGCATCAGCGGCCTCTCGCTGGGCCTTTTCTTCGGGACTAGGCAATATAAGTTGCCGTAAAAAATCTCTTGGCTCCATACTATCCTCCCGCATAAGTTCCGAGCCCTTGCCCGACTACGTTTCCAATACCGCCAATCATTTCGCCGCGCTCTGCGCCAGCCTGTTGAGCCATTCCGGCCCTAGACACTCTTGCTTGACTTTGATCGCCGAGTTTTGCCCTACGGTTTTCAAAATTTTGCTGCGCAATTTGATTACCTTGTTGCGCCTGTTGTTGAGCTACTTGAGTGTTCATATTGGCAATATTTTGCGAATTCATGCGCTGTTGGTTAATATTACCAGTATTAAACTGGTTAATTATGTCCTGCGCGCTTGCTCTGTCGGCTTGCATTCCATAATCTTGACTTCGTATATTTCCAGCTAATCCGCCGCTTTGCGTAAGAGCTTGAAGTGCTCGTGCCTGTGCGTTTGCTGAATTTTGCATAGCCGCTTGCCCCGCACGGTTTGATGCCGCCTGTTGACTTGCCAACCTTTGCGCAAGTTCCATGCCAGCACCGCCCATGCCTCGCTCTGCTAGATTTTGCATAATGGCTGCTTGGCGTCCGGCATCCTGGCGGGCTACTTGGTCTTGCAGTATCTCTTGATTAACTCGGTCTTGAAGCGTTAAACCATCTTGCCCGATTTCTGTTAGCGCCGATAACGCCTGCATTTGAGCATCTTTTAGCCGAGGGTCGACCTCGATAGCGTCAAATTCTGTGCCTGCCTGTTCTTGTGCTTGAAACAAATCTTTAAATTTTTCAAACTCAACGGCGCTTAACTCTGGTAATTTGTTTGCTCGAAGCTCATTTAGGTAGTTATCGAGCTCGCGCTCGGCCGCTTTTCGACCTTTTGCTTTGGCGTCGCCTGCCAGAATTCCACCAATTATAGGCGCTCCGACTGCTCCAATAGTAACTGGATCGACCATATTAAACTCCTAAATTTCTAAATAAATCTACAATTTTTTGTACTGTTGCGGCTTCGTCGTATATGCCGCGCGATGTCAACTCTTTGGATGTCTCATCACCTAAAAGTTGATTAATTGCCTGCGCTTCCGCCATCTGCGACTCCGTTAGTCCTTGACCAATCTGGCCGCCCGAGTCTTGAAATCGCCTACTCAACTCTGATGCGCCGCCGCTAACAAGTGACCCAAGGCTAGCTGGCGCTGAGCCTGTAAGGCCGCCTGCCAATCCTGTCGTTGAGCCTTCTCCTTGCTGATAATAGCGCTGAAAAAATTCTTTTTGAGGTTCGGTTAAATTTTGGTAAGTGCCTTCGCGCTGCATTTTTTGAAATTCTTGAACTAGAGCCTCTTGCACCGGGTTTTGTATTTGATTGCCGCGCAGCATTTCATCTTTGCCAGTTTGCGTAGTTAAAGTGTTTAGTTGACTACCAATCATGTTGCGCAATGCTTCAGCTTGAGCCGCGTTTGTTTGCGCTGCTTGTGCTGCCTGTGCTCTAACATTACTCTGCAAGTCACCGATTTGACTAGCCTGGTCTCGAAGGCCCTGTACTGAGCCCTGAAGTGTTGAAGCGGCATCACGATCTTGTCCCAAAAACAAAGAGTCAAGTTCTCGCTCGCCCGAAGTGTAATTTTTGACCCCTTGGCCTACGACATCCGCGAGTAAAGCTTTGCGTCCGGACAACGATGACGTTGCCTGTTCAGCGGTATCCGCTAGCCGCCCGATATTGTTGCCGGCGTCAATCGTAATATCTTCTTGCCTAGGGCCACCGTATGAACCTGAAAGTGTGTCTAGGGCTGCCTGCTGGCCTACGAGTTGACTTGCTTTTTGGCCCTGAAACTGGCTGGCATCGCGTACATTTGCGGCAATTTGATCTTGGTAGCCTTGCGCTTGTGATTGAGCCTCGGCCCGCATGCCGCTACCTTTGTCAGCAAAATTACTAGCAATGCTGCCGGCTACTTTGCCGATTGCGGGGCGGTTTGCCTCTAAATATTTGCCGGTATCGACAAACGATCCGGAAGATGACGGGCCAGCGGCCGCAGCGCCTTGTGTTTGCTTGCTTCCAGTGCCGCTTCCAGTAGGAGCGCCTAGCCCGGTTGTTTGTCCGGGTTGAGGAACTTTGTCCTCTTTTTCTTCAGCCCCTGGCTGATCAGCTATTAAAGCCATCTATTCAACTCCTTGAAATATCATTAAATTTATTCTATACCTTTCGCCGGGCGTAAGCCCTATTCCATTTATAATAATTTTACCTGCACCAGTTGCGCGCCACTGCACACCCGGCATTGTCGAAAGTACCTCTGCTGGGTTACTAACGTTGGCCCATCCTGTAAGCAGAACGCCGGAGGGTTGAATGATATTAGATTGCAAACTAAGTTCAGCGCCAGCATCTAATGTCAGTCCTGCCGGAAACTCGGCAATAATACTTGATTGTAGATTTAACAAACTATTTAATTGCAGTACGTAATTGTTTATAGGTCCTGCAAGCCGATTTACTAAATCGCGGTCGTCGGAAGCAAAATCTTCGGGAACTATTTGAAATTCCTCAGGTACATTACCCATAGTCTACCTCGTTACTCGTTGTGATATCGGTCTGTAAATTAACGACCAGCCTGAAACTTCAAAGTCATTGTAAATTGTATTTTGTCCAAGTTTAAGTACAATTGCTGAATCCTTTTGTTTGTTTCGCGGTACCCACGTTCGATATCTAAAAATTGTAGTACTGCCGCCCCATGGAACGTCGCCCCACTCAAAAAGTCCCCAGTCTCCAACCGAGTTATCGGAAATCGACACGGATTCGAAAAATGAGCTAGTGAGCGTTCGAAAACTAAGCGTTGCCGAAACAATAGGTCTGTTTACTAGTAACGTTGCCTCCGAAAACTGCTTTTGAGTGTTTGGCGAGTCAACCGTTACCGGGTTCCATTCTATCGTAGTCACAATGTACGGCCGTATTTCGGCTGCGCCGGTATTCCAATTTAAGTTGTCTTGAAGTGTCAGTAGGTTGTTAATTGGATCGACTTCTAGTATAATTGAATACTTGGAGTTGTCCTCAAAATACTGGTACCCAGCAAGAACGTTATCTGTGGACGATACTTCAACTACAGCCTCGTTTACGCTTACTGTCGTAACCTCGATCGCCGGCTCAGCGTAGTCAGATTCCGAAAATGTTTTGCGCTCTTGGATAACTGAATCATCCTCGCAAAGATAAAGTTTGTCATCTTCGCGTCTTACGATGCCGCCTCGTTTAGACAAATCGTAGGTTGTCCACGATTGGGTAAATACGTTGTAAACATAAATAATGTCCGCTTTAGTCGAGTTAGCACCAGTCGGCAATCCGATCATATATTTTCGATCCGTTTCGTACGAAATGCCAAAAGTAAGCTCGGACAACTTATCGCCCGTCGCTCCGCGAATTGCGTTAATGTCGCCTTCAATAGGTCGGCTTAAAATTTGCACCGAGCCGTACGAAACCTGTGCAATACCTTGGTCAAATAGTCCAATTGCATTATTGTTTAGGGCCACGAGCGAGTCGGGCGCCTCAAGGATAGCTGTGTCATCAAGAAGCGAAACTTGGAAGCTGCTAGCTGTCGCCCCTGTAAGTTTGTATGTGCCCGCTGTAGTAAATATAAGTAAAATTGAGCGCAACGGCAATATGCGAATAATTTCGTCATTGGCTGCACCTACTTCAAAAAAGTTTAGTAGCGGTACCGCCTCGGGCTGCTGAAACTTTGAAAAATACAGCCGGTTTGGGTTCTGCTCGTTATCAGCGAGCTGTAAATCGGTGATATCAGGTGAAAAGGACTGACCCCGCGACGACTGGTATGTAAACGCCGTGGCGCTTCCAAAGTCCCGCTCGGTAATTCGAATCCTTCCGGGCACGTCATCTGAACCTGAGTCATATATGGCCCAAATGTCAGAATTAGATGCCGAACGGTTAACAACTCGAATAATTGACCGAGCAGTTTGCTCAAGATTGTTTGCCGGCGATCCCGTGTTCGCAATTAAAAACTCGTTAGCGCCAATATCCTCGGCAAGAGCTGCCGTGTAAGTTACGCCGTCCAAGCTTAAAGTATCGCCTGGCTGTAACGCGTTTGGATTAGTCGATGTTGCGTCAACTGCTAAAAGCGAAATAGTTGCGCTATATTGACTCTCTGTATTTGCAAAAAACAAATGGTTTTGGTAAAGCGCCATGTCAACCGCTTGCGGAGGACTAAAGTTACTTTGCAAAATCCCTTGCTGATTTTCGTTTGTGTATAAATCTGCGCCAATTAACTCGTCAGGCGCTGTATCTGTAACTGTCATTGTGCCGGCTGTAATCTCGGCCGACGATGGATTACGCTCAAGCACAAGGCCTAAGTTATCAACTGGTTCGCCAACAGTTGCTCCTACTCCAGTTAAAACAGTTGATCGATATACTTGAACAAACCAATCTGTAGTTACTGGAGGCGTAGGTATTGTAATGTCTAGTTGGACATCAGACGCCCCTGAGCCTATTGGCACCTCTAAGTCGTTTTTAGACGACGGTGGGCCTAGTATTAAATTGTTGTTAGCGTCGCGATAACCCCACACGACGCGGTATGAAACTGCCTGACGATTTGTACCATCATTGGGAATTGCTGTTCCTGAGCCAACAAGACTAAGCTCGACATCAAGCGCCTCAGGGGCGCCGGAGTCTAGTATGTTGCCAGTTATAGTATCAATTTTTTGAATTCCACGCGATGACGTTAAATAAAGATTTTTATTTGCTTCTGCCGATCTAATTTGATTGGCGGCAGCCGGCGATACTATTGTCTGGCCGTAGTCGACCCAACTCTCAGTGTTGTCATCGTAATAGGCTAGCGTGTCGTCATCGCGGTGCGATAACAAGTAGTTAGTGCGGTTTTCGGTATAAGTTAGTAGTGTGCGAATAGCCCCAACAATTGTACCTTTAAGGTTTTGGTACCCACGCCGAGGCGAGAATAGGCCGTCTTTGTCAATTACAACGTTTTCCGCAACCCGTAAAGAGCCTTCCGGCACTTCGGAAAGCTGGTCGCTGTAGGTATAAAGGCCTCGCGACTTTAGTACTAGCTTTTCACTTAAGGCCATGATTTCTCCTAATAATTACGGTAAAGGCTGTTAAATGTAAAGGCTCCACGATTCCTCCTTGGTACAAACCTTCTACTTTGCCCGTCTACTCGAGGGCTAATCATTTTGACAGCATTTTTATAAAGCTCTTCTTTACGCATCATTGCTTTGTCAAATCCTTGACTGTCGCCTTGCGATTCCATGATAAACGCCGTAGCAGCTTCGGCCAAGTAGTTTTGCCACTCTGTCGGAATTTGCGCAATTGGTGAAGTTTCTTCTAGGGTTAGCCAGTCGCCGACAATTAATGCGTCCCAACCAGAAGAGTTTAGACTTTCGTTAAATGTTATCGTATTTGTGCCAGTATCGATCGCCGACACCGTAAGACTAAGCTGTTTAAAATCAAAACCAGGTTTACCTTTTACGACATCAAAAATCGATGCAGTCGACCAAGTTGACGGCAGCGCAGCAACCGTTATTGTGTTGGCGCCGGTATCGATCGCCGTTATTTGACGCGCATTTTTTACTTCGGTAAGATTTCCAGGCCTTAGGTAGTAATAAATGTTTAAGATGCCTGTCATAGCACCCTTTAAATTTATTTGGTTACCTGTAAGGTCAAACCCGTAAATGTTACCGCCCACGTTATCGTAAACACGATCTTCGATGTCGTACCTTGCTAAGTTATGTTCGACATTTCCAAGGGTTACGGTAAGCTCACGCAATTGCTGCCCAACCGCCCGCGAAGGTATGTCTAAAACTTGGCCAGTTTGTCCAGTCAAATTTACGGTATCTTTTCTAACCAAATAATCTTCGCGCGTTGATAATATTTCTGGAACAACGATACTTTGCAACTCTTCGTTCGCGATGTCTAGTAGCTCTTGATCGGTAAATGTATTTTGGTCTGCCGGTATGTAAGACTTTCGCTTAATTGTTTCAATAAGCTGAGTATTTGTTTTTACCATTAGAGTTTCCTTTGCTAGTCATCCGCGAGCAATTCCCTTGCTTCGTCTCTGTCTATTTTTTCAATTTCTATTTTAGCATCGTTATCTTCTTTGCTTTTAAACCCTTGCATTTTTTCAAGTCTAAGTGATTTCATAGCTTTTATAATATCTTCTAACGCTTGCTGACTTGCGTGTCTTTTCATTTAAAAGCCTCCTTTATTAAAAATGTTATTATGCTAACAATTGCGGTGCATATCAATGCGCCGGCTTTCACAAACCCCGCAACTTTTGATTCGATAACCGCTATTCTACTTTTTTGATCCGTGTCATGATCGACCAGTTTGTCAAGCTTATCTTCTATTTTTTCAAGGCGCTTGTCAATATGGTCCGATAATTGCTTAAAGTCCATACTAGGCCGTCCAGTGAAATTTGTTTTTTCTCGTATCTATGTGAATAAAAGTTTCGTAAAGTCCGATGCCGTTAAATCCACATTCCCTAGCCAAAATGACAAAGCGCCCGACATCCGACGTTGACCAGTCCCGGATACTAATGTCAAAGGCTTGGCCTGTAAGATGTTTTGAATGCCTCGAGCCGCCAACAGCTTTGTTGTGAGCTACACACCGGGCGGCAGAATTTACTATCATTGGCTTTTTGAATAAATCTCTAAGTCGCTGCAACTTTCTGAGAGAGATTATGTCTAATCTTTCAGTAGGAGAACAGGCGCCACAGGGGCAGCCTAACTCTTTGGCAGAAAAGTTGCGCAACTTTATCACTTTACAGCCTTTTTTACTGAATCCTGAATTTCGCCTTGTTTGCTGTCAAACCAACTTACAATTTTGTCATCAATTGGTGTTTCAGACTTTTTGGCCTCTTTTTTAAGATAGGCAACTAATTCAGTCCAAACTAGCTCAAAAACAAAGTTAAGTGCTAGTTTTTTTAAAAGTGCTAATATAATTCCCATTGTTACTTTCCTTAATATTTATCTATATGTAATCTGTTATGCACCACAAGGATGCCTATACAAGAGTAAACTAGTCTAGGGTGGTTTTTAATAAAAGTTAAAATGTTACCTTATACTTTATATCTGTAGTCAAAATCTGTTATTACTTGGGTATCTAAAGTGTTACTTGTAACGAATGCGTTGTTATAAAAAGTTAAATTCAGTCTACCACTAGTACTGATTTCTAACCTAATTAAACGACTTGTACTGACACCAAATACCGGCAGCAAATTTCCTGAAGGTCTGGCCCATTCTGGCAGTAAACCAACACTAGAGGATACTCCTGTGACATTGCCCGCCCAACTAACGTCTCGCAAAGACAAGTCTACTCTATCCCCGTCTAGTCGAACGTTTACTGTGCCACCATCAAAGCCGTTATCGAGTGTTGTCGTAAACTCTCGCTTTTTACCTATTAAAAACTGCTCAAAATCGGCTATTTGGTCGTCAGTGGGTAATCCAACAGTTACGCCAGTTATTTGTGCATGTCTTGTAATACTTAAGAAGGAATAATTAGCAACATTTAGGGAAGTAATACCGCTTGCTGAATGGTTTTCAATTCTTATTGTTTGTCCCGCTTCAGCATATACTACCCTTGACTGTTGAGAAACTGTAGCACTTAAATCAAAAGCCGAAGCCTGTTCAACCCCGTTTACTAGTATTCTAGTTTCAAAGGAAGATATGTTAGAATTCGCCCTAATAGAATAATTTACTAGGTAAAAGCCTGTTGCTGGAACTATGTATTGCCCTCCTGAAAAAGTTCCACCGCCGACATTAAACTGAGTATTGTTAGACCATTGTATTATTCCACCGCCGTTTGCCACAAACTCATTTCTAGAGATGGCAGCAAATGCGGCGTTTTTAGCATTAGCTTGGCTAAGAGTTTCTAACGTCCCCCCAACCCCATCAGCTTCAAATTGACACTCAAAAGAAACTCTTTCGGAACTAATAAAAATGTTACCATTTGCAGGAGTCATCGGGTTGTTTCCCCCGTCCCCTAGGCCAACATTTAAGAAAGTGTCCCCATTTTGGACAATTATGTTATGAATCTGAGCAGTAGCAGCGCTGCGTCTTAACTGTCCCGCTAATATATGAGACCCAGAAGCAGCCTTAACTGTGACCCCATTTGGTAGTGGAATTTGAATTTCTGAAGCAGCAACAGTTCCTAAGGTTACATCGCCTCGTATAAAATAACTTGTGCCAGACTGTTTCCATTCTAGATTTGAAGTAACTGTGCCCCAACCTTGAATTGAAGTGACTGCGTAAGGCTGCCAATCACTTATAACAGCTCCTAGAGGCGCCTCTCCTTGCTCAACTTTTACTTGGTCAACGAGGATGACATCTCCGTTAACGCCGTCTCCGTCATCTATTATTTCAAAAAAGTAGGTATTCGTGTCAAAAATATTACCGTTTCTAAATATTACAGGTGATAAATTGCCCGCCGCACTACCAATTACCTCAATTTCTTCACTATGGACTGCTGCGCTTGTGTTATCATAAATACGTACTTTATACTTTCCTGTTCCGGTGATCTTAATAAAAGCCGATTTAGTTTGGGTAAGCGCCCTAAAGTTTTCACTAGGTACCGACATACTTCCGCGCACATTAAACCGAGTCGTAGAAAACGTGTTAGTTATCCGCAAACTAGTCGTGCCGGATAACGGACTAACAGTTTCGGCCGCTAACGTCGCGTCTCCTGTAGCTGACCAATTAGTGATATCTTCTTCAAAATCGCTGTTAATAACTGCGTTTTCTTTAGATGGCCCAGTGCCACTAGCTCCGCTTCCTACTTCAACCTCGACGCCCGCTGAATTTAATGTATAAAGTTTGCCGTCGGTCTTAGGATAAAGCTTTTTAATGCCTGCAACTGGCGTAGCTGGCGTGGACGCTAACTCTGTTAAATTAGCTGAATCAGCAATAACTGTTGTAGTCGTTCCGTCAACTTGAAGGTCGCCTTTAACAACCGTAGTTTGACCTGACCGACCAACTTCAACACTAGTAGCATTTACGTCGCCAACTTTAAGAATAGCTGCGCCAACTGTGTCAATGCTATTTCCCGTATCGGAAATTCTAGGATTATCTAAAGTTTTATTTTCAAGTGTTTGACTTCCTTGCGTTCCTACGATGTTGCCGGTAACGCCGTGCTCAGAAGTTGAGCCGACATGGGTTTCGTGAGCTGCTTCGACAGACTCGATAGCTACCTTAACGGTCGAGTTATCGGGGACGATCGAGCCGGCGAGTGTGCCAAGATCCGTAGACCCAGCCGGTACACCTTGCGTCGAGCGAATTTGAGAAATTTCAGTGGTGTTTGCTGCGACTTGTGCGTCGTTGGCGTCTATGGCGGCCTGAACGTCTGGGCCAATTTTATCTAAAGTTACAGAGTCATCCTGTAACATTGCTGTTGTAATTGAGTCGTTGGGAATTTCTGTTGAAATGTTTCCTACAGTAATTATTTTACTAGAATTAAACAGTAAGTCATCGGACGCGTCTACTGTAAGACTAAGATCGGCATCGGCTGCGTTATTTCGCCAGCTTACGGTTTCGCCGTTTGAAAGTCTAAATACGCCAGCGGCTGCGGCGTTTGCGGATCGAGACGTAAACCACAATGCCTTTAATCCGGCTGTGGCGCCAAAATCAGCTTCAGAGGTAAGCGGAATGCTGCCACCTTTGATTAATAGAGCGTTATCGGCGAGGGCCACGAGTAGGTCTGTGGTGTTTTCACCCCAATTCCTTTCGCCCTGTTCCGGTATGGAGTATTCGACTCCGTCAATCACTCTTGTAATTGCCATTGTTGCTCCTTTAAAGTAAATTGGAGGGACAGAAAACCCATCCCTCCGTAAACGCTATAAGGGGTTAGCTTAAGCACAAAAGCCTATTAAGCATTTGTGATTCCTGTAAACAGGATGCCTTTTGCTGGGCAAGGTAAAAATACTGCTTGCTCAGAGTATAGTCGACACTCGTATCCAGTTTGTGTATCTAGCTGACGGAACATTTCGCCACCTTCAGAACCAGGAGTTTTGAAAGTGATGTCAGTTGCGCCAATTCTTTCAGCATACTTTTTAGGAAAGGCAATAGCTTCGCCTTCTCGCATCATTGGGTGAGCAATGATTTCAATTTTTCCGTTTTGTCCGTGGAACTTAACAGCTTCAAAACCGTTATCAGATTCGCTTGAGCTATACTTAGCGTCGTAACGTCTTAGAGACGCTTGGTCATTTGCAAGTACGGCAAAAGTTGCTGGAGAAACGACGTTGCAAACGTCATCCATAAGACCTTTAGAAACTGCTTTAGCAATTCCGTCATAGATCTTACGAAGAGTAAGGTTTCCACCTACAGCAGAAGTGTTACCCTTCCACAATGAGTAGTCAGCACCGTTAATGCCGTATAGGTTTCCAGTGTTTGAAACGATGTCTCGTAGACCAACCATCTCGTTACCTTTTGCGCCTTTGAACCACACAACATCAGTACCAATAACTGTTGAAAGGTCAGCGCCAGAAGCAAGGCTAATTGTTTTAGTGTCGTGGTCGATAGAAGTAATAGAAGTAGACACTCGTAAAATTGCGCCAGCGGCATCGTAAACGTCGATTTCCGCGCCTTCAAGTCCTGACCAAAGTCCTGGTGCCCAAGAAGCGTCAGTAAAAGTTATTGAATCAGCGCCATCATCTGCAGAAGCAACGATTCCGAGTCCACTTCCGCCGTAAAGCAATTGATGCTCAAGGCGAAGGGAAGCAGCTTCCATCATTGACATAAATTTAAATTTTGTGGCGTCGATAAACGCGTGCTTTCCGCCTGACTGCATGTTGGCAGCGGCGTCATATGAAAACGCAGACCTTAGAGTAAGACTGTTACCACGGATGCGTGCGTCATCAACGTCAGAGCTAATAGCTGCCGCTAGAGTTTGTAGTCCTGCTCCATAAGTAAAGCCTTGTTCGTTAGTTAGCTTAACCATTTATATTCAGTAATTCTCGCTACTTAATTACCCGCCTATACCACGAACTAAGAGTATAAGCTGCTGCATGTCGCCATGCAGATTAGATCATATCATAACCTACAGCATTATCTGTTTAGGTTGCCCCCGTTTCCCGCCGCTTGGCAGTACGACTCCTGTGAGTCTGATCGTTGCACGTTCCTATTTCTAGGCTTCGCTCAGGATTATCTACTAGAGACCTCCCCTGAATTAAAGGGCTTTTTCCTCTCCCATTTCTGAGAGTAGGGCCTTATCAATCGCTTACATTGCTAAATGTGTAGCCATTGGAAGACTTACGCTTTCCATTGACTATTTGGGATATTTTGCCTACATTAACGCCAAGGGCTCTGCTTGCCGCAGACCTTGATTCATACACAACACCATTCTCATGACATAGTGTTTTCATCATCTTGGGCTTTTTAGCTTTTCGCATTTTGTCTATTGTTTGACTTGAGTGGGATTCATACCAGCTCCTAGAGGTAACTTTTTTATCGATCCACTCAGGGGATTGTTTAACCCCTGTAGTGCCGGGGCCAATTGCTTCATTTAAACCTTGCTCTCTTAAAGCAAAATGTTTGATGGCAAAAGTTTCCCAAGCCTCAGCCTCTTCTCTTGTTGCTGTCGCTAGTAACAATGAGACGGTGTGAATGCTTTTATCAAACTTTTTGTGTCCGCCCATGCGTCGGCTTAGTTTGTACTTTGTTACGCCTACGTAGACAAGATTTTCATTTTCGAACAATCCGTAGACACTAAAATATCCTGTATCATTTTTGCAACTTTTTATCAGTGTATTTCCTTATTATAAAGTGTAATTCCTGTTTAATTTTAGCGACTTACCAGAGCCTGAACGTAGTCTTTACCAGTCTTTTTTGCTTCTCGGAAAGGAATCATCTTTAGAAGGCGTGTAAAGTCCGGCACTAGAGATTCTAGGTTATCGCCGTAGCTGTCCTTAAATAATCCTTCGAGGTTTGCTTTAGTATGAGTCATTGTAAAATTTCCTTGTAAGTAAATGAAAAATAAATAAAAATTAAATGCTGTCCATTATCATCGGGTAGTATAAAACGCCCTAAATTTCTTGCTATGTGCGAAGTGCATTATGGTAATCGAAGGGTATACCGCGCACTATTTGCCTAAATTTGCGAAAAAGTCAGAGGCAGAAATTTTCTTTTTTACGTCTCTAACTTCTTGATTTGTTAGCTCTTCTTTCTTTTCAACGCCAGGATTTTTAATCTTTGACAGATCGCGTTTTCTTAGCTCCGACATTTTGTCAGCGCCAACTAGTCGCTCAAGATCTTCAAGACCTAGCCCCGAAATGTAATTGTCAAAAGAGTTGCTTTCTGATTGCTTGACAAACGCAATTGCGTCATCTACTGAGCTGTGAATTACGCCGTTTTCGTCCATAGTGTCAAGAAGCGCTTGTGCAACTCGCTGAACCGTAAACGGGTCATTATTTAGCCCTTTTGATTTAATTGCGTTAACAATTTCGCTCGAAAATTTTTCTTGATGTTGCTCAACTTCGCGTTGAAATGTAGCTTGCGCCTCTTCGTCGGCTTTTTGTTTTTCGGCCGCTTCGTAAGCCTTAAGTTTTTTTTCTTGTTCGCGAATTTTTTGTTGTTCTGGTGTAAGCTCAGGCTCTTCAAGGATTGCTTTCGCTTTGTTTAAAATCCAGTTTTGAATATCTTCAGGTTTGCGTAGTCCAGCTTTAATTCCTAATTCGACTAAGTCATCGAGATCGCCGGATAATGCGGCTTGAACCGCTGCTTTTTCGGCCGCAGCCTCTTTGCGAAGTTTGGCGGCTTCTTGAAATTTAGCGTGCGATGACCGTCCTTTTTGAGCCCACTCAAGAGCTTCAGATTGAGTAACCGAATGCGTGACGCCGTCAACTACGATATCAAACATTGGTTCTACGTCGCTAGACTCAGAATTTTCGACTTCAGTCGGCTCGGCGCCAACTTCTACGTTCTCAGATTCTAGCGACGAATCTTCGACCGCTGGCGTCTCGTTTCCACTAGGTTCATTGCTAGTTGGCGCTTCTACTGATTCGGTTGATACTACCTCTTCTGACATAATTTATTCCTTATAGCTGTAAGTTATCAAATGCTTGTTGATCTTCCGGCGTCGCTGCTGGAGGAACGTTAGGTAAATTTGGCAAACCCTCAACATCTTGAGGTGCGTTTTGTGTTTCGGCTACCGCGCTATTTGAGCCTTGAGCAGGCGCTTGCGGCGGCGATGGTGGCATTTGAGTTGCCTGTAATATTGCAGGCCTGGTGCTTAACTGCGCCCAAAGAGCTTCGTGCTCGGCAATGTGATCAAGTGTAGCTTTAACTACGGCCTTATTTTTTCTTGCTTCCGGATCATCAAGTACTGCTCTATGTTCTTTTATATGCATTGTGTGCGTATCTGTTAAAATTGCCATTGGTTGCTCACCACGCTGCAAGGACTCATTTTCTGAACGAATGTTTAGCAATTCGGTACGCTCCGATTCAATAACAGGCTCTAGTCTCCCAGTTTCTAGTAGCGCGAGATATTGCTCAGGTCTCTTAACCATGCCCATATTGAGTAGGTTTTCGCCAATCTGAATTCTACCAGCCGATGACTTAGATAGCCCACTTGATACCTCTGCTGTAATTTTTGAAACGCCTGTTAAAGTTTCCTTATCAAATTCTTTAAGGAAAGTTCGGTTGTTTTTGCCAACGACATCAACAAACCTTGGCGTAGTTGCAAACGTCTGGAGAAATTTTAAAATCGCTGTGCCAACATCCTCTAGCAGTCTCGTGTACGAATGCTGCAAGCTACTGTTAAATTTAACACTTTGTGCCGCGATTAATGCTAGAGCATTGCCCGAGCGAAGATTAGCGCTAGGATCGCCGCGAATAACTTCGTTTATACCTGTCTTTTTCTCCATTTCGGCTTCCATGGAGCTAATTAGGTTGTAAGTCTCTGGCGACGATTGCGTAAGTTGTAGCGCCTTAACAGCGTTTATGTACTCACCATCGACTTCGATTAGGCTGGCTCCATCGGCTAAATCCCGATAGTTAAAGCCTGCGTCGTTTGGAACTACAATACACTGTTTTGCGTGGTTTATATTGTTTGTAACAACTGCCGAATATAACTCATCTTTTACTTCTTGAAGGCCTAGAATGTCAAACGCATCCGAATAGCCTAAATTTGTGCCATCAAGCGTTGCCTGCGATATTCGGTAAATTGGTATCTCAGGGTACGGCAGCGGCACGTCCATTAACTTTACGTTATCAGTAAAAATAACTAGTTTGCCTTCTGGCAATGCCGGCGTTTTTTTATGGTAAAAAATATACACGGTACACGCGTCATCCGACTGGGCTGCTGCGTGCTTTTCAAGAAAATCGTTAGTTTTTTCGGCCTGTAATATCTTTTCTGAGTGTTGCGGGTATCTTTCCGCAAGGTCAAATTTGTTTTCTGTGTCTTTAAGAATGTACCAGTTAGCATCGTGCCCTGGAAAGGTAGCATCGCGCGCAACTTCGAGCGCGTTGTAAGTTTTAAACCGTATATCGCCTTGCGGAATTGGCATGTTAGACTCAGGATCTACGCCGTAAAACGAACCGGCTTTTGTGTCCCAGCTAAGAGCTACATAACCCTCAGAAGAGTAAATAGCTTTTTCCGTAGCGTCAATTAAGTGTTTTTCAACGGCATGCTCACGCGACCTTAGGTAATACTCTAAAATTTCTTCGCCAGCAATCGCTGACGCCATCGATGTGTAATCTGAATTAATCGGAACGGCTTGGAATGCCGGCCGCTCTGACGTTATCAGACTGTGTTGATATCTAAGTAAGTTACGAAAAGTGTTTACGTTAATCCGCGATTCTTCTCCTTGATCGCCCGCTGGCGTAATACCGTAAGCCTCCGAAAAATATCCTTGGCCGTAATAGTAAGACAAAGACTTTCTTATCTTTTTTTCATGACCGACCGCTTTAAGTTGCTTGTGGTAGTCGGCCCACTTTCCCTTTAACTGGGACAGTGTAGCTGTAAGTGCGAAGTATTTTTCCATTATTTCCGTCCAAAAATGTTTTTAAATGCAGTTGCGCTTGTCGACCGATCTTGCGGTTGATCACCGTGATAAACTTTTTTATTTGGGTTAAAGCTAAAATTTGGCAGTGGATTATGGTAACGATCAATGTTTCGTACCATATACACCAAGGCATCAATGGCATCGCAATGCGATAGCGCGGTCGAACGCTCGTAACTCGTTCTAGTCTTGTTCCAGATACCGTAGCGGCATTGCTGGAGAAGCCCTTTACATCGCGGGTGGATCAATATTTGCTCATTTTGGAGCATTATATTAGTCTGGTTAACCTGCGCCTCTTTTTTATCTTTGCGCGTTGGCACAACTTTTATGCTGTGCATGCGCTTAATATCTTTGATTAAAATTTGATTGTTGTTATCCATTACAATTTTGCGGGGCGTTATCCCCTTCCAGTCGCCGCTAAGTTTCTTTTTGATCGCGTTAGAAATCTCTAACGTCGACGATTCGTCAATAAGCACCTCGTCTTCTACGACTAGCGTCGCTTCTTCAAAATCCCAATATGCAAACAGTATTGCTGTTTGATCACGCCCGCCGGGGTCAATTGCAATGTAATGGTCTGGTATGTAGTGCGTCGGCCTATCTACTGTCGTCGTTATCTTGTCGACATGTGGACCGGTACATGCCGGAAATATTGCTCTATCTCGACTTGTAATTATTTCGCACATATATTCGCGCCGAAACGTGTCGGACTCAAACCCGCCTGCCTCTCGCGCAAACTCTTCTATTTTGTCGGCTGTCCATCGCGGACAGTCGTAAATTGTCTTTTTTATTATCGCGCCGGTTATTTCGGCTTTGGCAATGTAGTTTATTGACTCGTGGCCCGGCGCTATCGGTGGCGTAGACGCCATCAAAATGCGACCTTCAGTTTCGATAACCATCGGCATAAGGACCGAAGATAACAAATACTGTAGGTTATCCATAAAGCAAAACTCGTCGAGCAAAACTAAATCGGATTTAATTCCGCGAAGAACGTCCGGCCCGGTTTTGTCAAGCCCCTTAAACCTAATTTCTGATCCGTTTGAGTACACAAACTTTTGGTCTTTTTTGAGGTACGTCGGTTTAATCATGTCGGGACAGTGGTTTAAAATTACTGAGCCCGCCTGGTCTAAAATTTCTTTAAGGTTTTCAGACGTTTTAGAAAGGTAGAGCACCCGACTGCCGGGATTCTGTCGGCAATGGTTGTCTGCTATGCCAAAACACGACACTGATTTGCCGAGCCGTCGCGAACAAAGAAAAATAAATATTGGGTCGATGGTTCGGTCAAATTCCAAATATTTTTGGTACATGTCGTACTGCGTCTCGTCGAGTATCCGCCTTAACTGCTCGCCTCGGCGCCAAAGTTCTTCAATTGCGCGGCGCTTTACTGCGTCCCGTTGTTTCGACAGCTTGTCGTAGCGCAATTTAGCCATTATTCTACTCCGTCAATTAATTTCATTAAGTCATCGAGCGAGGCCTGAGCAATTACGTCATCCTCTTCCGATGTGCCGCTAGTATCTTCAAGCGTCTTAAGCGCCGACGCCAGCGTCCGCAACTTTTCGATGTCCTCTTTTCCAAGCGGCCCCTCTTCCGACAATTCATTTATTAGTGAAATTTGCCGGCGGCATATGTTTCTTAGGTCTGCTTTCATGCTACAACCTCTTGTTTAAAGAGCTAGACATTTGGCCGTATTTCATTTGAGCCGAAAGTTCCGCGACCCGAGCCTCCAAAGCCTTTAAGTCATCTTGATCGAGCATGTCGATAACTTTTTGGTATCGCTTTAATGCCGCCTCGATGTCTTTTATTCGCTCGGGGTTTTGGTATTTTGCCTTAATCCATTGTTCGGCAACGTCTTGCGTCCTTTCAAAAACGGCAACTGCGCCCATGGCAATAATAAATATAACTAAAAGCACCAATATTACCGGAATTTCCATTTTTAACCCCCTATTTGTATTTCTAGCGTTTTGCGCCATTTACGCCGATCAAACCTAAACAGCGGAAAATACCCGTTTTCGATGCCGCAAGCAATCGACTCTTCTGTCTCGGCCGACATATGGTTGCTAAGGCCAGTATAGTCCAAAAATACGTGAAACGCTTCGTGCGCCAACGTCTTTAGCAACGCGTCTTCTGTTTTGTGCATGGCCGGGTAAATGTAAATTTTGTTGTCGGCCGGCTCTGCCATACCGCAAACCTCACCAGTACACTCGTCATCGTAAATGATTTTTACCGTTTGGCCACAAATCGACAACTCACTCGGGACTCTCATTTTTTACCTCAACAATTTTGGCATCCAGCAGCTTCATTAGCTCCCGAACTTCACCAAACATGCTCGGCACGTAAGACCCGGTGCAAATAGCTGCGTACAATCTTACGGCATCCTCGCGGGACAATTCGATATTTTTAGACATAAAATTCACCCTCTTCTTCGAGTTCTTCCATTTTTGCGAGCGACTCGCGCGGCCCGATAAAAATACCAAATTCGCCCAAATTTAAAATTTCCCAATCAACTTCGTGCTGAAGCCTGTATTCCAATTCTTCCATCATAATTAACCCTCTAATAACGTCGGGCGAACTTCCAAAAACCAATATTTTACCCCGCGCGCTATTACGCGATGATATCGGCTCGCCAACCGACGGCCCAAAATATAATGGCCGGCCAGCGGCGGCTGGTTCATGGCTTCGCACCATTGTTGATAATATTCATTAATTTCTTTAAATGTCAAAACTTTTTTGCGATGAGTAGTAGGCAAAAACGTGTCAGAAAAAAACGCGTCACACTGTTCGTCGGCAGACTGTTTTTTTAATTCCATGTCTTTGTCTCCTCGCCTCCTTGAATCACGTAACTGTCAAAGTTAGCGTCCATCAATTCGATCATGTCATCCTTGGAGCTTATTAATATTGCCCCAGCTTCCTCGAGCAGCCGACCCGTCGGAATCGCAATATCCCAATCTAGCTCGGCGGCCAATTTGATTATTTTCTGTATCTTTTCTGTATCCATTTTGTGCTCCGTAAAAAAACCCCTATATCTATTATACCATATTTTACCCCCTTTTGTCAAGTATAAAATGATAAAATTTTTACTTTTTCGTCATCCTGGCGGGGAGCGCGCCAAAAATGGGGCTGGGGCGGGTCTAATATGTAGGTTCATATATATGGACTGGTAGTATGGGGTGCAGATGTCGCATTTATTTTAGGCGATTTCGGGTATATTTATTTAGGTTGCATATATTCATATAATATGGGTAAAATGGAGCCACACCTCTTCACCCCATTCGATGACGTATATATTAAATATATTAATAGGTATTATATTATATATTAATTATAGTTATATTTTATTATATATATATTATATATTAAATGTACTTATAGTTTTTTTCTTCTAATTCTATTATACCATAAAAAGTGGACTCTTGTCAAGCAAAAAATGCACGGAACGCGAAAAAAGTGCGCAAACCCCAAACAGCCATTTTAAGCGATTTTAGCCTTTGTTAAGGTGATTGTACCGGCACACCCCTTTTAGAGCCTTCTAGGCCCTTTTCCGGCCCTCTCAGAAGCCCCTACTTACATCTAGTCATCTGCGGCCCCAAAATAGTGTTAAACGCGTGTTTAAATATATGGAAATTTTTACCGGCCCGCAGAGATGACTATAAGCACATATCATGCCAAAAAACCCCAGACCCTCTCGTGTTCACCGTGACTAAAGTGTTCACCATGATCATAAATAAGTGGCACGGAAATTGCAAAAAGAAAGACCGCACGCACTCGCTCTCGATAACGTACTTGCAAAATTTATACCATAAGTAAGTGTTCAGGCTGACCAATGTGCGGTGTTCATCGTGAGTAATAAGAAATTAAGGGGATAAAAAGTTGGCATGAAAAATGTGTACAATACATCTAATCTCTCATACATTGTACACTTGTTTAATTACATCAAAGTTTATGATCGTCTGCGAAATTTGTCAAAGCCGCAATAAGTTCGTAAATTTGATCAGGTTTAAAATACATAGCACCAATAACAACACGGCCGCTTACATTTAGCTTTATTTCGCGCTTGTAATTTTCGTAATCGCTAAATTTATATCTATCTTTGCGTCGCTTTAACTCCTTTTCCAAATCTTCGGTCGCGACTTTTAAAAGCGATGTTGGCGCGCTTTCTACATATTCCCACGCTTCGGGTGTGTTTGCGTAAATATAAGCTTCGTGTCCGTCTCGGCCTATAAACATTCCGTGTTTGTCTTGCGCACATATTTTTATAATTTCTACCACGTCGCCGCTATAGGCGCGAAAAGTGCGTAAATCCATTTTTTCAGCGTTTAGTATTCTAATTTTGTCGCCTTTTTTCATCATTTTCTCCTGTTGTTGTGGGCGCGGCGGCCCGGTTTATTTGACAATTTTAAGTGTGTTGCCGCGCAATATGCGCTTTGTAGCTGATTCTAACTCGCGCAGGAATGCTTCGTTGGCGGCTATTGCGTCATCTATGGCGTCATCGCCGAAGTGTTGGCGCGCGTCTGCGACAATTGTGGCTGCAAAACTTACTTGCTGTAATATTGTTTCGGTTACGCGCTGCTCAAGATAACTAACATCGATGCCGTATTCCGCCATGTCATTTTCGGCTTGAGCAATAGTGCTCGTGTGCCACATTCGATCGACAGCGCACGTGCGATAACGCCAAGGTTTTAGGGTGTCACGGCCGCGCCAAACTATTTCGAAATCAACGTCGGCGCCGTAAAAACCGGGCGCTCGCCAATAAAATTGATCTTCGAGCGTGGAATATTGCAGCAGTTTGCTAAGCTTTTCCATTATTTTCCTCCATAAGCCGGTTTTGCCAATGCTGATAACAGTCATCAAGCAAGTCAATTAGCGCGGGAATGTCGTTTGTGCGAATTGTAATCACGATGTCCTGTCCTTGTCTGTGTCAGTAATGTTGGTAAGATTTTCAGAATATTCACACACTACAAATTTGTCGCCGTCGCTGTCTAATATTGCTTTAGTAAATAGGTCCATAATTTTCTCCTATAGTTAATATTTACATTTACGTTATCGGTTGCGCGCCGCCAAAAACTTAACTAAAGTTTAGGCCCTATATACCGATAGGGTGTAAGTAACCAGGAGGAATAAAATGACAGATAAGAAAACAGTATTAGGCATTTTCCCCGTTTGGGAAGAGATGAGGACAAGAGACGAGGACTTCTCTTCAGGGTTGGTAGCGATATCCAAAACCTTAGGGGAAGCCGAACTGTTCATCTCCCTAAACCCCAAGCCATTCATACCACCAAAACTTGAAAAAGCAGGTAAGGTGCTGAAAACCTACAAAGAGACTAGTAATGAAAGGAGTTGGTCGGAATGATTGACATTAACAAAGAATACAAGACAAGAGATGGCAGACCAGTAAGGCTTTACGCCACAGATGGCGGAGGCAACTCGCCAGTACAAGGGGCCGTAAAAAAACCCTATGTAGGTTGGGTTCAGACCTGTTGGACAGTTTTAGGACGGGTTTGGTCCAAGGGTGAAACGCCGGGAGATTTAATAGAGGTCCGGCCACGCATTCAACGTAGCATTTGGCTTAACGTGTATAAAGACTGTACCTTTGGGTATCCTAGTAAAGAAAAAGCTGACGAGTCTGCCGATGTAGATCGCATCGCCTGCGTAGAAATAAAGATAGACTGCGAATACGGGAGTGGGTTAAATGAATAGGACCGGCCCCATTCTTTACCCTCCGTAAGTGGGCCCTTACATATCGGTAAGAGTTCCAAAAACCTTACCAAAAAATGCAAAATTGTAATTAAATGTTTTTGAGTTTTTGGCGATAAGTATATTATCAACAACGAGAAACATCCCAGCAGATTGGGGAGAGGAGGCAGAGCAATGATAGACACATTTTACGGAGCATTTATCGATGAGGATGGAGATAAATTTAGGGTGGAGGAGTGGGATTACAGGGTAACCGATATTCGCATTAATAAGGATGAATACTTATCTTTGTATACTAAGGACATTCCGACGCTAATTGTCATGCTTGATCGCTGCTATGACCATTGGAAGAAACGGAGGATAGAATAATTTGTGAAGGGGCCTATCAATATAAAACAGGTAAAAGATGGGAGAAGACAACTAATGATGCCCAAACCTAAACGCGGGGACATGTGCGGGGCCCTTCTCCTTATGTTTAAGCGGCTGGAGGCCAACAGAAAGTATCGGGAAGGTCTGCAATCTATGTCAGACCAAGAATACGACGCCTTAGAGGCCTCGATACTCGTTATCGATGGCAAAGAATGGTTCGATTACTGGACGCCTGTAGGACATGATCTGGCGCTTTACGACAGATGTAAACAAGTGTTAAAACAATACGAACAGGAGTTTAAACAATATGAAGATTTACCGCGTTGAGCATCCGTTAACCGGCGACGGCCCTTATCGGTGCTGGGAATACGAAATACCTGGGTTATCTGCCGCGCACACTGGCAGCGAAAGCCATCCATTACCGGGCCGCGATTTGCAATACAACGAATATTGTGGCTTTGCATCGATGACGGACTTGTTAACGTGGTTTAAGGGCTGGGAAGGTCAACTTATTGCCGCTGGTTTTCATATTGCCGAGTACGAAACGCTGCTAGGATTTTGGCGCCGTGCTACCGATGACCCAAATCAAATACTTTTTATAAAAGATTACGCTGAGTTATCAAGAACTCACAAAATCTTCTCAAGTTTTGCGGTGGCCTGACGATAAGTGTACTATAACAAGCAACGAGGTACAACATGCGACACGCAACAACTTATTCAGCCAAACAAATTACTAAATACGGTATGGAACTTTGGATTTTAGAAGTTAATTACAGTGACGGGCTTTCAACTGAGCACACGCTTATGTCGCTAGAAGGCGTTCGCTTAAAGCTTAACAGCCTCGGTGTTAACGCTCCCGGCAGAGGTATTTAATGAGGAATTTTTTAAAATTATCAATTATTGCTGCACTTGTTGCGGCAGCGACCTACGCTTTCTGTTTTGTTGTTGACGCAGCCATTACTTGGCCCGCAGATGTTGAGCTTAGCGTAGGACCTTAATGCTTTGTTTCCTTTTGTTTGCGGCCCGGTCTATAAACGGCCGGGCTGGTTTTTCACACCTAGTTATCTGCACACATTATCTCCATATACGTCATCACACATTGGTCGCCGGTGTGCGGCCCTCTCCGCCGTTTTATTTATAATGTAGGGTCGCATCCGTGCCATTCTTTGTAAGCGTTTCGCCAAACTTTATGAGCTTCTTGTTCAGTATTGAAACGACCAAGAAATACTTTTACTCTACCTGCTGTTAAATTTACTTGAAATCTATTTTGACTTTTAGTCACACCTTTGGCGTATTTACCACGGTTACTCGAATTTAAATTTTGTTTAGAGCTACTTGCCTAACGACAATTACCAGGTAAATAGCCTGCGTTGTTGTCAATTCTATCTAAACTGTAGTCAGGACCTGGTTTTGCCCCCATGTCATCCATAAAATTTTTAAAACTGTATAACCATCTTCCACATACTGTTATATTTTTACTTTTATAATATCTGTAACTATTGTGTTTTGGATTAAAGCATCGCAAAATCATATTAGCCCAGGACGTGTATTCTGGCGTTTTACAAGAAAATTGTCCAAATTTTATAGGGATTCTACTAAATCCATTTTTAAAATTACGGCGTACGGTCTCAGGTGAGCATTTATGAGTTTTCGCAAATTTTAATACACTACTGTTAGTTACAGAAATAAATAATTTATAACAATTCAAATTAACCTCCTATTATTAATTATTATAATATTATATTAGTTATTATATAATGTATATTAGTTATTATATAATGTATATTAATTAAGGCTATATTATCATATATCCTATATATCTATTATAACATAATAAGTAGGTTTTTGTCAAGTACTTTTTTTATTTCGTAATAATTACATACACTTACAAATTTAAGCTAAAGGTTTTTTGATAACGCGTCGATAAGGGTTATGTAACAACAATAAAGGAATACACAACATGGCATTAACATCAATCATTGCATTTTTAATAGCAGTTTGTATGAGTTTAGGAATTTTGGTTTTAAAAATATGGGTTATCGCATGCCTATTAATCAGCGGCGTCAAAGCCGTGTCCGACGATTGCGGAAAAACTTACGCAATTGAAGATTTGCCGGCCGTGGCAGGAAATTGGTTTTGCGCAAAGGAATCAAATGAAAAATAAATTAATGTTAACCCTGCTGACAATTTTGTCGGCGGGCTGCAAACCAAAAGAAGGCGACACTAAGCATATTTGCAATAATTTGCAAAAAGTGTGCCACAATGTAATTTTTGTAGGTGTGGCAGGCAGCAATCCTAGTAAAGGCTGCTCAGTGCAATACGTTTGTACTAGTACAACTGAGTTAATTTTTGATAATGTCTTTTGGCAATATAAAAATAAAGGTGCGCGCGATGACTAAATTTAAAATAGGGCAAGTCTGGGAAGATCGCAAAGGTAGTCAATGGAAAATTAAGGATATTAATTTAAACAAAACTTGGTCAATTACTGCCATGGATATTGGTACATATTATTGTCTAAGTTTTAGTCCTAAGGGGAATTGGGTATCATCAGAGTCCCCCTCTCCTCATGATTTAATAAAGTTGGTTACAGAGTCCAACTCCTGTAGCGATGTGCCTGATTTCATGGACGATCAGGTATCAGTTGAGACGCCAACTTGTACTTGTCCAGGCATATTTCTAAATGGCCATCAGGAAGATTGCTCGTACTACCAGCAGCCAGAACAACCAGTTGCAAACGTGTGGGGAATTCCTGCCGACCGCACTCAAGAATTGATCGACGAAATCCGACAAGCTAAGGAGCCATCGAACAGCGGATACGATTCGTCTGAATTTTTAGACTACTAAATGATGTACAAAAATATTTTGACAAAAGGGCGCGCTCATGACCCGCATAAACCTTATACCCGTGCAAGAGTTAACAAGACAACACCTTATTGCCGAATATCGGGAGTTGCCCCGCATTGCCGCTGCCGCTGCTAAGGCATTTAGCCGCCCTGGGTTTAAATCCACGGACATACCACCTACCTATCGCATGGGTAAGGGTCATGTGACGTTTTTCTACAACAAGGGCGAGTGGCTGGCGCGGCGTTTTGCCATGCTTGTGCAAGAAATGATAGATCGCGGTTACCAGGTCAACTACCCGTGGTACCCAGAGGAGCTGCATCCTTTAGAGTGGATGAATGATTGGGAGCCCAGCGAGAAAGAAGTTAAAATCAGCCAACAACGCGTTAGCCAGCGGCGCATGGAAATTGACAATAAAAAATTAATTAACGATTAGGGAAATAACATGTTTATAGCATTTATAGTGTCCGTAGTTTGGATTATAATAACAGTTGTTATCGGCATTACGGTATACGATATGGGGCGGGAAGACTTTAAGGCGCGGCTGACAGCTGAAGAGGAGCGTGTTTATGTGGCGCTAGCTAAGCTCTATAAAACAATAGAGGGGCACGACATAAAAATGTCGGGGGCCAAATATCGCCGCAAATTGACAATTTGCGGGCGTTGTTAGAATACGCCGAACCCGTGCTTTTAGAATATATTAAAACCGCTAACAAGTTGCGTGCACGATTTCCCTACCAAGACTGCGATAATGAAATAGAAATGATTGCGGGACGAGCTTGTGCATCTAGAAACAGCCAAAAGGGATGTAAAGTTAAGAATATACACAGAAATCGCCAAAGAAATATATGCAGGACACACACGCAAATCACCATGGTAAACATTGTTAAACAGTCGGCAATATACATATATGTTAATTTATAAAGGATAAAAAATGAAAAAGCTAAGTGCAACAGAAGCGATGAGAATAATGTTGGATGGCGGTAAGGTAAAGGGCTGGCTTGAGGGTAGTCCTAGCCCTCGCAGTGATGGGCTCTTAGAATGGCACGAATGGCACGTAATAGATGCAGCGGAAGACGCGGTAAACTTAAACTATTACGACTATTTTACCGAAGTAAAAGAACCACACAAATACACGGTGGACGTCTGGTTAAGCGAAGCGCCAAATAATGACGACGCCTCCCATCATTTTACCGAGTATTTATTTGAGGTTGGCAAAAAATACCGCTATCGAAACCATCCCGGTTGGGCTAAATTCTTAGCTTATAGCGAAGATGCTATGCCAAGCAGGCAAGCAGTATTTGTTACTCAAACAGGATGGATCATCGCGAGATATTTAGAAGGTAACGTAAGTAGTTCCGACACACCTAGTGACTATGATATCTTACCAGGAAAATACGTCGAGCCTTTTAAACCTCGCCTAGGAACGTGGAAAATGCGAGATGGCAGCCTAGCTTACGTTGTTGCTAGGGACCCCGAAAACGAGTTTTGTATTGATGGATACAGTGATCAAAATAACAGGATTTGCTGGAATAAAGACGGGTGCCTTTTTACGAGTTGCAAAGATGACGGAGACCTAGTGGAGTTTATCAGCTCTGATATTCCAGAGCGCTTTACTACGTGGCCAGAGGAGGACTAATGAATAAATTACTAATAGCTATTTTGTGTTTTATATTGTCTCTTGGGTGTGTAACTATGGCACATCACTTTTTTCCTAGCTTACTGTCCCTATTTTTTGCCGCTTGGGGGATTATCTTTAGTGTGGCGACCCTGTTTTTAGGGGCAGATTGGGTTGAGAACTATTTCAGATAAAACAACAAGGAAAAAATATAATGAACATAAAAGCAAGAATGACTGCTTTACTTGCAGGACACTCGTTAAAAATATATTGTCCGGAAGGTCGTCTCTTAGCATCAGTTCGGATAGTTAACGACACCTTAGCAGAAACTATTCATAAAAAATACGCCAAGGCGGATTGGTGGACAGACGAGTACTACACTTGTGTTGTGAAAAAAGATTAAAGTTTTTCGACTTTGTGTCGATAAGGCATATGTAATAAATGGTGAGTGTGTATCACCCGGAACAGGGACAACGTGGCATTGGAAACTGTACTACCGCCCTATTGATCACGGGGAATGCTGCCGATCGTAGTTGCGTCCGTTTATTACATTGGTTCGTTGCTGCCAACTTGGGCGTAGTGTCGTTGTTAGTACCGTTTTACGAGGAATGCGACGCCTGCACTGGGGATAGAAAAGCCTGCGGGTCGTAGTTTCGGACTAAGGGACCTGAGCATGTCTTTAAACTGCTCTTTACAATAAAAGGAGCTAAAATGACAAAATACCACTTATTTAGCGGCAACCATTTTTATCCTAGCGCGGGCCTGGGAGATTATATAGAGTCGTTCGATAACGTCGAATCGGCTAGGGTGGAAGCTAAAAAATTGGCAGACGAGGAATTTTACAGTTGGGCGTCAATTATTTTTGAGGTTAATGGAAATTTAAAATCGTAAGATTATTAAAATGAATTGTAAAAAATTATTTCACAACTTTAAGCCCATCGTTTAATTGCCAACAGGAGGTTTATATGTTGCCCAGTTGCCTAAATTTATTAATTGAACACGCGCTTAATTGCCTTGAGCAAATTGAGGGTGATTCTAATTACGTTATCAACATGGAACATTGGCACACGCCGACTAAGGGAAAATGTCACGTAGGGCTGGCCGGCGCGGTGATGGCGGTTAGTTTGAGCATTATGCCAGACGTTATTTGCAAGCCCTACGAGCTGCCTGAATGCGATCAATTATTGGCCTTAGCTAGCCTTAGGCTCGGCGAAATAGGCCGCGCATACGAAGATTTGGGGCGCTTAAGGCCTGATAACGTGCCGGCGCTAATGTATGTGCCAAATTACGCCGACAATCCGGCCTTGTTTAAGGCAAAATTGGAGGAAATCGCCAATTTAATACAGGAGTGCCAATGAAAAGGTTTATATTACGTGCTTACGACCTTGGTGACGTGCCCAACAATATGGAAGACACCATACAAGGCCATTACGACTATTTTGCAGATGCGTGGGAAGCGTTTGAAGCGCTCGACTCGTTTCACAATTTTGACGTTAAGTCAATTTTTGACCAAGAATTAATTAAAACGGCCGTTCAGTCTATTGACGGCGATGTCCAAGAATTAGTGAGGTACTAAATGAATAAAGAGGAAATTATGGAAATTATTATGATGCTTGACGAAGGCCTGGCCAAAGAGGGTGAAGCACGCCAAGCTTTTTTAATTCACGGCGATGACGTCGATCTAATTAAATTAGGAGCGCACGATGACGAATTGCAATAAAACAGCGAAAAAAAATAACATTAAAGACTGCAAGCCGGCTTATAAATTTATTCACCCGCACCTAAAAGAGATGTGCGCTTACGCTAATATGGCAGGCGGCCAAAAATATGATGACTGGAATTTTCTTTACGGCCACGATTTAGACGATTTGTTAGACGCTATGGAGCGGCACATCGACAAAATTCGCCAAGGTGAGTGGGCCGACGATGACGCTACGGCGTATCTACGCAAGCGCTGTGAAGGGTCAACTAAAATAGTAACGCATTTAGGCTGCGTGCTTGCTAACGTTAATATGATCTTGCATCAACTTGATGCGGGCACTCTTAAAATGTCCGGCAGACTTGCAAAATTGTATGAGCTTGAAGACTCATGAGTATTTTAGTACTTGTAGCCGCTAATTTTACATTTATTGGTGTAATCTCGTGGCTAATTTACAAATACGTTATCAAAAGGTAGGATATGGTTGACTTACTTTTAGCGCGCCGCGATAACGTGCCCGAAATTTTTAGTAAAGTGCAAAATTTGGAAGACTTTATAAACATTCCTTACAAGCACGCGCCGTTTTTGCGAGCGAGTATAATCAGAGAATTAATTTATTTGCAGACTGGTGAATATTTTGGGGTTGACTTTGACTGGGACGTGATTACATTAATAGCAAGCTATGGCGTGTTTTATAAATACGACTACGAGACATTTTTATCAATGTATTATAACCTTGTCGATAAGGAGATTTTATGTTAAAATTAATTGCATTAATGGTATTGTGCAGCTCGTGCTACCATCCTATGATCAAAGCGTGTCACATTGCTTGCCACCCAGCCGGGATGTCTAAAGTACTTCTCGAAAACGGCATCTGTGAGTGCGCGAAGCGAGTAGCGCCGTGAAAATTTTATTTTTGGTTTTTTGTAGCTTAGGCTTGACAAGTTGCTTAGACTATGGTATAATAGATACTAAGGTGTTTAAAGTTGTTCAAAAGACTTGCGCACCGCACGGAGGATCGCATCAACTATATGTCTATGCTGACAAAATTGACGTGCATCACATTTACCAATACGGCTTTAAATGTCGTAACGGGCAAGAATTTTGGGTAAAAAAGGAAAAAAGAAAGGAAGTATATAATGTTCTTGAACCTTAATAAGTTATTACTAGTCATCGTGCTTATGCTAGTTAGTCACGGCGCCTACTCAGAAACTTGTAAACATTACGCAAACAGAATGCAATACAAGCTCGATTTAGTCGTGCCCGACACCGACTTTTCAATTGCAATATGCCGCATTTTGGGTCACGACAAGACATTAATTGACGAGGCCTTAATTATTGCGTCGATTGAAAGTGATTTTTACAACGCAATTTCAAAAGGCGCCAACGATTTTGGGTATTTCCAATTTCACAAAAACACGTTAAAAAGGTTAAACATACCGCCGACCGTTTTTATGCGCGATGTCAACCTTCAAGTAGTTATGTATGTGTGGCTAATGACTGAAAAAAAGATTATGTGTAGAAACTTTGCAGTACCGCAAGCTTGCTGGCATTCGGCTACTCGCAAACATTATTTAAGATACGCTAAACTCTATAAATTACTAGAAAGGAGGTTAAATGAATAACGTAACAAGTATATTTAAAAACGGAAAGTACGACGACACGCTATCGCTTGAGCGACAGCTTAAAACTGCAAAACAGTGCAAAAAAGCAAAAGAATTAATTCAAGCAGTAAAAAGAAAACAAGAAAACGACAGAATAATACGACAACTAGGACTTAAAAGAAAGAATACAAAACGATGAAAAACTTTTTTTACTCAAAAGGTCTATACGACACTGTAGACATTTTAAATTTTATTATGAATTGTGACTCCAAATATCACAAAGATATTTTATCAACCCTTCAAGCAAGGAGCAAGAATTTAGATGATCGCGGCGACCCCAGAGCTTATAGAGGAAATTAGAATGCTAAACAAGGCTAGAGAAGATTTAGAGCTTGAGCCATATACGTTTACTTCTCGCAAATGTTTAAAATGCCAAAAAGAGTTTGAGTCTTGGGGCATCGAAAACCGAATTTGTCATATTTGCAAAGAAGAGATAGAAGAAATAGAAAACAAAACTGCTTATTACTCAGGCTATGGTAGCCTGGAGCTAACAATTTCGGACTTACCCGGAGAATTAGAGGATACAGAATGAAATATTTAATGCTTATTATCACATTTTTTATGTGCAACCCGGCACACGCAAACTCTGTACTTAAGGTCAATAAAGAGCGCTTAATTGAGGTTGTTGGACCTATTAGAGACCTTCAAGCATCAGCAGATGCCGTGCTTGCACTTTCTGAAGCGTCATCAGACCGCATTTTTATTAAACTTGACACTTACGGCGGCTCGGTTATTGGCGGCCTAAAGCTTATCCAGGCTATTGAGCGCGCAAAAACGCGAGGAGTGAGAGTCGTGTGCTATGTCGAAAACGCCAGTATGTCAATGGGCACGCACATAATGGCTGCCTGTAGTAAAAACTACGTGCTAGAATCAAGTTTAATTATGTGGCACCCGGTATCAATTTCGTTTATGATGGTGCGCATTACCCCCGATGACGCAAAGCGGCTGCACGAAGGTATGGAACTACTAGTTGGGTTTCTTGAAAAAAAGCTAAAGGCGCGGCTCGGCCTTAGTGATGAAGATTACGAGTATTACCACAAAAACGAGCATATTATACCAGGCGTTGACTTAGAAAAAATTGCGCCTTTATTTGTACAAGTAATTAAAGATTACAGGGAATATGATGAATAAAAACATTCCATACCCTTCTGATTCGGCAATTGTTCAATTTTTGCGGGGCGAAGGCGAGCTAAAAAAACGACACGCCGAGCGCGAAGAGGTAAAAAAAGGTATTCTTAGGGTTGGATCTTCAGGTTGCGTTATCAACAGCAACGAAGTGGTGGGTGCCGATCCACACGAAACGTTAGCGCGATTTTTGGGATATCAGTTGCCGACTACCGCTAGCCAAGCATATTTTGATGGCGGCCTCGATAACGAATCAATGTGGGACGTCAACATAAGGGCATCGGGCGCGGATTTCTTAAGCGAAGAAGAAATACCGGTAAAGTACCAGCTAGAAGACGGCACGCTAATTACGGGACGGCCCGACCTTGTCGTAGGCCATTTCGATGACGCTAAGGTATTTACCCCTAAGCACATTTACGAGTTAAAGTCGGCCCAAGCCACTAAATCGGCGGCTTCAAAGCTGTTAATAGGCCATGCTGATCACAAGCACGTTATCCAGGCAGCGACTTATGCAATGTTCCTTAATTGCCCGGCAAGTGTTGTTTATACTGTAAACGTATCGGGGGTTATTGGGAACGGCGGTAGAAATGACTTTTTTGCTCAGCGCGACGCGGGCCGTAAAACAGTTCCATTTGGAAAAGCGGAATACCCAGTATCTTGGGTTGACGGAACTCTTTTTTTTAAAGAGCAGGGCGAAGATCTTGAGACTGCGGTAACTCAAGAGGGCATACTTGACTTTTATCGAGGCATAGTACAAATGGCCAAAACTAAAGATTTGTCACTTTTGCGAGGGTCGCGGCGTGATATTTTTGGCGACATGATTAAGTATTATGACCCTAACGACTACAAAACTTTTAATCTATGTTGCGATAACACGCTGCCTTTTGACGAATGGCTCAAAATCGTAAAATTTGTATGCTCGCAAGATAAAGTTATAAAGTTTGAGAAGAAAGGTGCCGATAAACATTTTACGGTGTACAAGCCGGACTTCTTTTTTGATGAAAGTCGGTATTACGCTGAGCCTCAAATAGTCGAAACGTTCGCCAGTTTAGAGGCAGCCAGAGAATTTTTATTACAGGAGATGACATGAATTTAGCTGATCGTATTGCGCAAAAAAAGGAGCAAAAAACCAAATTTATTCTAGTGGCGGGGCCAAGATTTGGTGGTAAAACAGGCTCTCTTGGTACGCTATCCGGTAAAACACTTGTAATTGAGGTCACGGATCGTGAATCAGGGTCAGAGGGCGCCGTTGCCGTAGCGAGAGAATCTGGTAATGAGCTAGACGTAGTTTCTGCCGTTGATTGCGCTGACGTTATCGAATTGGCAAAGCAAGCACTCGACGCTGGATACGATAACGTAGGTGTAGACGGCATATCTGCTCTTACGGAAGTAGAGGCCAATAAGCCCAAAATGCAAAAAATGCTTAGCGGGTCTAGCTCGAAATGGGACGCCTGGCGACTAATTGGCAATACAGTTGTCGACATGATCCAAGAACTTAAAAAAATGTCCGCAGAAAGCAACAAGCCAATTGTACTTACGCTAGCAATTACCGAAGAGCGGGACCGAGATGGCGTCGTCGTAGCTACAAAAGCTGACACAAAGGGCAACATGGCCGAAAGCTACATTCGCGGCAAATGCCCCAACTACGTTATCGCGCGCGCTATGGCGGACAAAGACGGCAATATGATCCACGTATTACAAACAAAACCTGACGCGGCCTATGGGGCGCGGCTAGACAAAGTGCTAGCAAAAGATTTACCTAATGGATTTAGAACCGAAATTGATAAAGTGCCGGAAAGTGACAAGGTCGGTTTTGATGCGCTATTAACTTTTTTAAACAATTACTAGGAGTCTTAAATGACAAACGCATGGTCAAATGTAAGTTTTTTGAAAGAAGTCGACGAGTCAACCTTTAACAAGCCCGTCGCGGGGTCTAGCTTAACTGAAGGCCTTCACACTGACGTTACTTTAGCCGGCATTGAGCCAAAAGAATACGACGACAAACCAGCAATTTCTATTATTTGGGAAAAAGATGGGGAAACCCGCAAAGACACAATTTTCCTAATGAACTATGAAGGAGACGGACTGTCTAGGTCGTACCTAGCGCTTAGCCAGGCACTTAGCGTTGACACTGCTAGTCGCTTTGAGTTTTTTGCCCGCAAAGTATTTGAAAATCAAAATCTTCTAGAGGATTTGGTGGGCTTTAAAGCAAACATTAAAGTTGGCTTCAAAAAAGTAAAAGAGCCGGATGTTAAATTCAAAATCGTAAACTTAGGTGATGACGGCTACAAAATTGTTGACGCTTTTGATAACGAGTCGGCGCCTTCTGACTTACCAGATAACGTTTTTGACGATTACGAAAGCGCCAAAGAAGCAGCCGAAGATAACGATCTAAAATTGGTTTACCTTAACGTTTTAAGTCACTCTGTACCGTCAGACAAAGAGGCACTAAATGAACAAACAGCTAGACTACAAGATACTGTTTACGGTAAAGGAGACGCCAAAGCTACCGGAACCGACTCTAATATCGTTATCTGAGTTTAACGCGCGCCCCGAGTTGCGCAAAAACCTTGAAGCCGGCCCTATTGGGCTGGACTTTGAGACAACAACGTACAAATGGACTGACGCCGGGTTTAAGACTCGGTGCGCCGGTTTGGCCAATGACACTTACTCTCTGTGTGTCGATTTTAAAGGCGAGTCGCGCCAGGATGTCATAGAGTTTTTAGAGTGGTTAACTGGTCTTGAATACGTTGCGCAAAACGTGCAAATGGAAGCGGGCGTCCTGTTCCGAGAAGTAGCTAGCATGGGGCGCCCTATTGCTGACACTTACATAGTGTTTGCGGATTTAGCCAGCGAAGAAAAGCGCTCGTGGAATCTTAACACATTAATGGAAGACTTACTTGGACTTAAAAAAGAAGGCGATAAAGTCAAAGAGCATATGCAAGAGCTAGGCCTTGGCTGGGAAGACGTGTTTGACTTTGACTTTGAAATCTTGGGACGTTATTGTGCAATCGATGCCTCAGGAACTTGGGAAGCTTACAAGCATTTCGTCCATATAATTGAGTCATCGAAATCGCCTTGGAAACACTTGTACTGGGATTACCACCGCCAAGATTTTTTAACAAGCTGTTTGTTACAAGTTGAAGCGCGCTGGCTAGGTTTAAATGTCGATGTCGAAGCTCTAGAAGAAACTCACAAAGATACAATTAAACGGCGCGATGACGCGCTTAATAGCTTTGTCAATAACCCAAAGATTAAACCTTGTATTAAAGAAATACGAGAAAGTTTAATTCAAGAGTTAAAGACTAAAGAGCCAGAAAAGTTTATAAAAAGTGGCGCGCTTAGAAAAACTTGGGTAACGTGGAATGCAAGAATGGATGCCTTGCAAACTGAAAGCCCAATAAATTACAACTCTTCAGACCAACTTGCACATTTGTTGTATGACAAAGTAGGGCTGGAGGTGCCGCTTTATACGGACACGGGAAAGCCAAGTACGGGCGCTAAGGCCCTTTCATGTTTAGGCGAGCTTGGGCAAGCGTTGCTAGATTATCGCGGTTATGTCACGCAATTAAAGTTTTTAAAGCAGTTAATTGATTCTAACCAAAACGGTAAAGTACATCCCGACATCAAGTTGCCGGGTACAGTAACAACACGAGCGTCAGGAGGTAACATAGAATGAAATTTAAGCTTACAAAAGGTGCTGTAAAACCCACCCGAATGACAGAAGGTGCGGCCGGTTTCGATTTAACGGCTTGTTCGATAGCGTTTGATCTCGATAACCAGTGCGTTATCTACGACACAGGAGTAAGTGTGGAACTACCTGAAGACACGTTTTTAGATTTACGAAGTAGGTCATCGATATACCGGGCTGGTCCTTACTTTTTAGCAAATGGCGCGGGCGTTATCGACTCGGATTATCGCGGTACAATTAAATTTATTTTTAAGTGTGTTGATCCTACTTGGGCTATTCAAGATTACCCGCCCTATGAAATAGGGGATCGAATTGGTCAAGTAATTTTACAAAAATACTATCATTTCGAAAATATTAAACAAGCCGAAAATTTGACACAAACGGAGCGCGGCGAGCGCGGTTTCGGGAGCACAAATGAACAACAAAAAAGCCAAACTTATAAGAAGTCAGTGCAAGCTACACGGACTCGACAAACAAATGATAAAAAAGGTAAAAGAGGTAATTCAAAAGCACAATCTGAATAAAACAGACATGCTTTTTGTAATTGATGTTTTTGGACATAGAGTAAAGGGGCTGCAAAATGCGAATAACGCAAAATAAAGTAAAACAATTTATTAAAGAGTTAGCGGAAGTTCAAGCTAAGTACGGTATGTTTATAACAAATGGCCTTGAAGAAGCGCTAATCGTATCAAAAACGCCGTTTCCTCACAATCATGAGGTTTTGTGCTACACTAATTCGCCAATTATTGAGCCGTTAAGTGAGGAAGGCGCTGAGTTTGATCCAATAAATGTCGAGGTAGATTAAATGGCCAAACTTAATCTTTTAGCTAGTGACAAGTCAATTCTAAAGTTTTTGCGGGCCGCCGAAGGACAAAAAATAATTGGCGCTGATTTTTGTTATCCAATAGATACAGAAGTATTGACACGGAATGGATGGACAAAGTTTTCGGAACTAGATCCATTAGAGCAAGTTTGGCAAGTCAACAAAGATACTTTAGTTGGTAGCTGGGTGACCCCATCACGCATTATACGGCGCAAATATACCGGTAGAATGCAAGCTATTAAAACAGTTCGTGGTAATCTAACTGTGACGGATAACCACACTATGCTGTATGTTGGACAAAACCACAAAACTAGAAAAGATAAAACTAACTTAAGGTGGGTAACAAAAAGCCAAGATGCGATACCTACAACGGGTTGCCATCTTGCAATTGCGTCAACTTCGGTAAAATCACAAGATTCGGAAGAATACTCAGACAAGGATATTTGGCTCGCTGCTATGCTCCAGGCCGACGGCTCATATAGAAGTGAGCGGGATTGCTATCGGCTGCAAGTAAGCAAGCCTAGAAAAAGATTAAAAATCAAAGAACTTTTGGGACACTCTGGGGTCGTTAAGCCACCCAGAGGCATGCAAACTTTAGAAACGGAGACTTGGAGTTATGTAAAGCCCGAAAATGACAAATTAAAAAAGTTGATGCCGATTCCCAAATTTTTTGACGTTCGACTTATTTGCAGAAGCAAAGCAGATGTTGTATTCCAAGCTTTGAGTTTTTGGGATGGCTGTATTACGCGAAGCGGGGTCTGTGAGTACTCTACTTCGAGTAAACAACAGGCAGATACCGTTCAAGAGTACTTTGTGACAGCGGGGTTTGAGGCAAGAGTAAGTTGCAATAGATTAAGTCTTAAGGACGCAAACCATAAAGATTGTTTTACAGTTACTATTAGGAAAAAGGATCGACTTAGAATAAGACAAGAAAATAAACATTCTTTTGAGGTTCAAAATATAGACATCGGTTGTGTTACTGTGCCGTCGGGATTTATTCTTGTGCGACAAGAAGGACAAACTTTTGTATGCGGCAATTGCGCCGTCGAGCCTCATGTAATTGCACATTTTAGTAAGTGTCCGCATTATCGAAAATTATACGGCAAGGGCGCAAACCCAAATCACGATGTCTATATTTATGTCGGTATGGCAATACCTGAGTACCGTAAATTGTTTGAGCCACACTACGACATTGATAATCCAACAAAAGAGGGAATCGAGTACATTAAAAAGCATTATAGTCAAGAGAGGCAAGTATGTAAAATATGTCACTTGTCAATGGTTTACGGAGCTTGGCCAAATAGAGTATTTTCGGAACTGCAACTAAAAGGAGTCGACATTTCCCTTAAAGAGGTCAAAAAAATACACCGCAATTATTGGAAAATGTTTAAAGTTGTTAAAAATATGAGTCGGGCTATCGAAATGGAGTGGGAAAAGAACGGCGGTTGGCTAGTTAGCGGGCGCGGCGTGCCGTTTGCTATTAGTAACAGCGCAATTGCCGAAGATGCCTTAAGTCGATTTGTACAAAGAACCGCTCACCAGTACACAATGAGGTGGATTTACCTCATTAATCAATTGCGCCTAGAGCGCAAAGTTAACATGGCTCCATTTGTCGTTGATCTTCATGACGCTACATATTGGCGCGCAGATGACGCACACGTAGATGCCGCAGTACAAGTTATAGAAGACGCTATTACAATCCTAAACGACGAATTACAATTAGACGTTTGGATTAAGGGCGACATCAAAGTTGGAGATAATTTTTCAATTGCAGCGTAGGAAATTATGACAAATATTGTATTAAAGTATGAGCACAGAATGCACCAAAAACGACACGGGGCAATAAAGCTATTGTCGCGAGCAGAGGCCGACATGAAATCGGGGTTTAGGTCAATTTTTGGCCTCGGCCCCGATGCCGTTAAACAAATTGAGTTGCAGGGTAACGGCACAAACCTTGGCCAATTTCCATTGTTTTGCGACAATCTAATTCTCGATTTCGATAACAACGAAGCAGCGGAAAACCGAGCAGAAAAAAAATTAGTGGATCGAGGGTTTGCCTATACAAAATATTTTACAGGAAACCGAGGCCACCATTTTCACATTAAAATTAAACCGCTGTATAAAGTTGGATTAGCGCCAATGTTTAGAGCGTTTACCGAAACACATTTTCCTGGCGTTGACAGCGGCGTATACAAACCGCTAGGAATGATCAGGATACCAGGCACTCGCCACTCTAAGACTGGCAAACGTATGATAAAAGTAACCGAAGCTGGAAGCTTAACTATGGACATGGAGGCAATGATGCCTAAAGGGTTTGCGCCTACATTAGAAACAGAATACGACCCCGCTAACCTTGAGCTTAGAATGATGGGGTTGTTAACACGGACCGTACACGAAGGTAAGCGGCATACAATTGGCTGGTCTATCGCTAAACTGGCCAAGGAGCTTGACATTGAGCGGCCATGGATAACTAAAAGACTTGAAGACTGGAACACAAGTTTTTGTACGCCCCCAATGGGTGACTCTGAACTTTATGGCATAATTAGGAGAACTTATGAGAGTCGGTAATAAACTACTAAACGGCCGAGACTCAAAAGTTGCTAAATCTATTCAAAAGTACGCGGACGCCATTCTTAATGGCTATTTTGTTGCGATTGACCCAGCGTCAAAAGAAGCTGGGTATGCGGTGTTCAAAGATGGCGAGCTAATATCTAACGGCGAGATAATAGCCGAAGGCGGTATTTCGGAGCGTCTTAGAATTATGATTGAGTCGCTTGATGAGTTTCCCGAGCCTCAGGTTGTTGCTGTAGAAATGGTCGGCGGGCAAATGATGAGTCACAAATACTTAATATGGAGTTGTGGCGCCCTTGTTGGCACATTAAACGCGCCTACAACTATCGAAATTCCCGTACCAATGTGGAAAAAATGGATAGACGAAAACTACACAAAAACTAATATTAACGATGCGCTGTATATTGGCAAATGCGTTATCGAAATTGCAAAGGCGGTCGAATGAGTATTTTTAATTATTTTCCTGCGGGTAAAACGCCGCGAGAAGGACAAAAGTACGCGCTAAACATTGTCGAACGTGAGTGGGATGATTATGACGTATTCGTCATCGGAATGAGCACGGGATGTCACGCTCCGGGCACAGAGGTGAAGACATTCCAAGGACCTAACATCAAAGTAGAAGATGTGAGGGTTGGAGATATTCTAAGGGGTCCAGATAACAGGCCTCGTACTGTCCAGAAACTTTATTCTGGAACTTCAGATATGTACAAAGTAACGCCCGTAAAAGGAGAAAGTTTTGTGGTCAATAAAGAGCACATTCTGTCTATAAAACTATTATCTAAGCGACCAGGTGCGCCCTCTTATATTAATGTCAGTGTTGAAGAATTCTTGAGCTGGTCTAAAAGTAAAAAGCGTAGAGCAAAATTATATCGCAGTGCAGTAGACTATTCACAAAATCTAGATACCACCTTAGACCCGTATATATTGGGAGTGTGGTTAGGGGATGGTCACAGCTCCAGTGCCAATCTTACTACATCTTGTAATAAGATATCGGACAGATATCAAGAGTTTATGAATTCGGTCGGGGCAACGGTACGTATAGTACCTAAATCCGGATGCCAAGAATTGTATGTTACAGGAAAGGGAGGAGTGAACCCTGCAAGACGTATATTACAAAAGGAGGGATTAATAAATAATAAGCATATACCACCTAAATTTAAATATACAGATAAGAGCAGCCGATTAAAGTTATTGGCAGGATTACTAGATACGGATGGCACAATTAATAAGTCTGGCTTTTCGATAACGCAGAAAAGAGAAGATTTGGCCGATGACATAGTAGAAATTGCACGATCAGTAGGCTTAGCAGCGTATAAGAAGAAACGGAATATAAAATTAAAGGGTTGGAACAGTTCGCGACCCTACTACCGTGTGTCAATTAGTGGTGACTGTACAATAATACCTACTATTACTAAAATAGCTCCACCAAGGTTACAAAAGAAAGACGTATTGTGTACAGAATTTACAATTAGTAGCGTAGGAATAGGCAAGTATTATGGGTTCGGAGTAGACCAAGATCACCTTTATCTTATGGATGATTTTACTGTTACACACAACTCTGGAAAATCAGATACACTACAGACCATCGCTAGGTGGCGCGCTTCAGACAAGTTCAAAGAGTCGAACGCCACACTTACGCCGCGCGTTGTGTTGCAAGAGCAGTACAAAGAGTCGTTCCCCGACATTTCAATGTTGTTTGGTCAAGGACGCTATAAGTGTACGTCAGTGCCGGGCGAAAGTTGCAAGTCAGTGCGCGAGATGTCGGATGCGTGCCCAGGATGCCCGTACGTCAAAGACAGAGAAATAGCCAAAGAGTCAGACAACGCTGTTTTTAACGTACACTCATATTTGTTACTAAAATCGTATAAGCAAAATTTGTTTATTGATGAAGTACAAGCGTTGTGGGCTATTATGTCTGACATGCTAACAATAAAATTTTCAAAGCGGCTGCATAAATTTAAGTCAACAAAAGATTACGGCGAAATAATTGCATTTTTAGAAAGTCAAATTAATTTATTAGAGAAGGAAATAGACGAGTTTGAAGATGAGTTAGCCGAGGAAAGCCTAGGCGTAGAAGAGCGTAAAGTTATTAACAAACAAAAAAGTATTTTATCTTCGTTGCGCGCGCGTTATCAAAAAGTGCTATATGGGATTAAGCGGTCACCCGAGGACTATTTTGTTGAGTTAAAATACGAAAAGGGCGACGAAAAATTAATAGTGCGTCCATATAGTTTGCGACGCGGCATCGAATGGCTGTGGCCGAAAGTCCAAACTCGCAAAATAGTCCTTACGTCGGGCACCGTTGCACCCATCGATGTCGAGCACTTAGGGCTGTCAAAGCGCCGCGTTCGATACATAAACGTTCCAATGCCGATACCGGCTAGTACACAGCCTATAAGATTTGAGGCGGCCGGAAACATGGCATTTAAATCGCGCGACCGGGCCTATCCGCGCATGGCTAAAAAAATTGTTGAGTTAGCCGATAGGCATAGTAGTACAAAAGGACTAGTACATATGACCTATGCTAATGCCGAAAAGTTCCGTGAATTGCTTGGAGATGATCCTAGGTTTATGTGGCATACTCCGGAAAACAAAGAAAAAGTGCTTGAAAACTTCTTTAAGGCCCCACCAGGAGCCGTTTTAATGGGTTCAGGGGTAGTGGAAGGGCTAGATCTTGCTGGCCCTCAGTACGGCTGGCAGGCGCTTACAGCAGTACCCTGGCCGTCAAAGGCCGACAAACTCATTGCAGATTGGTACCAGCGCGACATCGAGCGCATAAAGTGGCTAGCCGTAAAGGAAGTGATTCAGGCATGTGGACGGGTAAATCGAGGTGCCGACGACTACGCGATAACGTACTTGCTTGACAGCCGGTTCGGAAATCCCCTAAAAGGTCGACCGGGCTTTATAAAGCAAAATTTTGACTTATTTGGCGAAGAATTTATAGAGAGGTTTAGAGATGCAACCCAAGTTTAATTTATCAAATGACTATATTGTCAAAAAACTTCAAAGCGTGCAAGTTATCGATATCGAGACAAGCTTGGTCGATGCGCGCGTTTACAGACCAGGAGCTCAGTTTGTCGGCGCCCATCAGCTAAATAACTTTACCTCGTTATTGACTGTTGCCGGCGGCACGCTTTACGATCTTTACACAAAGGGGGCCAAAGGTGTATGGTCATTTGGTAATCACATGGACTCAAAAACGTTCAAAAATAACCCACTCGATGACACGTTTGTCCTGCGTCGAATATGGGATGTGTTAGACAAGGCCGATGTTATAATTGCCCATAATGCTAATTTTGACAAGTCTTGGATACTAGGTAGATTTTTGCAGTTAGGTTGGAAACTGCCCTCAAAATTTAGTGTTGTGTGCTCATATAAAGGACTGTCGCGTTACAACTTTACGTCAAAAAAACTTGATTTTTTAAGTAAGCAGCTTCTTGGCACTAGAAAAATTGCTACAGATTTTAGCCTTTGGGACCGATGTAGTAATGGCGAACTAGCTGCTTTTGAGGAAATGATGGAGTACAACATTGGCGACATTCACGACACACTTTATCAAGTTTACCTCAAGACGTGCTCTTACTATCCTGATTACGCGGTTGACCTCGTTGATTACAGCGCGATGACGCCTATGTGTAAAGTAGACGGCGGTAAACTAGAGTCGGCAGGACATTGGGTTAACCGCTTAAATGGACTAGAATACAAACTATTTACAAACAAAAGACTAGGAATAACGTACCGCGACCGCTATAATTCGCGCAGCAAAAAGTCAGGGTGCGGGTATATTCGTCATCACATATAGGAGTCACTATGATCTACACATACCGCTGCTTAACTTGTCGAACTATTACAGAGGCCGACAGGACTATAGCAACTAGAAACGATACGCCGCCATGCGATGCATGCGGCGAGGAAACCGAAAAAATAATAATGCCAATAAATACAATCGTCCACGGCATCAAAAAGGGCGAATACAACTCTAAGGGCTAAAGATTTTACGGGGTGCGCTGATAACGGTGCTAGGAGGTATAAATGGAAGAGTTAATATCATGGTTTCAAAAAAAATACCCTTTTCTCGTTCAGCAAATGAAAGCGTGTAGTCATCATTATAGTATGTACGACCAAAACCCATACCATCTCGAAGATGACGTGTGGAGTCACACAATGATGGTTTGTCAACAAGCAAAGGACAGCCCCACTGTCGTACAAATGGCTGCTTTGTTACACGACATCGGGAAGCCGGCAACACGCGCTGTAAATTATGAAAAAAAGCGTGTAAGCTTTTATGGTCATGAGGGTATGTCGGCTTGGATGAGCTTGGAAGTTACCAGGGATTACGGAATGACAAAACACGATCAAGCTGTGGTATTTGGCCTAATCGCAATGCATACCGAAATGTTTAAGACTAAGCCAGAAAAAATGGCTATACGTTTAACAGGTTGGAAGGACGCACAGATAAATAACTACTTTAATTTAGTAAACTGCGATAGTGCGGGCCGGTTTTGTAAAGACGTTAAGACTTACACGATTGATCCTAATACTATCCCTGCAAAGCCTTGTATTGATCTTACTGAGCGCACATTTTTGATGCTAGTAGGTCCGCCGTGTAGCGGCAAAAGTACATGGGCGTCAAAAAATGCAAACGGGGCCCCCATTATTTCTCGCGACGACATAGTTGATAAATACGCAGAAGAGCACGGATTAACGTACTCACAGGCATTTGATGCTACGCGGGATACTGCCGACAAGGATTTTGATTTAAATTTACGAGCGGCAATTAAAGCCAAAAAAGATATTATAGTCGATCGCACAAACATGAGCGGAAAGTCAAGAAATCGACTTTTAAATCAATTACCTAAAGAGTATAAAAAAGTTGCATTAATCTTTCTTACTCCATTTGACACTATTTATCATCGGGACTTAAAACGGACAAATCGAGAATTACCAAAAAACATTTGGCAAACAATGGTTAAACGATTTTCGATGCCGCTTTATGACACTTTTGACGACTTAAAATTTATTTTTCCAAAGGATTACTAATGGACTTTAAAAAATTAGACGAGTTAGTCGCACAAAAATATTTGCGTCGGGTCGAAGATAACGGACTTGTGCTGTATAATTACACCGACAAATGTACGTATGAAAACCACTGGACGCCCGAAACCTTAGCGTCGCGCGGTACCGTATACGACATCAAAACGGGCAAAATTATTGCTCAAGCGTTTCCTAAGTTTTTTAATTTTGGAGAATTAAGTGAGGAGCTCCAAAATCATTTATTAGAGCAAACAGACTTTGAAGTTTTTGAAAAAATGGACGGGTCTCTGGGAATTGTCTACTACCACGATGGCGAATGGCGGATAAACACACGGGGAAGTTTTAGCAGCGATCAAGCGGCCTATGCCCAAAAGCACTTATTGCCATTGTACGACCTCGACGAAATCGCGCACGATGTCACACTGTTAGTAGAAATTATCTATCCTGAAAACCGCATAATTGTTAATTACCAGGATAAAGAGCAGCTAGTTTTACTAGGGGGTTATCAAAAAGGGCGAGACCTATACACCGAAACCTTAGAATTTATTGCTAAGAGAGCAGGTATGTCAATGGCAAAATCATATAAATTTGATAGCGTGACTAAGCTCATAGACAGTCAGAACGAGTTGCCAGCCTCAGAAGAGGGCTATGTTGCCAATTTTAACGGTATGCGAGTAAAGTTTAAGTCGCCGGAGTATTTGAGAATAGCACGAATAAAAAGTAATTCGGGGCCGTTAGCTTTGTGGGAAAAGTTCTCAGATACTAATTTTGGTGATATTGAGGTTGACTTTTTGGAGTCACTCCCAGAGGAGCTTAGAGAGGATGTCGAGCAGTTAATTATTGATTTAGAACACGATTACGGGACAGTATGGCATGACATTTTTGTAGATCACAGTCGAAAAACAAAAAAAATTAACGCTAAAAGAAATAGGTCTTGGTATAAAAAACAAGACTTTAAAGCTTAATCACCCCGGCGCCGCATTTGCGTTTAAAAAGCACGACATAGTTGCGGTAGATAAATATATTCGAAAATTTATTCGGCCTGACGGCAATAAACGTAAGGAGTTTTAAATGTTTAATTTTGGTACGTCATACGATGACAAAGAAATAAAAGAAAAGATTGTAAACTTGCAGTCGCAACTAGATCAGACTCGTAAAGAGCTTGTTCAGCTGCGCGACAAGTACAATATAAATACAATGAAGATTGTTGAAGAGGTAAAAAGGCAAAAAAGAGAACTAGAGGCGCTAAGTTCAGCGACCCTTTAATTTTTTTATCATTTCTTCATAATATGTTTTTTCCTTTTTATCTTTTTTCTTAGCGGGCTTTTTGTCCGCATAAATCTCTTTAAATGCTCCTTGCATTCCTGCCTTAGTATGTGCGTCCATAATATTCCTCCAACGCTTCATAAATATCTCGCGGTGTTAATAAATCAAGCGACTTTTTAAATTCGATGCCCAGCACGTCTCGAAGTGGTATTGCTACTGTTTCAGAACAGACTTGGTGCGCCTTACCTCGGCTAAACGGATTCCTTTTTAGTCCAAATACGCGCGCTACACCAATTCCAATAGCTTGCAACTTTCCGTATTTTACACTACACATCGTCATAAAATAATTTATAAATTGATCTCGTTGATCGCGGCTTAGGTCAAGGTAAAACTCTTTAACGACTACTACTTCGTGAAATTTAGCACCTTCGGGGCCTATAAACTTTACTGAGTCGCCGCTTGCCTCATAAATTAAATCGACGTTTTGTCTGCGCGCAGTAAACGAAAACCGGACATGACTGTAATCACGCCCATCAAATTTTTGTATAGCCTTACTGTAAATTTTAAAAGTATCGTCTTTAGGCCTAGTAAATTGAATGCGCATTACACAACCTCGTGCAACTCGACGTTAAACCTGGGCCGATAACCAACTTCGGGCGCGTTATCCTCGTGCTTAGCCGTAATTTCGACAACTAGGCCTGCTACAAGGTCGGCGTCATAGTTACTGTCTTTAACAAATAGCCCATTTGGAGTATTAACGTCAAAGCCAAATTGATTTATGATAACGTAGTTTTCAGCATCAATCATCATACCGAGTTTAAAATTAAGTTCATACTCCTCTTTAGCGTTAACTAGCTCAATGCTAGTAATTTTACACGCCGTGTATGGTACATGCAGCACTGCCTTAGACTCGCTGCCTGCTGTAAACGGGGCGCCTTTTAGTCCGTGCTCTCGCCTAAATAACTTAGAGCCGTTAGGCAGCACTTTGTCGGCAAACGGTGGGTTTGAGTCTTGTTTAACGACTTCTACCTGCTGGGGCGCTACATTTTCGGCGTCGGGCGAGCCGTCGTGATTTCCAACAATAACGTCAAGAAGGTTAAATTCCGAGGCCGATAAGGCGCCAGCAAAATCGATAAGAATTGACGTCCCTTCGCTCGACACGCCAAGCAAGGTTGTCGAAATAGCCGACTGACTAATTTCATTAGTTAGTCGAACGTTGTTAAGTTGTCCGTTAGCAGTTTGTGACATATCATAACTAAACATTAGCTGACCCTCCAAACTTCGATTCTTGCCTCTGATATAAACGAGGTTGAGTCGCCTTGCTCGGTAGCAAAGTCGATAGTAAATGTGTATGTTGTCCCGCCGGTTAAAGTATTGTAACCAAACGAGCTAACTGGGTGCTGCTGGTCATTACCGGGGTCTTTAGGCTCTTGTGTATGATCCCATATAGACGCGCCATCTACGGCAAACCTGCCAACAAAATCGCGCCCGGACGAGCTTCCGGCCCAACTATATCGCCAGCCCATTCGATAACGTCCTGTTACTGCGGGAGTGTAAGATAAAGTCACCTTGTTTTGAAAGGCGGTAGAAGTAGTCGTACTTTCGACATTGTTTTCTGCGTCGGCATGATCGCTACCAAACACACTAACCGGGCCGGCCGGGCCTTGTATTCCTTGCGGACCTTGAATACCTTGGGGCCCCGGATCTCCTTGAGGTCCTTGCGCCCCCGTAGCGCCGTCTGCCCCATCATTTCCAGCGGGCCCTTGTAGTCCCGTAGGTCCTGTTGCACCTGTAGCTCCCGTCGGCCCTTGAGGCCCTGTGTCACCTTGTAGGCCCTGCGGTCCTGTTGCGCCTGCTGGTCCTTGCGGGCCGGTTGGTCCAGTCGAGCCAGTAGCGCCTTGAGGGCCCTGAATTCCTTGTGCGCCCTGAGGCCCAACAAGAGTTGCTAAAAAGTCCGTAATCGTACCAGAGTTGCCATTCGATAACCAGACATCATAGGTATTTGTTAGGCCACCCGGCCCCTGTGGCCCTAGAACAACGACGCTATGATCGGCGTCTAAGGGCGTATCCAGGGCTGTTCCGTTATCACCAACCCCGGCGGTTACTCGAAACCCAGAAGTTGTGCGAGATACGACAAAGGTGTTAGTATCGGTAGCCCTTTCTAAGTCATAAAGGCTCGGAACCACTACGTAGTTTGTATCGGCCGTAGGATCGACAAAAGTGTAGTCGTAGATGCCAACGCCTGCACGCGACATAGTAAGCCCTTGCGAACTAGAAAGCGAGCCGCTACCTTGCGTGACCGCAACAGCGTACACGCCAAATCCTGATACTCCGGCATCGCCTTGTGGACCTTGAGGGCCGACGGGACCTGAAACGTCCCCGATGTCGAGCGTTAAACGCCTATTGCCGGCGTCGTCGATTGAGCTTACCGGGTTGTTATCGGCGTCAACTAACGTAAATTTTTGTACGTCATCTGTGGCCGGCTCTCCATCGTGCGCCGCGATAACTCCGTCGAGAACTAACTGTTCGGCAGCACTTATTGATATTTTAAACTCCACTGTTAGCACGTCTGCGCTAGTTTGAGTTGTTACGCCTACAAGCCCAATAGTTACAGTAGACGCGTTTATTTCTCTTTGTAATTTTTCAATTGCTACGTCGCCATTTAGCGTATCGTTTGCAATCGAATAAGTGTAAACTGACATTAAGCTCTCCGCGTTATTTTTATAGCTGAATTTCTAATGCGGCCAGTGCCGCCGTCGTCGGTTTGACCAAATTGCCACCGCCATTGTATTGTGTCGCCGTCGCTTGGAACGGTCAATACGGCAAAACTTGTCCTAAACTCAAATTCGTCATCGCTCGACAGGCCGTTTCTGACGTCGGAATTTGCAAACTTAATCCAACTTCCCGACCCATTAAATCGGTACTGGACACGCGATCCGACGGGCTTTTCTTTGTCTGATTGACCAATTTGCGCCGTAAAATCAATAACGTAGTCGCCGGCGTCTTTAGGGTCACTAGTTTGGGGCCAGCCTCCCGCCGTTACCCACCCATTCGATGTCGTATTTGATTGACTAGTAGATTCTAGTACCTCTTGTGAAAAAAATCCGGTAGCAGTGTTTTTAGCCTCTACAATTGCATCCTGCGCGTTATCGGCGTCAAAATCTACGTTTTCAAAAAACACGTTATCGGCGTCAAGAGGTATTTGTTTTCTGTACGCCTGTTCTACTCCGGCAATTTCTAGGGCCGACACCTTATATCTTATTATTGCCATAAATTTTCCTAAAGTTTATTTGAGTGTGTGCCGATAAACATTTTGAAGAGGAGGTATGAAAGAATCAACTTTATCTCATGCATTTATTTTACAGCACATTACATATTGTCCCAAAACGGGAAAGTTTACTAAAAATTGCAAGCCTTTAGATGGCCTATGCCCACGGGGGTATGTTCAATTTTCAATTAATGGAGTGCCTTGTAGAGGGCATCGAGTAGCTATTTTTTATATGACTGGACAATGGCCCCCTAGGGGCTATGACGTTGATCATATAAATAGAAATAAATCAGACAATAGATGGTCTAATTTGCGACTAGTTAGTAGATCCGAAAATAATTTTAACTCTGGTCCTCGCGCTGATAATACTACGGGTGTAAAAGGTGTATCTCAAATAAAGTCTAGCGGCAAATACCGAGCTTATATAACCTTAAATGGACGTCAGCGGCATATTGGGGTATTTAAAACCCTTTTAGGCGCCGCTACCGCTAGGTCAGAGTATGAACTTAGGCTACTAAATTACTAGCATTCAGTGTGTATAAACTCAACGTCAACCCTAAGGTCGGTTGCATTCTTGGCTACGCCAACTTGCCACACATGCTCGCCAGGACTAAAGCTGGAAAGGTTAGTAGTGTAAGTTGATCCGTCCCAGTAGTACTTGTCACCGGCCGTTGCGCCTGCTAGTACACCTGTTAGGATTTCACCGTCGCGAGCAACAGCAGTTGTGCCGCCAGCGCCCGCAGTTGTTGAAGCAAGCCCAAGAGCCTCTTCTGTGTCTGTTAAAGTGTCGTGAGTTGATATGGTGTCGTTGGCAGAGTAGTAAACTAGATCGCCAGCGGTGACACCTACGCCATCTACAGTTTCGACGCCTGGCGTTACAGACTCGACCGCAGCACAAACCTCGTCGACCGCACCTTGGATATTGGTTGCGGTAATTGTTGAGCAGTTTGAGGGATCGAATCCAAGAATGTTAGCGCCTTGGTTAGCGCCGTTTGAGCTAAGGTCAGCAGCTTTAATTACCAACATTCCGTTAGTGCTATCGAGATCGCCCGCGACAGAGGTGTCGGCAAAATCGATTTGCAGCTCGCCGCCAACAAACTCAAGACCTGAATCGGCGCTTAAGTCAACTGAAACTACGCCACCAGTGATGTCAATACCGTCACCGTCAGTCAAAGACTCGATGCTTTGGAATCCATAAGATAGTGAAGTAGTGTCTAGAACAATTGGATCATTAATAATTAGAGTTGCAACTTGCTCAGCACAAGTCCCTTCGGAAATGTACACTCTGTTACCGGAAGTTACTTCCTCGTTAGAGTCGGCATCTGGGGCACGAGTTGCGGGAACAGCCGCGCCGTTAAAAACGTAAATGTGATTTTCTTCGCCTGCTGTCTGTCCAGCAGCCAAAAATCGCTCGCCGTTTGCCATTGTAACGCCATCGATAGTAGCTCCAGGAGCCGCTAAGTTGATGTTAGTTTTTGAGGCAACGCGTACAGATTCTTTCCAATCATATCCATTAATTACAGAGGAGGGAAGAAAGGAAGGGTCAAGAAGTCCGTTTGCGTCGGTTTGAATTAGCTTTCCAGCATCTGAAACACCAGTAGTGGATTGAAGTGCAGGGTCAGCTTTTTTGTAGTAGCCGTCAGGTCCTGAAAACAAAAATCTTTCTAAGGCCATAGTTACCTCCTTTTTTGAATTACGGCTTTAGTTCGTGGATCATAAGACCACGAGTCAAACTTTATTTCATATTCGCTTGTGATACCATCTTTTATTTTCTTGCGCGTTTCCTCCATGTTTTTTGCTTCAACTGCCTTGTCGTGCATTTGATTTAACTTTTTTTGATGGTCGCTCTCTAACTCTCGAATTTTGTGGCGTAAAATTAAGACATCCTTGGCCAAGTGTTCCGCCTGTAATTTTAAAACCTCGTGCTCTAGTTCGATTTCTCGTTGTTTAGCTGCGCCCGCTTCAAGGGCAAAAATTGCGTCATCTTGTAGCTTAATCATTGTATAACTTTCTCTAAAGAAGGTAATAAAAACATGGTATCCGATTTAATCGCCAGCCCCATTTTTTGCTGATGGCCCGTAGCTGGCGGGGTCGTCGTAAGGGTACCATCAGTGTCAATAAATACTGCGCGACCGAAGGTTAACCCACTAAGATTTTCGAGCTTTCCCGAAATAAGAACTTCGCAAGTAGTTGCCGAGGGTTTCTCGATAACTACCCCAAAAGCTGTATTTGGAAAAACGTTACTAGTCAAAGTGACGACGGTGTCCTCCAAAGTTTCAGAGGGCCTGACAACGTCCCCTATTGCGGTGCTAGCGTCGCAATTGAAAATGTCTGAAACTTTTTCGGCAAACTCTACTGAGTTCTGGACTGGCACGCGGAGAGGTAAGCCAGTTTGCCAGTCAAAAATCTGCTTTGAACTCATAATTAAAAACTTTCTATTAGCAATCCGATCCTATTTGAAATGTTTTGTCAATCGACGATATGTTACATTTCGTGTTGTCGGTATATGTGACCAATATGGAGGCTTGGATAACATCTGTACCGGCTTCGACATCGCGCGCAGAATATATATAAACCTCAGTAGTGTCAGTAGGATAACTGATACTTAATTTGTCCCAATAAGGGGGAAGTATGCCACTAAAAACCCTATTAGCATACCTCTGATAGGTTACTTGTGGCTCTGACATACTTAATTTTCCTCATCTTCTTTTGAGTTTGCTTTTGCATACTCAGGATCGTCTTGCATTAGCATAAAGTGCAGCGCCCGTACTGCTTCTGGCCCTTTGCTTGATGCCTCGGCAAAATTACCGGAATATTTACCAAACTTGTGAGCCTTGTTAAGTCCTGATGCTGCCAGTGTGCCGCCAAACGATTTCCACAAAGCCCGGCCTGCAACTGCCGCCGGCAACGCCATGTTACCGCCAGCTAACCCCGACAATGCTATCGTTTTTGATAGCCCGCTTGCGTTATCTGTAACGGCCTTGTTTTCGGTAGCCTCTTCGGCTAGTTTCATGGCCTGAAACTTTTTATTGGCAGCTTGGTATTGTGCCAAATTGGGCACAGCTTCTTCAAGACCTTCTTTGAACGCGCCGTATTGCTCACGCGCGCCAAATTTAGTCATACTTGGCGTTACAAAATCGTTGACTTGATCACCCGATCTCGCTTTTGCAAACAAGGCATCTTGGGCGCTCATTGCGTCGTCTACCTGAGCGTTATCGCGCAGCCTTTGAATTCGGCCAAGTAAATCATTGCGGAGTTGGTCAACTTCTTTAGTATCCGATATTGCTGGCAATTTTTGCATGCGCTCGGCTAACTTTTTTGCCAAATCGCGACGACTAAGTGGGTCGGCCTGTGCAATAATATCGCCGATGTCGGCGCCGGCACGCCCTTTAGCCTCAGTAGCGGCCTTTGCAACTTTACTTTTACT